>ENA-OQDC01001261-OQDC01001261.1-human-gut-metagenome-genome-assembly--contig:-NODE-1261-length-13386-cov-3.138774_pt1 | contig 13386 bp, 13 predicted proteins | sample MGYA00242770_ERZ504601 | MGnify/ENA primary metagenome ERZ504601 (study PRJEB26092, sample SAMD00036305) | human gut metagenome | host: Homo sapiens | study: EMG produced TPA metagenomics assembly of...
ACCGGCGCAGAGAAGCCTCCAGACCGCCCAGGATCACAGGCAGGTCGGAGTAGGCCTCCTTGGCCAGCTTGGTGTAAACGGTGGCGCTGCGGTCAGGCCGCGCGCCGCCGATGCCGCCGGGAGAGTATTCGTCCTCGGCACGCGGAATTTTTGCCACGGAGTAGTGGCTCACCATGCTGTCCACGTTGCCGCCGCCGATGAAAAAGCCGTACTTCGGCCTGCCGAACCGCTTGAAGTCCTCGCAGTCGGAATAGCGGGGCTGGGCCAGCACGCCGACCTTATAGCCCTCGGCCTCCAGCAGGCGGCTGATGATGGCGGTGCCAAAGCTGGGTGGTCAACGTAGGCATCGCCGCCCACCACACAAAGTCCAGCTGATCCCACCCCCGGGCTTCCATGTCCGCCCGGCTGATGGGGAAGAAAATTTCGGTGTAGATCGGGGAAGAGTTATCCATAGTGTTCCTCACTGGTTAAACCTCTCTGTCTGCTCCCCTGACAGGGAGCCAAGAAAAGTGTGCTGTGTTCTATTCCTCCGGCTGGTTCATCTGCTGTTCGATCCACTGCTGGCGGCTGATAAGCACAGCGCGGGGCTTGGCACCCTCATAGGGGCCGATGATGCCCTTCTGCTCCATCTCATCCATGATGCGGGCGGCGCGGGCATAACCCAGCTTACAGCGGCGCTGCAGCAGGCTGGTGGATGCCTGCCCGGCATCAATGACCACCTCAACGGCCTGCTTGAGCATCGGGTCGCTGCCGGTCTCCTCATCCGCATCTGCAGAGGATGCGCCCTTCTTGCCATCCTGAATGGCGTGCTTTTCCATGGCTTCGATCATGGCCTCGTCATACTGGACGGTGGCGCTCTGCTTGATGAAGTCCAGCACGCGGCTGATCTCTTCATCCCGCACAAAGGTGCCCTGGATACGCACCGGCTTGGGCGCGCCCACAGGCATAAAGAGCATATCGCCCTGGCCCAGCAGCTTCTCAGCACCGGCACCATCCAGAATGGTGCGGCTGTCCACCTGGCTGGACACGGCAAAGGCAATGCGGCTGGGGATGTTGGCCTTGATCAGGCCAGTGATGACATCCACGCTGGGGCGCTGGGTGGCAACGATGAGGTGCATTCCGGCGGCACGAGCCTTCTGGGCGATCCGGCAGATGGAATCCTCCACGTCCTTGCCCACGACCATCATCAAATCGGCCAGCTCGTCGATGATGATGGCAATATAGGGCATCTTTTCCAGCATGGGGTCGGTGGCCGCCAGCTTGTTGAAGGATTTGATGTCACGGACATTGTTTTCCGCAAACAGGTGGTAGCGGCGCTCCATCTCCTGCACGGCGCTGCTCAGAGCACCCGCTGCCTTTTTCGGCTCGGTGATGACAGGCATCAGCAGGTGGGGGATGCCGTTGTATTCAGCCAGCTCCACCACCTTGGGGTCAATGAGCATGAGCTTCACGTCCTCGGGGCTGGAGCGGAACAGAATGCTGATGATGATGCTGTTCACACAAACAGATTTACCGCTGCCGGTGCTGCCCGCGATGAGCAGATGGGGCATCTTGCACAGGTCGGCCACCTGGGCCACACCGGCAATGTCCTTGCCCAGCGCCACGCCCAAGGGCGAAGTCATCCGCAGGAAGGCCTGGCTTTCAAAGACACTGCGGATAAAAACGGGGGTCTTTTTGTGGTTGGGCACCTCGATGCCCACGGCAGGCTTGCCGGGGATGGGTGCTTCCATGCGGACATCGGCCACGGCAAGGTTCAGGGCGATATCATCGGCCAGCGAGGTGATGCGGCTGATCTTCACGCCCGCCATGGGCTGGACCTCGTACCGGGTAACGGAGGGTCCCCGCGAGATATCCAGCACCCGGGTGCGCACGCCGAAGCTTTCCAGCGTGTCCACCAGCTTCTGGGCGTTGGCCTTCAGCTCGTCCTGGGCACCGGGGTCACCCTCTTCAGCGGATTTTTCAAACAGCTCGATGCTGGGATACTGATACTGGAAAGTCTCCACCACCTCCGGCTCCTCGGCCGGGGCGGTGGCAGCGGCCTGCTCGCCTGCGGCGGGCTTTTCCATGGCAGCCGCTACCAGCGTGTTCAGGTCCTTTTCCTCCACCGGTTCGCTGGTAATGCTGATCCAGCCGTCCTCGTCCGGCTCACTGCGCATGGCCACCGCGTTTTCCGCGCTGACCCGCACCGGCACCACCGGCTCATCCGTAGTGGGCAGGGTGGGGGTCTGGAACACCGGCATCTCAGGCTGCACGGGCTCTGCCGGTGCAGCCGCAGGGGCTTCCGGGGCCGCAGGCGGCACGGTGGGGTTCACCACCGGGGCCGGAGCAGGCGATCCGGCGGGCGCGAAGAAATCCTCGGCGGCAGTCTCCACGGCATCCGGCACCACCGGTTTGACGATGGCCCGGGGCGGGGCCTTTTTAGGAGCGGGTCCTGCCCAAAGGTGCCGCCCGGCCCGATGATGATGGGCTCAATGGGCTCGCTGCCGCCTTCGGAAACAGAGGTATCCGGCCCAAGATCGATATCAAACGCCGCGCGGGGATGGTTGGAGGTCACCTTGACCGGCTCAAAGGCTGGGGCAGGCTGGGCGGGAGCCGGTTCCGGCTCCACCGGCGCGGGCGGCTCGTAGCCCAGAGAATCGTCCACGGGAGCAGGTTCCGCTTCGCCTTCCATCTCCTTGGTCACCTTGTGGCCCCAGCTGAACACGCCGGACAGCCACCCGGGCACCGGAATGCCGCCGGGCGCATCTTCCTCATCGTAATTGTCATCGTAGTCGTCCGCAGGTTCCTCGGCGCAGTACTCCTCTTCCGCCTGCCGGGCCGCAAGGCGCTCAGCACGGCGGGCGGCGTTCTGCTCATAGACCGCCACGCCTTTTTCATGCACGCCGCCGCCCACATTGCAGAGCCACTGCCAGCACTCGGCAGGGGTGATATCAAAAATATACAGGCTGGCACACAGGGCCAGCACCGCCATGACCAGATTGGCCGCAGGCCGCCCGCAGAGCAGGAGCAGGTTGCCGCCCAGCAGAGTGCCCAGCACGCCGCCGCCCAGCCAGGCGTTCGCGCCGTTCTGGTAGCAGGCAGCGATCATCTGGGCAGCGGTCAGGTCGGCGGGGATATCCGAAAACACGATGACCGTGCCGCTGGCAAAAAATCAGCCCCAGCGCAGCTTGAACACCTGCATCAGCAGGTCCTGCCCCCGGGTGTAGAGGATGGCCAGATAGCACACCGCCGCGCCCAGCACAAAGCTGCCGCAGCCGAACAGCCCGAATAGGATCTGGTGGGCGCTCTTCCAGACGGAGTCCCCCTCCACGAACGCCAGCACGATGAGCAGCAGCCCCACAAACAGGGTGCCCAGCCCCGCCGGCATCCGCTCCTCGGCCCGGCTTTTTCTGCGTGCAGACGCGCGCTTTGCAGTTGTTTTTCGCTTTCGTTTTGCCATTTTCTGTTCTGACCCCTGTCCTTTGTTCCCATAGTATTCGATTCTTTCATTATACCACGGGTTGGGTCAAGTGGCAATTACAGAATGCAGACCGGTTTGACCCTTGAATGCCGCGTGCGCATCCATTCCGCACAGATAAGGCAGCAAGCAAAAATGCGGAAAAGCTGCACGCTGTTTTTATCTGCTATGAACTCTACCAGAAATCTCGTCAGGCTGTTGCGGATATAGAAAATGCAATGAAGATCATCATAGCAGAACAGGCATCCTGTCCGATACCGCCAAGCGGTATCGCAGGATGCCTGTTCTGCTTTCTGTTTCCCGGAATTCCCGCGTATTGAACGGCGCTTTTTAATGCTGGATCTGTCCGCCTGCCCGGGTCGCTTTTTTCATCCGTAAATCTGTGAAGGGTGCCAATGCTTCGATCAGTGCGTGATCGTGATTCTGCACCAGACGGCTTTGGGGGCCGAAAAGCATGGTCTGTTCCACATCCTCCGTACTGGCAGCCCAGCCCGGCGCACCGGTACGGGCAAACTGCATCACAGCGCCAAAAATTTCCGTTTCCAGCTGCTTTGCTCCCTCAAAGGCACACACTGGCACAAGCTCTGTGTTGTGGAACACAAATGGGATATCCGCACAGTGCCACGGGGTACTTTTTCCCATCAGAGGGAAGTCCTGATCAAACAGATAACTGTACACCTTTCCGCCCGCCTTGGCACGCTCCCGGACATATTTGATCGTGGGGGCGCGGAAGCTGGTATCTGCCAGCAGCAGGTCTTCCTCCGGGCGGTGCGGGTAGGCAGTGCGGAACTGCTCCCGCAGGGTCTCTGCGGCAGACAGACCCACTGCTTCCTCCGGGCCGACTCCTTTCAGACCATCAAAGAAACCGTAGAACTCCGAATAAACCGTACCGATCAGCACCGGTATGTCTGCGGTCTCGGGCCGAAACCCACTGCCGTTTTGGAGCGGATCTCCAAGATAGAAGCGGTTCGGGTGGGGACTTTGGCCCACGTTCGCGCCTTTTGCTTTCAGAGCCGGGCTGACGTTCCGGTAAGCCTGCGCCAGTTGGTGGTAGGGCACAGTTTCCAGCTGCTGTGCTGTCTGCACGCCAAGCTCCTGCATCAGCGCCTGCACACAGTCCCTGCCGCTGCCGACACTGTCGTTCAGCAACCCTTCCAGCACACCACTCATTATCATCGCCCTGTGGTACAGGCCATCTGCTGCCGGGGTCTGCAGCAGCGTTGTCACTTTGGCACCGCCGCCGGACTGGCCGAATACCGTCACGCAGCCGGGATCGCCGCCAAACGCTGCAATATTGTCCCGCACCCACTGCAGTGCCAGGATGATATCATCCCCACCCGCATTGCCGGAGTTTGCGTACTCCTCCCCAAAATCGGAGAGATCCAAGTAGCCCAGGATGTTCAGCCGGTGGTTCAGTGACACCACCACGCAGTCCCCTTCCCGCGCCATGTTTCCGCCCTCGTAGGCCACCTGCTCAATGGACGAGCCGGCAAAAAATCCGCCGCCATGGAGCCAGACCATCACCGGCCGCTTTTGGGCATCGCAGGCCGGGGTCCAGATGTTCAGGTTCAGGCAGTCCTCATCCTGCACCCAGTAGCGGTGGGGCACACGCAGTTCGCCGCTGGGCTTGTCGATGCTCAGCAGAGGGCAGACGCAGCCGTAACTGGAAGCGTCCAGCGGCTCTGCCCAAGGCTGGGGCGGCTGGGGTGCATGGAAGCGCACCGCCCTCCCATACGGGATACCCTTGAAGCTGCTGATTTCCCGGAAGCGATATCCCCGCACCGGACCGTAATTTGTCTGAACCACCGGGAAATCCGGCGCACAGCAAAATGCCTTTTCCATAAATGACCTCCTTCTTTCAAAAAGACAGACCCCCGGTACTGCAAGCATGGCACCCGGAGGTCTGTTTTTGTTATCCTAAATCTTCGCCGTTGGTGGCAATGACCTTCTGATACCAGTAGAAGCTGTCCTTCTTTTCGCGGCTCAGATCACCCGTGCCGTCGTCAAACTTGTTGACGTAGATGAAGCCGTAGCGCTTTGCCATCTCACCGGTGGAGGCACTCACCAGATCGATGCAGCCCCAGGGGGTGTAGCCCATCAGGTCTACACCGTCCTTTACAGCCTCAGCCATCTGCTCGATGTGTGCCCGCAGGTAGTCGATGCGGTAGCTGTCATGGATCTTTCCGTCGGCATCCTTCTTGTCGTAAGCGCCCAGGCCGTTTTCCACCACCATCAGGGGAATGCGGTAGCGGTCGTAGATCTCGTTGAGGGTGTAGCGCAGACCAACGGGATCGATCTGCCAGCCCCAGTCGGAGGCTTTCAGGTAAGGATTCTTCTTACCGGCAATGATGTTGCCGCCCACATCATCGGCATCCTTGTGGGTGGTGATGCAGTTGGACATATAATAGCTGAAGGTGTAGAAATCGACAGTACCGGCCTTCAGGATGGCAGCATCCTCCGGCTCCTGCCGGATGGTGATGTTATTCTCGGCAAAATAGCGCTTCATGTAAGAAGGATACTCGCCGCGGACATGCATATCAGAGCAGAACCAGTTGCTGATCTGCATGGCCTTCTGGTTGGCGATCTCGTCGGCCGGGTCGCAGGTCAGTGCGTAACTGGTGATAAAGCAGATCATGCAGCCCATCTTGAACTGAGGGTAGTGGTCGTGGGCATACCGAACAGCCTCTGCACTGGCCACAAACTGGTGATGCAGCGCCTGAAAACGCTCCTGCTTGTTGTCCGGCACCTTGTCGGTAGGGCCTTCAAAGCCCCGGATAGTGCCTGTTTCCAGGATCGCACCCATGGGCATGGTACCGCAGTTGATCTCGTTGAAGGTCAGCCAGTACTTGACCTTATCCTTGTACCGCTCAAAAATAGCCTTGCAGTAGTTCATATAGAACTCGATGAGTTCCCGGCTGACCCAGCCGTTGTACTTTTCCACCAGCGCATAGGGCAGCTCGTAGTGGCTGATGGTGACCAACGGCTCGATGCCGTGCTTCTTGCAGCAGTCAAAGACCTTGTCATAGAATTCAAGGCCCTTCTCGTTCGGCTCGGTCTCCATGCCGGTGGGGAAAATGCGGGTCCAGTTGATAGAGGTGCGGAAGGTCTTGAAGCCCATCTCGGCGAAGAGAGCAATGTCCTCCTCGTAGTGGTGGTAGAAGTCGATGGCCTCATGGCTGGGATACAGCCGGTCGGAGCGGACAGCAGTCGTCACCCATTTCGGGCTGGTGTGAGAGCCATTGGTGCACAGGTCAGGGATACTGGGGCCTTTGCCATCCACGTCCCATGCGCCCTCGAACTGGTTGGCTGCACAGGCACCGCCCCACAGGAAATCATCACGGAAAACGCTCATGGTCTTTCTCCTCTCTGTTTCTTACTGGTTTATTTCAGGCGGGGTTCTGCTCAAAAAACAGCTTCAGGGCACCAATCATGTTGGCATCGTTGCCATAGTGGCAGCGCACCAGCTCCGGCTCCAGCATGGGAAGCACCGGGCAGCGCGCAAACAGGCTGTTCAGCTCGGTCTGAATGGCAGGCAGCAGGGCCTCTGCCGCACTGATGCCGCCGCCAATGGCAACGCGCTCCACATCCAGCACGCTTTGCAGGCTGACGATTCCAATGGCCACCCGCCGGGCAAACACTTTTAAGGCCTGCCGTGCCTCCGGTTCCCCGGCATTGTAAGCCGCAAAGATCTCCTCGCCGGTGGGCAGCGGACCCTGCAGCGACAGTTTCTTCTGCCGGGTATATTCCCGGATCAAACCTGTCGCCGAGGCGGCACCTGCCCACAGGGGCGCATCCGAGAAAGTTTCCACCTTGTCCATCTCAAAGGTTTCTGCCTCCATGGCTGCCATATCGGAAACAAGGCAGCTGACTTCCCCTGCAGCGGCGTGAGCGCCCATCAGCACCTTCCCGTTCAGGATGATGCCGCCGCCGATGCCGGTGCCCAGCACCAGCACAAGGCCATTTTCCACACCGGTCAGCGCACCGGTCCAACCCTCCGCTGCTGCGGCACACTTGCCATCGTTGGCGATGGTCACGGGAACCCCGAGAAGCTCCTCCATCTGTGCGGCAAAGGGCTGCTCCCACAGAAAGGAGCTGAGTACTCCGCCCGTGTGAGCAATGCCATGTTTCGTATCAATGCGGCCCGGCATCGAGATGGCGCAGCCCACGAACTGTCCCTGAAGGGGAGCGGCAAAGCCCTTGATGACCGCCAGAAGGTCATCCATATTCGTCAGCGGTGTCGGAACCTTTCCACCAGAGATTTTCCGGGCCTGTTCATCGGCCAGGCTGTACTTGATAAACGTACCGCCGATGTCGATCAGAAGATACTGTTTCATCCTTTTCCTTCTTTCTTTTTCAGACAAATCCGAACAACGCTGCCACACTGAGCATCACCGGCAGGGTCAACAGTGACAGCAGAGTGCTCAGACAGACCATCTGCACAGCGTAGGAAGAATCCAGCCCCAGATGCTGGGCATATACCGCGATGTTGCTGCCGATGGGGGCCGCATTCACAATGATGAGCACCGTGCCGATCTGCCGCCATCCGGCTGGAAGAAGCATCAGACAGACGATCGTCAGCAGTGGGATCACCACCAGCCGTACCGCCGAAAGGGCGTAGAGCCGGGGGCGGGTAAAGATGGCTTTGAGGTCGGCTTCTGGCCAGATAGACACCCAGCACGATCATGGCAAGTGGAGCGTTCATGCCCGCAATGGCCCCCATGGGGGTGCGAAGGATCTGCGGCACCGGGATGCGGCAGCAAGTAGATCATCACACCGCCCAGCAGGGAGAGCACCAGTGGATTTTTGAGCACTGCCCCCAGTTGGATGTACTTTTTGTCCCCGGAAAGCTTTGCCTGGCCGTAGGTCCACTGCAAAGCATTCAGCAGGGCCACAAAGCCTGCTGCGTAGAACACAGCTTCGCCACCCAGCACTGCTGTGACCAGCGGAAGTCCCATGAACCCGGCGTTGGAAAAAAGCCACACCGATCTGCGCCATGGGGTCTTTGCGGAAAAAGAGCCACGACACCGCCATGGAGAGCAGCAGCACCCCGGCACCTGCCGCAATGCTGACAGCCAATTCCACAGCTCCCTTTGCCGAATACTCAATACAAAATGATTTTAGCACAACACAGGGCAGCACACAATATAACAGCAGGTGAGCCAGTGCCTTGCTGCCTTCCTGGGTGATCAGTCCGGTACGATAAAGCACATAACCTATGATGAGATAGAGGAACATCAGAAGGATCTGACCCAGAACAGCACCAAAGACTCCGGTCATTGCTTTCCTCCCTGTTCTTCTCCGATTTTGCGCAGCAGCGGCAGCAGAGCATCCATCACAGGGCGGTAGCCGTTGGCATACAGGTGCATTCCCTCAATGGTGTACTCCGCTTTCAGATTTCCGGCAGCATCGTACAGGTCCTTGTTCAGGTCGAGGAATTCCGCTCCGTATTTCCGGGCCAATGCCTGCACGCCCTCGCTTGCCTCCCGGATGCGCTCATTGGTGCGCCAGCGGAAGCATTCGATCAGGCCCGGATCTTCGGCCACGGTGGGGTTTACCGGATAATAGGCCAGCAGGTAGAGCTTTGTTTCGGGCAGTTTTTTCCGGATCTGCTGCACGATCTCCTTATACCGGCCCAGCATGGCGGCGCGGTCGTAGTCCGGGCCGTTCAGGTCATTGGTGCCGATGTTCAGGAACAGGTGCGCAGGCTGCAGTTCAAGGATGCACTCGTCCATGGCCTCCAGCAGCTCGGTGGTGGTAAAGCCGCCGATGCCCCGGTTGTACAAGGTGCAGTGCAGATCATCGTCCTGCAAAAACTCATACAGCGGAAACTGTTCCATCAGGCTGGAACCGGCAAACACCACCGTCCCTTTCTTTGCATAAGGATTCAGACGACGGAACCGCTCCCGCTTGATCTGCTTTTCCCTCTGGCTCTCCTGCTGCCGCAGTTCGTTCAGAAGGACATTTCGTTCCTGTTCCGTCATGGTCTTGGTTCCTTTCTCTCAGTTCTCGTGCAGGGGCAGTTCTACAAAGCTGCCCTCCCCCAGCAAGATCTTCTGGTGGGCGATGCGGGTCTTTCCCTGTTCAGACCAGACTCCTGCGTAATTGCTGTGAACGGCGTACTGCGGGAAGTCGGAAGAAGAGACATCCAGCCGCAGGCAGCTGCCGGGCTGTACCGTCCAGTTCATATCCCACATCTCCACACAGACCTTTGCTGTCTGGCCGGGAGTATAGGTCTGACCCTCCGGCAAATCTGCTGCAATGGTGGTGATGCCGCCCCGGATGTTATAGGCCCTGCCATCCGGGAACACTTCCATCAGCTTGGCAGTGAAGGCAGTATCATCCACATCGGTCGAGACATTCAGGTGCACCTTGATTTGTCCACAAATGGGCAGTGCTTTTTCCAGCGGAGCGCTGACGAAGCTGACCACATCGGGCCGATAGTCCGGCTCCGGCTGCAGCAGGCTGCCTGCCTCGGCAATGGTGGTCAGAACGCTTTCTGCGCCATGGCTGGGCACGGGGGTCTCCGGGTCATATACAAAGGTGCGTTCCCCTTCTGCCGACTCGGCATTCAGAGTTGTTTCACCCAGATAAAGCTTTTCAGTCCGGCTCACGGGGGCGGGCCATGCCTCCAGCGTTTTCCAGCGGTCCTCCCGCATCACATAGGTGCGCACCCGCTTTTCCGGCTGTTTTTTCTGCTTCAGCAGCAGATCGAACCATTCCAGCATTCGGTGGATGTCGCCGTTTTCCAGATTGTGCTGTTCGCCCCACGCAATGCAGGGCTGGGACATATGATTCCAGCAGCCGATATCCAGCCAGCTGTGCTCTTTGGTCTCAGGGGCCAGAGAGGCATAAGTGTTGATGGCACTGCCAAAATGGTGATCGTACCATGCATCGATGATATACACCGGAACCTTGGTATTTCCGGGCACATCGGCTAACAGCTTCCACCAGCCCTGCTGCCAGTAGGCATCTGTGCGGCGGGTGGCGTGGATCCAGTCCTGATACCAGTCTAACTTTCCACCCCATAGCGCTTCATCCACCTTGTCGTGGGGACGGAAGCGGCAGCTTTCCAGATAGTCCGCTGTGACCGGATGACCTGCATTCTGCATTGCCCAGCCAGTCAGCACATCGTGGCGGAACAGCCCCTTTTCATAAGCCGATTTGAAACGGTCGGTGCCATAGACCGTCAGCATCATTCCCTTGACCTTGGGTGGAACGATATCTGCAATGGCCCAGCCGGTCAGGGCCAGATAGCTGGCTCCGAAATAGCCGATGCTCTCTGCCCAGGGCTGGTCGTTGAGCCACTGCAGGGTATCGCGGCCATCCGGGCGCTCATTGACGTTGGGTTCCCAATGTCCCTCGCTCTTGCCGGTGCCGCGGCAGGTCTGGACCACATAGCCGTAGCCCCGGCGGGTCAGTTCTACACCGTTGATCTCATACAGCGGCTGCTGATTGGGATAGCAGCTGCGCTGGATCAGCACAGGGAACTGTGCAAGCCCCTCCGGTTTGAAGATCTCGGTATAGAGCTTCACTCCGTCCTGCATGGGCAGCATCAGCTCCTCCCGGCGGCAGCCATAGACCGGGCCGTCGTAGGGCATACTGGCATATTCCTGCCGGTAGCTCTCCTGCGCCTGCCGCATCATCTCTTCCATTTCACGCTGCTTCTGCTCGGCAGCAGCCTTTTTTTCATTCTCAGTCATCGTTTTTCCCGCCTTTCCGTGTTCTCAAAAGCGTGTGCAGCTGACAAAGTGGCCGGGTTCCACTTCCTTCAAGGGGATATCCCTGCCGCGGCAGGCATCTGTTGCATAGGGGCAGCGGGCCGCAAAACGGCAGCCGGGAGCCGGGTCCACAGGGCTTGTCAGTTCGCCGCGCATGACCTCGGTGGAAAGCTTTTTGGCCTTCAGGCTGGGGATGGGCACAGCATCCAGCAGACCCTTGGTGTAGGGGTGGAGCGGATTCTTGAACAGATCCTCGGTCTTGGCATATTCCACACACTGGCCCAGATACATGACCATGATCTCGTGGCTGATGTGTTTGACCACGCTCAGATCGTGGGTGATAAAGACATAGGTCAGCTTTTTCTCATCCTGCAGATCCATCAGCAGATTCAGGATCTGTGCCTGAATGGAAACGTCCAGTGCAGAGACCGGCTCGTCGCAGATGATGAACTCCGGATCCATGGCCAATGCGCGGCCAATGCCGATGCGCTGGCGGCGGCCGCCGTCCAGCTCGTGGCTGAAACTCTCTGCATAACGCTCATCCAGACCAACGGTCTCCATGATCTCGGCGATGCGGGCATCGTATTCGTCACGGTTTTTGCAGGCTTTATAGATCTTCAGCGGTTCCCGATCAGCTCCTTCACACTTTTGCGAGGGTCCAGCGAACCGGACGGGTCCTGAAAGATCATCTGCATCCGGGAACGGATGGGCTTCAGTTCCTTGGCATTCAGTTTGGTGATGTCGGTGCCGTCGTAGAGGATCTGACCATCGGTAACATCATAGAGCCGCAGCAGCAGGCGGCCCAGCGTGGACTTGCCGCAGCCGGACTCGCCCACAACGCCCAGTGTGGTGCCGCGCCTGATCTTGAAGTTCACGCCGTCCACCGCGTGGAGCTGGCTGTTTGCGCCGACTTTGAAGTATTTTTTGAGGTTCTTTGCCTCGATCAAAATCTTTTCTTCCATTGTCTTTTTCCTCCCGGCTCAGGTATTGGACTGCGGCGGATCGAACCGACAGCAGCGGATGAAGTGGCCCGGTGTGACCTCCCGCATCTTCTGGACCTTTTTGCAGGCCGCAGTGGCATATTTGCAGCGGTCAGCAAAGCGGCAGCCCTCGATCTTCTGGGTGGGGTCAGCCATCATCCCCTCAATGGCCTCCAGACGCTTGGTGTTCTCATCCAGCTTGGGCAATGGCGTTGAACAGCCCCTGGGTGTAAGGGTGGCGCTGGGTGGTCTCAAAGATATCCTCTGCTGTGCCGTACTCGATGGCCTCACCGGCGTACATGACCATGACCTTCTCGCAGGTCTGAGCCACAACACCCAGATCGTGGGTGATGAGGATCATGGCGGTGTTCAGCCGCTTCTGCAGTTCGTTGATCAGGCCCAGCATCTGGGCCTGAATGGTCACATCCAGTGCAGTGGTAGGTTCGTCGGCAAGGATCAGCTTCGGCTCACAGGCCAGCGCAATGGCAATGACGATGCGCTGCTTCATGCCGCCGGAAAACTGATGGGGGTACTCCACCTTACGCTTTGCAGGGATGCCCACCAACTCCATCATCTCGTCCACACGGGCTTCCAGTTGAGCAGTGCTCTGCTCCGGATGATGGATCTTCAGCACCTCCATGATCTGGGCCCCCACGGTCATCACCGGGTTCAGGGCAGACATGGGATCCTGGAAGATCATGGATACCACACTGCCGCGCATGGCACGGATCTTTTCCTCAGGAGCATTCAGCATATCCACACCATCCAGCTTGATGGAGCCGTCGGTCACAAAACCGATCCCCTCGGGCAGAAGCTGGATGACGCTCAGGGCTGTGGTGGTCTTACCGGCACCGGTCTCACCCACCAGCCCCAGCGTCTCGCCGTAATTCAGATCCAGGTCCAGACCATTGACAGCGTAGACGGTGGAAATTTCGGTATCATATTCAACGCTCAGATTTTTGACTTCCAGCAGCTTGTCGCTCATTTCAGGCCACCTCTTTCACATTCTTGGTGCGCATTGCGCGCTTGGTCTTTTTGCCGCCGCCCAATGTGCCGCGCAGCTTCGGGTCGAGGGCATCGCGCAGAGCGTCGCCGCACATATTGAAGCAGAGCACCACGATGATGATTGCAATGCCGGGAGCAATGGCAATGATGGGCTGGGTGGACAGGTACTTATAGCCGCCGCTGACCATTGCGCCCCAGCTGGGAGTCGGGGGCGTGATGCCCATGC
>ENA-OQDC01001263-OQDC01001263.1-human-gut-metagenome-genome-assembly--contig:-NODE-1263-length-13371-cov-3.097705_pt1 | contig 13371 bp, 14 predicted proteins | sample MGYA00242770_ERZ504601 | MGnify/ENA primary metagenome ERZ504601 (study PRJEB26092, sample SAMD00036305) | human gut metagenome | host: Homo sapiens | study: EMG produced TPA metagenomics assembly of...
TTTGTGGAGCCCTGCGGCGAAAACACCGAGGAAATGTATCTGCAGGGTGCCTCCAGCAGCCTGCCGGAGGATGTGCAGAACGCCTTTTACCGGAGCATTCAGGGCTTTGAACACATTGAGATCATGCGCCCGGCCTACGCCATCGAGTATGACTGCGTAGACCCGACCAGTCTGGAAGCCACGCTGGAGAGCAAGGTGGTGCGGGGCCTGTATGGTGCAGGCCAGTTCAACGGCACCTCCGGCTACGAGGAAGCTGCCGCGCAGGGTCTGCTGGCCGGTCTGAACGCTGCCCGCAGTGCAAAAGGGGAGAGCCAGTTGATCCTGGAACGCCAGACCAGCTATCTGGGCACGCTGGTGGATGACCTTGTCACCAAGGGTGTCATGGACCCCTACCGCATGATGACCAGCCGGAGCGAGTACCGCCTGACTCTGCGGCAGGACAACGCCGATCAGCGGCTGACTCCCATTGGCCGGGAGTACGGTCTGGTGCAGGATGACCGCTGGGCCAAGTACCAGCACACCCAGAGCATTCTGGAGGCGGAGCGCGCCGTCTGCACGAGACCCACCTGCGCACTGCTGACCTGCGCGCTGCTATGGAAGCAGCCGGGCTGACCCCTGCTGCGGAGGGCGGCATTGCCGAGGAGCTGCTCCGCCGCCCCGAGATCAGCTACCCGCTGTTGGCGGGAGTGATCGGCTGGGGTGAGGGCATCACCCCCATGCTGGCCGAACGGCTGGAGACCGAGATCAAGTATGCGGGCTACATTGCGCGGCAGGACCGGATGATCCGGGACGTGGCCCGGCATGAAAAGACTCTGATCCCGGACGACTTTGAGTATGCTGACCTGACCGGCCTGACGCTGGAGGCCCGTGAGAAGCTGACCCGCATCCGCCCGAAGAATCTGGGGCAGGCGGGCCGCATCCCCGGCGTTTCGCCCTCCGATGTGGCGCAGCTGAGCATTGCTTTAACAGTCAGAGAGAAAACCTGATGCACTGACGGAGAGGTTGACGAAGGAGGGCAGAACCTCTGTACAACCTCTCAGCCGCCTGCAGCGACAGCTCCCCTGATAGGGGAGCCATTGGTAGAAAGACAAAAGAATTGCCTAAAACGAAAAGGGACAGATAAATGATCGACAAGAACAGATTAGAGCAAAAATGTTCCATGTGGAACATTGCGCTGACCGGGAACCAGCTGGATCAGCTGGATGCCTTTGCGCAGATCCTGGTGGACTACAACCAGAAGGTCAATCTGACCGCCATCACCGACCCGGAAGGCATTGAGGACAAGCACTTCCTCGACAGCCTGCTGTTTGCCAGCCAACCCGAGGTGGCAGGGAAGATGGTGGACGTGGGTGCCGGTGCCGGATTCCCGGGCATCGTGACAAAAATCTACAAGCCCGAGCTGGAGCTGACCCTGATGGAGCCCACCGGCAAGCGGGTGGAGTTCTTGAAGTATGCCTGCGCTCAGCTGGGCCTGACCGGGGTGGAGTTTGCCAAGGAGCGCGCCGAGGAGGCCGCCCGCAAAGCATGGCGGGAGCAGTTTGATCTGGCCTCTGCCCGTGCGGTGGCGGCTCTGCCCATGCTGGCCGAGTACTGCCTGCCGCTGGTCAAGGTGGGTGGCAGCTTCCTTGCCATGAAAGGCGCTTCCGGCGAGGAGGAACTGGCCGCTGCCCGCGGTGCCATCCGGAAGCTGGGCGGCGAGTACAAGGAGACCCGCACCCTGCATCTGCCGGGCGGCGATGCCCGCACCCTCATCCTCTGCAAAAAGATTTCGCAAACTCCGACAGCCTACCCCAGAAACGGTGGAAAGATCGCAAAGTCTCCGCTGAAATAACGCAAAACCGCAAGATAAATGCCAAGCCCTGCCGAACGATTCTTCTGGCAGGGCTTTTTGATTTCTGGTACACTGGAACTGCAATGAGTGAGTTTTCCACCGTTTCCCGGGAAACGGTGGAAAACTGTGTCACATTTCAGCGAAAGGGGAAAGAATCATGTTTGAATGGAAGAAATCTGCCGGAAAGATCTACACCCTGCCTGTGGAAAGCATCCGTCCCTCACCGTTTCAGGCCCGGACTGTTTTTGATGAAAAGGAGCTGGCGGGGCTGGCTCAGAGCATCCGGGAAAACGGCCTGTTACAGCCCATCTCGGTGCGGAAGATCGAGGGAGGTTACGAGCTGGTGGCAGGGGAGCGGCGGCTCCGTGCCTGCAAGCTGGCCAAGATGGAGACCATTCCGGCCATCCTCTGTGACTGCGGCGACCAGCGGACTGCGGCGCTGGGTCTGCTGGAAAACATCCAGCGGGAAGACCTGAACCCCTTTGAGCAGGCGCAGGGGCTGCGGGATGTGATCGCCCTTTGGGACTGCACCCAGGCCGAGGCGGCCAAGCGGCTGGGCATGGCACAGCCCACCCTTGCCAACAAGCTGCGGCTGCTACAGCTGACGGCGGACCAAAGAAAGTTCGTGCTGGACAATGGCCTGACCGAGCGCCACGCCCGGGCTGTCCTGCGCCTGCCCGAGAACCGGCGGAGCGAAGCTCTTATCACCATTGCTAAGCGGCGGATGAATGCCCGGCAGACCGACCTGTACATTGAACAGCTGCTCAATGCCGCCGCCCCGGGCAGGCACCGCATCTCCATGGTCAAGGATGTGCGCATTTTTGTCAACACCATCGACCATGCCATCCGGCTGATGACGGACAACGGTGTGCCTGCCACGGCCCACAGGGAAGAGCGGGACGGCTATATCGAATACACGGTGCGCATCCCAACCGCAGCCGCGCAAAGATAAAACGCATCGCAATTTTCACAAAAAATGCAATTCCACAGGGTTTTTACGCAAAATAATCAGGAAACAGGTTCAAAAAGCCGCGCTGATGTGCTATACTAATCTTTAAAGGGGCTTTGCTGGTGGGAAAACAGCGGGGCCCGGCCTCGAATGTTCCACGTGGAACAAATAATTTTCCCGGGAGGAAACAAAGAGCGTGGCTAAAATCGTTGCAATTGCAAACCAAAAAGGCGGCGTGGGCAAGACCACCACGGCCGTGAACCTTTCGTCCTGCGTTGCGGCTCTGGGCAAAAAGACGCTCATCGTCGATCTGGACCCGCAGGGCAATACCACCACCGGTTACGGCATTCCCAAGCGGAGTGTCGATGTGGGTACTTATGAGCTGCTGATCGGAGAGGCGGAGGCAAGGGATGCCATCCGCAAGACCGAGTTCCGCACCGATGTCATCGGTTCCAACACCCGGCTTGCGGGTGCGGGTCTGGAAATGATCGACCTGCCGGGCCGCGAAAGCCGCCTGCGCAAGGCGCTGGCTTCGGTGCAGAAGGACTACGACTTCATCTTTGTGGACTGCCCGCCCAGCCTGGATCTGCTCACCCTGAACGGTCTGTGCGCCTGCGACAGTGTACTGATCCCTATCCAGTGTGAGTATTACGCACTGGAGGGCCTGTCGGAGCTCATCAGCACCCTCAAGACCATCCGCAAGAAGTACAACCCCCTATCTGGACATCGAGGGTGTGGTGTTCACCATGTTCTCCGGGCGGTTCAACCTGACGCTGCAGGTGGTGGATCAGGTCAAAAAGTACTTTTGGCACCAAGGTCTACAAGACCACCATCCCGCGCACCATCCGCATCTCGGAAGCGCCCAGCTACGGCCAGCCCATCAATTTCTATGAGCCCAAGGGCAAGGGCAGCGAGGCCTATATGGATCTCGCCATTGAGTTCGTAAAGAACAACCGCCCGCATGAACCGGCACGCCGCCGCACAAAAGGGAACAGTGCCCCCGCCGAGCAGAAAAGCGCACTGGAACAAGTGAAGCAGGGGGAAGCGTAACCTATGGCAAAAAAAAGAGGAGGACTGGGCCGGGGCCTGGAAAGTCTGTTTGAGGACACAGCTCCCAGTTTTGAGTCCGATAACCGGATCGAGACGCTGCCCCTGCGGGAGATCGAGCCGGACCCGGCTCAGCCCCGCAAGACCTTTGATGAGGAAACGCTGGCAGAGCTGGCGGCCAGCATCTCAGAGCACGGTTTGCTGCAGCCCATCGCGGTGCGGCCCCACGGGGTAGACCGCTATCTCATCGTGGCCGGTGAGCGCCGTTGGCGTGCCTGCCGGATGGCGGGCCTGACCGAGGCACCCGTCATTGTGAAGGATGTCACGGATGAGCAGGCCATGGAGCTGGCGCTGGTGGAAAACCTTCAGCGCGAGGATCTGGACCCGGTGGAAGAAGCACTGGGCATTCGGGAGCTGATGACCCGCTGTGACCTGACCCAGGAGCAGGCTGCCCGCAAGCTGGGCAAGAGCCGCAGCGCACTGGCCAACAGCCTGCGTCTGCTCAACCTGCCCGAAACGGTGTTGGAGCTGCTGAAAAGTGGTTTTCTCACCACGGGCCACGCAAAGGTGGTGCTGGGTCTGCCCACTCCGGAGCTGCAGGAGCAGGCAGCACAGATCATTGCCGACCATGAGCTGAATGTCCGGCAGGCAGAGACCCTGTGCAAGAAGCTGGCCAAGCCCCCAAAAGAGCCTGTGGAGCCCGCCCCGCGCGGCACCCTGCCTGTGGAGGTGGAGGAGAGCCTGAAGCAGGCGCTGGGCAGTGAGGTCAATGTGGCCTACCACGACGGCAAGGGCAAGCTGACCGTCCACTTCTACTCGGATGAACAGCTGAAGGCTTTTGCAAACTTATTAGGGCAATATCAGGTTGAGGATTAAACCTCTCCGTCATTGTTGTTGCCTGGTAGGAGAGGCCCTGGCAGCCGATGGAAGCTTTTCGTATACGCCGCCAGCCCGACTGAGAGGTTGTACGAAGGCAAGCCTGACCGAGAAGAAAAACATAGCGATCCAAGGCGGCACGCCGCCTTTGAACGGCATGGGAAAGGGCTTACCTGCCCATGCGAACCGAAATAGAGTAAGGAGAGTAAATCATGCTTGATATCAAATTTGTCCGTGACAACCCGGATGCTGTCAAGGAAAACATCAAGAAGAAGTTCCAGGATGCCAAGCTCCCTCTGGTGGATGAAGTCATCGAGAAGGACGCCAAGTACCGCGAGTGCCTGAAGGAAGTTGAGAGCCTGAAGGCTGCCCGCAACAAGCTGAGCAAGGCCAACGGCCCCCTGTTCGGCCAGCTGAAGAAGTGCACCGACGAGGCCCAGAAGGCCCAGCTGCAGGCACAGATCGATGCCAACAACGCCGCCGTCAAGGCCGATGCAGACAAGATGGCAGAGCTGGAGGCCGAGGAAGCCAAGCTGGCTGACCGCATCCAGGAGATCATGTACACCATCCCTCAGATGATCGACCCCAGCGTGCCCATCGGCCCCGATGACACCTACAACGTGGAAGCACAGCGCTTTGGTGAGCCTGTGGTGCCCGATTTCCCCATCCCGTACCACACCGAGATCATGGAGAGCTTCGACGGCATCGATATGGACGCTGCTGGCCGCGTTGCCGGCAATGGCTTCTACTACCTGCTGGGCAACATTGCCCGCCTGCACGAGGCTGTGCTGGCTTATGCCCGCGACTTTATGATCGACAAGGGCTTCACCTATGTCATTCCTCCCTTTATGATGCACGGCAACGTGGTGCAGGGCGTGATGTCCTTCCCCGAAATGGATGCCATGATGTACAAGATCGAGGGCGAGGATCTGTACCTGATCGGTACCAGTGAGCACACCATGATCGGCCGCTTCATCGACCAGACCCTGGACGAGGCCACTCTGCCCCTGACCCTGACCTCCTACAGCCCCTGCTTCCGCAAGGAGAAGGGCGCACACGGCATCGAGGAGCGCGGCATCTACCGCATCCATCAGTTCGAGAAGCAGGAAATGATCGTGGTCTGCCGCCCCGAGGAGAGCGCCGACTGGTACGAGAAGCTCTGGAAGAACTCCGTGGAGCTGTTCCGCAGCATGGAGATCCCCGTGCGCCAGCTGAATTGCTGCTCCGGCGATCTGGCTGACCTGAAGGTCAAGAGCTGCGATATCGAGGCCTGGAGCCCCCGCCAGCAGAAGTACTTTGAGGTCTGCTCCTGCTCCAACCTGGGCGATGCACAGGCACGCCGCCTGCACATCCGCGTCAAGGGCAAGGACGGCAAGAGCTATCTGGCCCACACCCTGAACAACACCTGCGTGGCTCCTCCGCGTATGCTGATCGCCTTCCTGGAGAACCATCTGCAGGCCGATGGCTCCGTGACCATCCCCAAGGTGCTGCAACCCTACATGGGCGGCCTGGAAGTTATGGTTCCCACCCACAAGAAGGGCTGAGCCTGAGCTTTTCCACAAAGCACTCATAAAATGTTGAAAACCCCGCCGTCCGCGTGATGCAGACGGCGGGGGTTTGTTGTGTAGAAAAAACAAAAAGAAAAAAGCTCCTGATTTTTCAATCAGAAGCTTTTTGGTGACCCGTACGGGAATCGAACCCATGTTACAGCCGTGAAAGGGCCGTGTCTTAACCGCTTGACCAACGGGCCTCAAAAACACAGAGCTTCGCTAAAACCTCCGACATCCATCATCCACTACTGCGGACGACCGTCCCCCTTATCTTAGCGAAACTCTGTAACGTGGTAGCGGTAACTGGATTTGAACCGGTGACACTTCGGGTATGAACCGAATGCTCTAGCCAACTGAGCTATACCGCCATATTTATTTTGTGCACTTGAACAGTGCTTTATTATTATATCCAATCGACCGCGATTTGTCAACAATTATTTCGCAAAAATTCAAAAATTTCTGAAATATCTCCTTCCATGGCGTAAAAAGGACGCTGTAACAGAAAAAGTTACAGCGTCTTGCGTAAATCATTCCCGGTACTTCTCCATCATTTCCTTGAACAGCACAGCCGGAGAGGGCGGTGTGTAGGTGATGGCGTTGGCACCCGCAGCAATGGTGGCGGAAATGCTCTCGCCGGTCTTGCCGCCGCTGGCGATGATGGGCACATCCGGGAACCGCTCCCGGATCTTTGCCACCACCCGGGGCGTGTCGGTGCTGCAGGCCACATTCAGGATGGATGCCCCGGAATCAATGCGGCTCTGGATGTTGGTGTCCTCTTTTGTCACTGTGATGATGACCGGGATGTCCACCACCCGCGAGACCGCCAGCAGGTTCAGATCAGAGATGGGGGAATTGAGCACTACGCCCATGGCACCCTGGCTCTCCACGTCGCGGGCAAGGTTCAGGGTGCGCACGCCGTGGGTGGTGCCGCCGCCCACACCGCAGAACACCGGGATGTAGGATGCCTTGATGATGGCATCGCTAATGGCCTGCTGGGGCGTGAAAGGATAGACCGCGAACACCGCATCCGCGTCGCAGTTGCGGATGATGGCAAGGTCGGTGGTGAATACAAAGCTTTTCAGCCGCCGCCCGTTGATGACGATGCCGCTGGCGGCATACACCTCCTGGGGCATTTTCAGGATGTTGTGGCGCAGGCGACTCTCTACGTTGGGGGAAGTTTTCTTTTCAGCTGCCATGGGCAAGTCCTCCGTTTCTCAATTGTTTCAAATAGGAACTATATTATAGGAAAACATGGGAGTTTATGCAAGAAACATCCTGTGAACAGTCTGCAAATAAAAATCGACCCTCTCCGTCCGTGCTTCACAGCACCGGAGAGGGTCGTTCCTTTAATGTGTTCTAACGTATTCTAAAATATCCTCAGGCACGCTGGCCAGCGCATCGGCTCCGGCGGCAGTCAGCTCTGCGCGGCCCCGGAAGCCCCACAGCGCCCCCATGGCAGGCAGACCGGCATTGTGCCCGGTCAGGATATCTACATCGCTGTCGCCCACAAACAGGGTGCTGGCAGGGTCTGCATGCAGGTCCTGCATCAGGCTGTAAACACCGGTGGGGTCGGGCTTGGTGGGCACGCCCGGGCGGCTGCCCCGCACCAGAACAAACCGACCTGCCCCGAAATAATGCTCGATGATCTTGCCGCACAGCGGGTCAGCCTTGTTGGAGAACACCGCGCACTGCGCGCCTGCGGCGTTCAGCGCGTCAATGAGGGCAGCAATGCCCGGGTAAGGCGCGGTCTTGTCCTCCTTGTGGGCATCGTACCGGGCGGTAAACTCCGCCAGCGTAGCGGCCAGCTGCTCCGGTGTGCGGGCATCGGCGGGCGAAAACCGCTCCACGAGCTTCGGGATGCCGTTGCCCACCATGTGCTTGAACTGCTCCACCGTAAACTCCGGCCACCCGTGCTGTGCGCACACCCAGTTGCCTGCATCAGCCAGGTCGTCGATGGTGTTCAGCAAAGTGCCGTCCAAATCAAATAATACTGTATGAATCATAACAATTTTACTTCCCCTAAAAACAATAACGTTATCTTTATGCCAAGGGCTCCCCTGATTGGGGGAGCTGTCGCCGATCGGCGGCTGAGAGGTTTAATTCGTTTCCATAAATCTGAAAAATTTCTCCGCATCCCGCAGCGGCACGCTCCTCACCTTGAGCTTTACCCAGCCGGGAAAGGTCAGGGTCAGGTTGGTGCGGCCAACGCTGGCAGCCCAGGGGCTTTGTGCTGCGGTCAGGCAGACATCCGGGTGAAACACACAGATGCAGTGGAGGTAGAGCCCCTGCTGCCGCCGCAGGGTCATGCGGCCCTCCCGCAGCCAGAGACCCTCCCGCCGGTAGCCGGCCGCGGCCCCGGCCAGCAGTGCCCCAAAGAAGAAGGTGGGGATGAGCAGGGTCACGGTCAGCTGGGGCAGCACTGTGGCCGAGACCAGCGTCAGCAGGAGGCAGAGGGCAAAGGGAATGCCTGCCGGTGCAAAAAAAGATGAGACTGCGCTGCTCGGTGCGGGCCAGCAGGTCGGGCGGCATCCGGAACTCCGGCAGCAGCTCCCGGAACAATGCTTCCTCGCCGCTGCGGTAGACGAACAGTGGCAGCTCGGGGGAGCAGCCGCCCGCCGTTACAAAGACCGGCCAGCGCTTCATCAGCCGGGCAGCGGGGGAGATGCGGACATCGGCAAAGCTGATCTCGCTTGTCCGCACCCGGCACTCGAAGTGCTCCAGCCAGCCGCCCCGGCTGCCGATCTGGTCGGCCGTGTGCCAGACGGTGTAGTGCACGGTCTGGGCAAAGCTGCGCATCAGGCTGGCCCCCAGCAGAAAGCCTGCGGCCGCCAGCAGCCACGCCGCGCCTGCGGGGAGCCACCGCGCCGCGAATCGGGCCAGAAAGCTCACCTGGATCTGGGCAAAAACGGCAGGGTTCCAGTCCGGAACATCCCGGGTCTGGCGCACGGCCAGCACAAACAGGGCCAGCGTGGAGAGGCCGTTGGCCCCCAGAAAACCCAGCGCCGCCCGCTCCCCTCCGGCGGGCCGGTGCAGGGTAGGCTTTACTAGAGGCATCAGCTGGTCTGCCACCGCCTCGGCATCGGCTTTGGGCAGGCAGACCGAAAGGGTTTGCCTTTGCGCCGCGCCCACCGGGTAAAGGGTCAGGCGGCTTGCCCCGGCCATCCGGTAGAGCAGGGGCCGGTCGATGGTCAGTGCAGCCAGCATCTCGCCCCGCAGGGTACGATCCAGCCGGATACCCAGCCGCCAGTGCAGATGAAAAACTCCGGTGTCATCCATGCTCCAGCTGCTCACGTGCAGGATGCCCCAGCTCACGGCGCAGAGCAGAAGAAACAGCAGCGCATCCTGCCGCAGAGCCGTGTGCAGGGCTGTCCAGTTCCGCTCAAACAGCACCTGAACCAGCGGCAGCAGATAGACCACCAGCGTCTTGCGCAGAAACCGCAGGACGGTAAAGGGGTGCAGGCGGCGTTCATTCATCGGATCTCCTCCGCAAGGGCATGGGTGAGGGCAGCAGCCTGCTCTGCCGGGACCGCCGGTAAAATAAGCCGTGTGCCCGGTGCCGTGATGACGACCACCGATACCCCTGCCAGCCGGAGCAGCGGCGTGCGCAGCCGGAACAGCCCTGTTACGGCCCTGCGGCGGACAGCCCGCCGCAGCGGGAAGACGATGCCGGAGTACACCGTCAGGGTCTCCGCGCCCAGCGCGGCGGCATAGCTGCAGGCGCGCTGGTACACCACCGCCACCAGTGCGGCCCAGAGCAGGCAGAACACCACCCCGGCGGGCAGGCTCTGCCAGAACACAAAGGGAGCCGCCAACAGGCCCGGGATGGCGGCCCAGCAGCAGAGCACGGCCCGGCCCCGGGGCGGGATGATGAGCGCCGTGCGGCGCAGCTCCCGCTCCGTCACTTGCTGTTCAGCTCCCAGGCATCGGTCAGCAGGTGCAGGGTATCGTCCTGCGTCAGCACCAGGATGCGGTCCCAGGGCAGCAGAACAGTGTTGCCGTGGGGGATGATGAACTCGGTGTCGCGGGTGATGCTGACCAGAATGGCATCACCGGGAATGGGCACATCCATGATGGCCTTGCCCGCAAACTTGAAGTTCTCGGGCAGCAGGATCTCGTTCAGGCTGGCTGTGCCGCCGCCCAGGCTGAGCAGCTGGCGGATGGTATCCGTCTCGATCTCCCGCTCCAGAATGTGGCTCAGGTTGTCGGTGCCGCAGACCACGGTGTCCACGCCTAAGGTGTGCAGCAGCTCCCGGTTTTTCGGGTTGGAGGCCCGGGCCACGGTGCGGTCCACGCCGAACTCCCGCTTGGCGATCTGGCAGGCCACGAGGTTGTCCTCGTCCGAGCCTGTCACGGCCACAAAGGCGTTGCAGCTGCCAACATCGGCGGTGCGCAGGGTGTCCACGCTGATGGAATCGCCGCAGATCACGGGGATGTCCAGCGAATCTGCCAGCATCCGGCACTGGGCTTCGATGGGTTCAATGATGACCACCGAATGGTGGTTCGTCAGCAGGCTCTGGGCCAGATACCGCCCAACACGCCCGCCGCCTGCAATACAAACTTTCATATAAAAACCTCATAATACTTAAAGTATATAGAAACTTTGCCTGAACCAGCTCTTGGCTCCCCCTTTGGGGGAGCTGGCAAAGCCGTCAGGCTTTGACTGAGAGGGTGAGCCAGTTTCCATTATTTCGCCAGCGAACGGAACACGGCCTGTTCTGTCAGGATGGTGGGGCAGATCGTGTCCAGCTCGTAGGTCTTGTGGTAGAGCACCTGCAAATGCGGGTCAGAGACGCGGCAGATGACCTTTTCGCGCCGGAAGATGTTCTTTGCGATCTGTGCGGCCATCAGGTTCACGGAGTCGTCCTCGCTCACGGCGGCCACAGCGTCGCAGTTCTCCACGCCGCCCTGCTTGAGGATGTCGGGGTCGGTGGGGTCACCCACAAGGGCCGTGCCGCCAAAGGAATAATCATCAAAGCTGTCCAGCCGCTTGAGCTGCTCGGGGTCCTTTTCGATCAGGGAAATATCATGGCCGATGCGTTCCAGATCCCGCACCAGTGCCGCGCCCACCTGGTCGCAGCCGATCACCAGAATATTCATGGATGTCACCTCATTGTTCAAAATCTGTTTTTATCTGGCCCGGCATTCCGCGTCAGAAGGAAACACAGGGAAAAACGTTGTGTCCAGTATAGCATATTTCCGGCGGCAGATAAATACAGAAAAAGCAGACAGTGCTCCTATATAAAATTTGTGATTTTTCGTGCGCAGGCTCTCAGAATATGATATACTGAAAAGCGAACCCAATCTGAATGTGTGCAGAGCGCCTGTGCCGCTTTGCAGGGAGGAGAACCCATGTTTCTTGAAATACTGAAAGCCATCCTGATGGGCATTGTGGAGGGCATCACCGAGTGGCTGCCCATCTCGTCCACCGGCCACATGATCCTGGTGGAGCAGGTGGTCAAGTTCAACGCCAGCGAGGAGTTTATGTCCATGTTCCGCGTGGTCATCCAGTTGGGTGCCATTCTGGCCGTGGTGGTGCTGTTCTGGAATAAGCTCTGGCCCTTCGGCCTGCGCCATGGCCGCGTCTGCTCCAAACCTGCCGTCTGGCAGCTCTGGTTCAAGGTGGTGGCCGCCACCATCCCGGTGCTCATCATCAGCCCGCTGGACGACTGGTTTGAGGCCCGCTTCTACAATTACATCACGGTCGCCGCCATGCTGATCCTGTACGGTGTCCTCTTCATCCTTGTGGAGAACCGCCGCACCGCCCCGCATGTCACCCGGCTGGAACAGATCACCTACCGCGAAGCCTTCATCATCGGCGTGTGGCAGATGCTGGCCATCATCCCCGGCACCTCCCGCTCCGGTGCCACCATCGTGGGCGGCCTGCTGCTGGGCCTGTCCCGTGCCTGTGTGGCCGAGTTTACCTTCTTCCTCGCCATCCCTGTTATGGCGGGCGCGTCCCTGCTCAAGGTGGTCAAGTTCGTCCTCTCCGGCGCTGCGATGACCGGCACCGAGATCGCTGTTCTCGTGGTGGGCTGCGTGGTCGCCTTTGTGGTCAGCCTTGCTGCCATCCGCTTCCTGATGGATTACGTCAAGCGCCATAACTTCAAGTTCTTCGGCCTCTACCGCATCGTGCTGGGCCTGATCGTCCTGGCCGTGGCCGCCATCACCGCCATTGCGTAAATCGCTCCCCAAACACCCCAGCCGCCCGCCCGGGCGGCTTTTTTGCGCCCTGGGGCAATTGCACCGACCCCGGCCTTGTGCTATACTGGAGCCATAAAGAGAGAACCCGGCGGCGGGAAAGTGCCGCGCCTGAAATTGTCAAAAATGGAGGAGATCCCTATGGAAGCATCGACTGTATATTACACCGACTTCCGGTGTCCTGTGGGCACCAGCCTGACCGAAAAGCTGCGCCGCCTGTGCATTGCGGCGGGCATCAAGAGCATTGATATGGACGGCAAGTTCGTGGCCATCAAGATGCACTTTGGTGAGCTGGGCAATCTGGCATTCCTGCGCCCCAACTACGCCAAGGTGGTGGCCGACCTGTGCAAGGAGCAGGGGGGCCAGCCCTTCCTGACCGACTGCAACACGCTGTACCCGGGCAGCCGTAAGAACGCGCTGGAGCACCTGAGCTGCGCGCAGGAAAACGGCTTCTGGCCCATGACCACCGGCTGCCAGATCATCATTGGCGATGGCCTGCGCGGCACCGATGAGCTTGAGGTGCCCGTGCCCAACGGCGAATACTGCAAGACCGCCAAGATCGGCCGCGCCATTATGGATGCCGACATCTTCATCAGCCTGACCCACTTCAAGGGCCACGAAGCGACCGGCTTCGGCGGAGCCATCAAGAACATCGGCATGGGCTGCGGTTCCCGTGCGGGCAAGATGGAGCAGCACTCCTCCGGTAAGCCCGCCGTGCAGGAGGAGCTCTGCCGCGGCTGCCACCGCTGCGCCAAGGAGTGCGGCTCCGACGCCATCCGCTACAACGAGAACAACAAAGCGGTCATTGATTACGAAAAGTGCAAGGGCTGCGGCCGCTGTATCGGTGCCTGCAACTTTGATGCCATCTATTCCATCGACAGCAGTGCCAACGAGGAGCTGGACCGCAAGATGGCAGAGTA
>ENA-OQDC01001265-OQDC01001265.1-human-gut-metagenome-genome-assembly--contig:-NODE-1265-length-13361-cov-4.732507_pt1 | contig 13361 bp, 21 predicted proteins | sample MGYA00242770_ERZ504601 | MGnify/ENA primary metagenome ERZ504601 (study PRJEB26092, sample SAMD00036305) | human gut metagenome | host: Homo sapiens | study: EMG produced TPA metagenomics assembly of...
GCGTCCGTGGCGATGGAGGTCTTGCCGGTCTGGCGGTCGCCGATGATCAGTTCACGCTGGCCGCGGCCGATGGGGGAAGCATGGAATCGATGGCGAGGATGGCCGGTGTGGAGCGGGGGTACTCCACGCTCTGACGCTCCAGAATGCCGGGGGCCTGCTTTTCGATGGGGTTGTAGCCCACAGCTTCAATGGGGCCCTTGCCATCGATGGGCTCGCCCAGCGGGCTGATGACACGGCCCAGGAAGGCATCGCCCACCGGGATGCCGGCACGCTTGCCGCTGCGGGTCACCATGGTGCCCACGCCGACGGTCTCAGCTCCGTCGAACAGCATGATGCCCAGCTGTTCGGGGTCCACGCTCTCCACCATACCCTTGGCACCGTTGTCGAAGGTGACGATCTCGCCGTACACGGCGCGGTTCATGCCTTCGACGTGCACGATGCCGTCGGCAGAGGAGATGACCACACCGCCCTCGGCAGAGGTCTCGGCGGGCTTGTAGTCCTCAATGCGGGTCTTGAGGGTAGCCAGCGAGGGCTTGCCCTCCATCATCTTGTCCAGCTGATGACGGCCGGAGTTATCGAACACGCGGTCGCCCACCTGCAGGACATAGCCGGACAGCAGGCTCTCGTCCACCGTCACGTTCAGGATGACCTCGGTGGCATCATACAGCTTGCGTACCTCGGCGCGGATCCGGTTCAGCTCCTCTTCCCGGGGCTTGCGGGCGCTGCGCAGCTCGGCCTTGACGATGCGGTTGTCCGCAAAAAATTCACGACTGAATTCAGTTGCCATTGCCTGCACCTGCTTTCTCCAGCAGATCGTCCAGCAGACGTGCATCGTCCTGGGCGGTCAGATTGCGGGCCAGCAGCTTCTCGCACATCGCACGGGCCAGTGCCGTGGTCTGGGCATCGGCTTCCCGCAGCTTGCTCTGGCGTTCGGCCTCGGCGCTCGCCTTGCCGGCGGCCACGATGGCGTCCGCCTGCTTGCGGGCATCTGCCAGCAGCTGCTGCTTTTCGACCTCAGCCTGCTTTTCGTAGGCTTCGCGGCGGGCAGCGGCCTCATTGTCCACATTGCGCAGTTTTTCCCTGCGCGGCGTTCATGGTCTCTGCGGCTTCCTTCTTGGAGGTCTCCGCATCGGCCAGGTTTGCGTCCACCATCTGCTGGCGCTTTGCGATCACGTCCTGAACAGGCTTGAACAGGAACTTGCGCAGCACCGCATACATGACGAGGACGTTCACGACGGTCCACAGCAGGTTAATATCCAACTTCAGCATTCGTCTGCGCCTCCGTTACTGACCCAGGAACAGGATGATCAGCAGTGCAACGACGAAGCCGAAAATTGCAGTACCTTCTGCCAGAGCAGCGCCCAGCAGCAGGTTGGTCTGGATCTTGCCGGATGCCTCGGGCTGACGGGAGATTGCCTCCGTTGCCTTACCCGTTGCGATGCCGATGCCGATACCGCCGCCAATGCCGGTCAGCGCTGCAATGCCAGCGCCCAGAGCAATCAAACCATTCATAGTAATAATCTCCTTTTAAATTCAGTAAATATCAATGGATCAGTCTTCTCCGCCCATGGTTTCTTTCATGAACAGCGAAGTCAGGAACACGAACACGTAGGTCTGGATCAGACCGTCGAACAGGTCAAAATACAGGCTGAACACCGCCGGGACGAACACAGGCACCACGAGCTTGATCAGCTCCATGATGACGAATGCGCCCAGCACATTGCCGAACAGTCGCATGCACAGGCTGGTGGGGCGGATGGCGATCTCGAGGATGTTCATAGGGGTCATGACCGGAGTGGGGGCAGACAGACTCTTGAGGAAGCCCACGCCGCCGCGTGCACGGATGCCTGCACCCTCGATCAGGATGATGCTCATCAGCGCCAGCGCTGCGGTCACATCCAGATCCTTTGTGGGGGGCTTGACACCGAACACGCCGATCAGGTTGCTGAAGGCGATGTAGATGGCCACGGTCATCAGGTAAGGCACATAGCGCCTGCCCTTTTCGCCCAGCAGACCTTCAAAGAAATTAGTGCCTGCGAGGTAGGCCATTTCCAGCACGGCCTGACGCTTGCTGATATGGTCCACCTTCAGGTTTCTGGTAAGCAGGATCGAGCCGATGGTAACGATGGCCAGGATCACCCAGCTGATGACCACGGATTCCGGGATCTGCAGCGGGCCGACCTTGACGTATTCGACGGTCAGCTCTTCCATCAATGCTTTGGTCAGATTATTCAATTGTTTTTCCTCCTTCCTGAAGAATAGGGTTCCGGGGGTAAGACCGCCGCACCGCCCCGGCGGCGCAGCGTCCTTCTTATCGCTCGAAGAAAAGGCGCAGCTTTGTGAAAAAAGTAAGGAAGGTGTTCGGCTCTGTCCGGTCACACCCTCCCTCCTGCACGGGTCACTTCGTCTTTTTTCGTTGTGTATGATAGTACGATTGACGAAAATTGGCAAGTGGCTTTGTGCACATTCTACATTTTAGGTGGTTCTACTGCATTAATATACAAAAAAAGTTGTGCATCTTGTCCAATAAAACGTTCTTCACATGTACTTTTTCCACAAATTTCTTAGCCAATTCTTAGGTTTCAATGGCTTTTTCAGGGCATTCCGGGGAATATTTCCATCAAAAATGCCCCATTGTACATGCTTTATATGCCCGATATATAAAATTCGTATAGGTGTCTCGTCCGGTATTACACCCGCTCCTATACATATTTATTATAACTGCATATCTAAAATCTGTCAGTCCGCCTGTTTTGCGCCGCGGCGGAACACCAGCCGGAAGATGGCACGGGCAAGCGGCCCGCAGTACAGCATCTGCCAGCACAGGGCCATGGGCATATTGCAGCCCCATGTATGCACCCAAGTGCCAAAGCCGGGTTCTTTAAACAGCACCGTTGCGATCAGGCTCATCACCGGGCACATGATGCACACGATCATCAGCGAGATGGCATAGGTGATGAACTGCGGACGATCTGTGGGCCGCATGAACATAAACGCCAATCCGGTGGCCAGTTTCTCCACCACGAAAAATTCCAGCACGCAGGCAATGGGAACCATGATCGGCATCTCGTGCAGTGCCATAACAAAGGTGGCATTGGTGACACCGCCTGTGTTCAGCGCCACATTGTAAACGATCATGCCATAGACCATAATTGCAGCCATGACAATGGTAAAGAAGATACGTTCCGGTAAAGTTTTAGGCATTTTGATTCTCCGTTTCTTTTGTGTCTAAATTTTTGCCGCAAAAAAGCCGCCCCGCGAAACTTTCATCTCGCGGGGCGGCGGCGACTACCATTCATTGGCGCTATTTTAGCACAAATCGATCTGTCGCATAATACCCTGTGGACACTTTCTCCCGTTTTGCGCAAAATCCTCCACAAACGGCCCGGAACTTCTGGGCAGCTTTGCTGTTGACTTCCTCGGCAGCCCTTCCTGCAGGGCACAGAGTTCCTCTCCAAAGGGCCCGATCGCCCGGGCACACCGCACAGAAAGCGGCATTTTGCACGTTCTATCTGCTGTTTTTCAAGAACTGCACAATTTTATATTTCTATCCTTGTGCACTCTGCGAATAGACAAATCAATCAGGAATATGTATAATAAAGCCAGAAACCAGAGAAGTACAGCAGAAGCTCAAGAGAGAGCTAATCCCGCTGACTTGAAGCAGAAAGGAGCGAGACCGATGGTCGATATGGAACCCGCACAGCAGGGACAGGCTGTCGGGATTCGCTGAGAAGCAAAATAGAGGCTCACCACAAACGGGATGTTTCCCCCGTATAAAAACACAACAAAAATGAGCCAGTCTTGAGCATCAAAAATGCGATTACACGACAACCTGTCGATAAACTTAACCCCCAGCGATTCAAATAGATCCGCCGGAGATGATTCCTATGAAGGTATCTTTTGTACGGAGAACATTATTTGAATAGCAAAAAAGGAGTTCTACCAATGTACTAAGTAGTTTGCCCCTAGCGAATCTAACTCGAAAGAATGTGGTAATATGAAATTCATCTTCCGAATCTCGGTGCCGCACTCCATCAGTTAAGAGAAGGGTCAATCCAATGTACTAAGTAATCAGTCCCCTTGAAATAGATTCTCAGTTTCCAGTAGTTTCTAAGGAGAGTCACCCTATGAAACGTTTACTCCGAAAATGAGGAACCCCAAGGAGAAGAGGCTTATGACTCCGAAGAAGTAAGTATCCAGCCGGACGAGGGCTTGCAACCGCCTCGTCCGGCTGGTTTTATTTTGTGCTGTTTTTACCAATAGTCAACACCCGATTTGTGCAAATTTTACGCAGGAAGGTTGAATACCGTCCTTTGTTTTTGCACTTTTCTGTGGTATACTGTGGAAAAAGATGGGAGGTTCATTTCATGGAGTCGTTCGTTTCGGTTTCCACTCTGCTTAATCTTGTGCTGACCGTTATCTGGTTCATCTCCGGCATTCGGGATCTTCAAGGCAAAGACCCGTTCCTCGATCTGCCGTTCAACCAGTATCACCGTGACCCGGAGTACCGCGCCTTCTGGCAGAAAAAGAACGGCGTGTTTTACATGCTCAACAGCATCGCCTTTCTGATCTTAGCCTTCACACCTGTTACATCGCTGATTTACCGTATCATCTTCGGCATCGCCATCGTGGGAGACCTTCTTTATCTTGTCGCTTACGAAAGCTGGAACCATAGTGCGGATTGACAGCCGGAAAGGGGCCACCATGAATTTGAATCTTTCGGACTGGGATTGGCTGAACGCCGCGCTGGGTGTGCTGTTTTTGTACCGCGGCATCCGGGATCTGTACAATGGCACCGGCACCGGATGGAGCAGTGAGGACGAAAAGAAGCACTTCCGCAAATTTTACGGCATTGCTTCGATCCTTTGCGGTGCACTCTATCTGGTCAACACCTTTCTTCCCAGGGTCGAGCCGCTGCACTCCATTTTGATGGTGGCGGCGCTCGTGTTGTGCGCTGCCCTGCTGATCTCGTATCTGTGCTATACTCTGAGCAGGGACGACAAAACCAAAAAGTGAGGGGTTGCTATGGAAGTCATCTGTGCGATCTTAACCGCACTTTTCGGCATCGGGTTCGGCATTTTTATGGCGCTGCATCCGGAAGATGCCATTGCCCTGCGCTCCCGCAGGCGGTACACGCAGGTACCTGAGCCCACGGAAGAGTACATCAAATTGACCCGGCTAGAGGGCATCGTAGTTTCGGTGCTCTGTGCCGTGCTTCTGGTGGTTCTGCTGTTCGCACCCCAATAATACTTTGCAGCTTTCCTCTTGCGGATTTTTTCTCACCCTGTTACAATGAGAAAAAAATCGCAGGAGGTTTTTTTATTATGGTCAAGCATGTGATCCTGTGGCAGCTGAAGGACGAGCTGTCCGATGCCGAAAAAGCCGCCGTCAAGGCAGGCATCAAGGAGGGTCTGGAAGGTCTGGCAGGCAAGGTCCCGGGCCTTGTGGAAGTGCATGTCAACATCAACGGTCTCCCCTCTTCCACCGCCGACCTGATGCTGGACACCACCTTTGAAAGCGCCGAGGCCCTCAAGGGCTACTCCGTCCATCCCGCCCATGTGGCTGTGGCCGACGGCAAGGTGCGGCCCTACACCAAGGCACGGTTCTGTCTGGATTACGAGATTTAATGTTGACAAACCCACCGTTTTTGCGTATTATAGACATAACAATGTAAATTGGCTGTGAAGAGAAGAGTACGCACCGTCTGCGCCTGACAGAAAGCCCGAAGGATGGAACCGGGCAGGCCGCGCGATGCCGAAGATGGTCTCGGAGCTGCGCAGGTGAAAATTGAGCCTGCGACGGGTGCGCCCGTTACCGCGCTGCGCCGTGCTTTTTGGCCCGGCAAAAGGCTGCGCCCGCAAGGGTGCGGCGAAGCAAGGTGGTACCACGAAAGTTTCAGGCTCTCGTCCTTGTCCGGCTCAGTCCGGCAGGATGAGGGCTTTTTTCGTCCCCCGCCAAATCAGGAAAGGAAGAGTATCAACCTATGAGTGAGCACAAGACATTCTACATTACCACTCCCATCTACTACCCCAGCGACAAGCTGCACATCGGCCACAGCTATACCACTGTCGCCTGCGACGCACTGGCACGCTTCAAGCGGATGCAGGGCTATGACGTCATGTTCCTGACCGGCACCGATGAGCACGGCCAGAAAATTCAGGACAAGGCTGCCGATGCCGGTGTGACCCCCAAGGAGTATGTGGACAAGATCGTAGCCACTGTCAAGGATCTGTGGAAGCTGCTGGACGTCAGCTACGACCGCTTCATTCGCACCACCGACGACTACCACATGGAGTCCTGCCAGAAAATTTTCACCAAGCTGTATGAGCAGGGCGACATCTACAAGGGCGAGTACATCGGCCACTACTGCAAGCCCTGCGAGAGCTTCTGGACCGACAGCCAGCTGGTGGACGGCAAGTGCCCCGACTGCGGCCGCGAAGTGTACGACGCACACGAGGAAGCCTACTTCTTCAAGACCAGCAAGTATGCCGACCGCCTGCTGAAGCTCTACGAGGAGAACCCCCAGTTCATCCAGCCTGAGAGCCGCAAGAACGAGATGATCGCCTTCATCAAGCAGGGCCTGCAGGATACCTGCGTGTCCCGCACCTCCGTGAAGTGGGGCATCCCCGTGCCCTTCGACCCCAAGCACACCATGTATGTGTGGGTGGATGCCCTGAGCAACTATATCTCCGCGCTGGGCTACGGTAACGAAAAATATCACGACTATGACAAGTTCTGGCCTGCCGACCTTCACATGGTGGGCAAGGAGATCCTGCGCTTCCACACCATCCTGTGGCCCGCCATGCTGATGGCTCTGGATCTGGCCCCTGCCCAAACGGGTGTTCGGCCACGGCTGGCTGCTGATGAACGGCGGCAAGATGTCCAAGTCCGTGGGCAATGTGGTGGACCCTGTGATCCTGTGCGACCGCTACGGCGTGGACTCCATCCGCTACTTCCTGCTGCGTGAGATTCCCTTCGGCAACGATGGCATGTTCACCAACGAAGCCCTGATCACCCGCATCAACAGCGATTTGGCGAACGATTTGGGCAACCTGCTCAGCCGCACCGTTGCCATGTGCGAGAAGTACTTCGGCGGCACCGTGCACAATGTGGCCGGTACCGAAGCCATCGACACCGAGCTGGAGACCATGGTCAACGAACTGACCGCCAAGGTCACGGCCGACATGGACAATCTGACCATCCCGCAGGCCCTGATGGAGATCTTTGCGGTCATCCAGCGCGCCAACAAGTACATCGACGAGACCGCTCCCTGGGCGCTGGCCAAGGACGAGGCCAACAAGGCCCGTCTGGAGAGCGTGCTGTACCACCTGTGCGAGGCACTGCGCGTGTGCGGCATCCTGCTGAACGCATACCTGCCCACCACCGCACCCAAGATGATGGAACAGCTGGGTCTGGACGCATCTGCTCTGGACCTGGCCAAGACCACCTACGGCGTACAGGAGACCTACACCGTGCACAAGGGCGAGGCACTGTTCCCCCGCATCGATGTGGCAAAGGAAATTGCCCACCTGAAGGAAGAGGACGAGAAGCGCAAGGCCGCTGCCGAAGCTGCCAACAAGGCCAAGGCTGAAGCTGAGAAGAAGGCTGCCGCCCCCGCCGAGGAGAGCACCTTGGACTTTACCCACGAGGAAGAGATCGACTTTGACACCTTCTGCAAGGTGGAACTGCGCGTGGCCGAAGTGCGCGCCTGCGAGAACCTGAAGGAAAGCAAGAAGCTGCTGCACCTGACCGTGTTTGACGGCGAGCGGGAGCGCTGCATCCTTTCCGGCATTGCAAAGTGGTTCAAGCCGGAAGACCTGATCGGTAAGAAGATCGGCATTGTGTGCAATCTGGCACCTCGCCCCATGATGAAGGGCAAGTATGTCAGCGAGGGCATGATCTTTGCTGCTGATACCGCCGACGGCGGCTGCTCCATCGCTTTCTACGGCGACGACACCCCCGTAGGCAGCCGCATCCACTGAGCCGCCATGCAGGAAAACAAAACGCTTTCCCGCGCGGAATGGCTGGATAAGATCTTCGGCACGCCAGTGTTTGCCGTGCTGCTGGCTATTTTCTGCAATGTACTGTGGGGCTCGGCCTTCCCCTTCATCAAGCTGGGCTACCGGCTGTTCTCCATTGATTCCGGCAGCACCGCCTCCATCTTCTGCTTTGCCGGTGTGCGGTTCATGCTGGGCAGCTTTCTGGTGCTTCTGGGCAGTGTGCTGCTGCAAAGCCGCCTGCCCAAGTTCCCCCGCGGCAAAGTGGCAGCGGAGTGCTGTGCTCTGGGCCTGTGGCAGACCACGACCCAGTACGCATTCTATTACATCGCTGTTGCCATGCTCATGGGTGCCTTTGGCGGCATCCTGAACAGCACCCAGAGCTTTCTGGGCGTGATCTTTGCCCATTTCATCTACGGCAACGCCGACCGCATGACCCCTGCCAAAACGCTGGGCTGTGTCATCGGCTTTGCGGGCGTGCTCATCGGCACGCTGGGCAACCACGGCAGCGGCAGCGGCTGGGGCGTGTTCTGCATGATGGCCGCTACCATCATCTTTACCCTGTCCGGCCCGTGGAACAAATCCGTGACCAAAAAAGCAGACAGCTTTGCCGTCTGCTTCATCAACCTGTTCGTGGGCGGTCTGGCACTGTTCGTGCTGGGCACTGTGCTGGGCGGCAGTCTCCATGTGCAGAGCGCACTGGCGGTGGTGGTCATGCTGTATCTGGCCTTCATCTGCGGGGCAGGCTATGTGCTGTGGGCCCTGCTGATGAAGAACAACCCGGTCAGCCGCATTGCCATCTTTGGCTTCGTGAACCCGGTGGTCAACGTACTGCTGAGCGCCGTGCTCAACGGCGAACCCCTGTTCCGCTGGCAGTATCTGGCGGCGCTGGTGTTCGTGTGTGTGGGCATCTGGCTGGTGAACAAGGCCCCCGTCAAAAAGGAGGGCAAATGACCGGCCCCATTTTTGACACCCACGCGCACTACAGTGCCCGCGCTTTTGACGCAGACCGCGATTTCCTGCTGGACAGCCTGCCCGGCAAGGGCGTGGTGGGCGTGTGTGAACAGGCCACCCACTCCGGGGATGCACCCAAAGTGCTGGAGCTGGCGCACCGCTACCCGTGGGTGGTGGCAGCTGTTGGCATCCACCCGGAAAGCCTGCTGCCCGCCGCCGACTGCGGCGAGGAAGGCCCGGCTCCTACGGTCTCGGTGTACGGCGGCGACTGGGCCGCAGAGATGCGCGCTCTGGCCCCGTATTACGAGGACCCCAAGGTGGTAGCTGTGGGGGAGTGCGGGCTGGACTACCACTGGCCTGTGCCCAAGGATGCCCAGCTGGCCATGTTTGAGGCACACATCCGGCTGGCGCTGGAACTGGACAAACCCATCATCGTGCACGACCGCAATGCGCACGCCGATGTTTACGCCCTGCTCAAAAAATACCAGCCCAAGGGCATCGTCCACTGCTATTCCGGCAGTGCCGACGACGCGGTGTGGCTGGCAAAGCAGGGACTGTTCATCGGTTTTGGCGGGGCGTGTACCTTCAAGGGTGCCAAGCGGGCGGCAAAAGCCATCAGCGCCCTGCCGCTGGAAAGCATCGTGCTGGAGACCGACTGCCCCTACATGGCACCGGAGCCGGTGCGCGGCACCCGCTGTGACAGCTCCCTCATCCGCTATGTGGGCGAGTATATCGCCCAGCTGCGTGGCATCTCTGCCGAAGAGGTGTTCCGCACCACAGCCGAAAATGCCCGCCGGGTATACGGGCTGTGATTCGTTTTTCGCAAGTTGCACAGGTTTTTCTCTGTGCTTCTGTATAAATCAACAATCAAAATCCAAACTGTTATAAGGAGAACCTACCATGAAAGCACGTATTCCTAAGCACCGCGAGTTCATCATCAACTTCCCCGACAGCATCGACCAGAACAAGGCCAACGAGGGCTGGGCAAAGCTGCAGCAGATCGTGGAGGACTACAAGAAGGCCCACAATGGCGCTTCCGTCTACGCCCCCACCTTCATCGAGGACTGCGAGGCCGAGGTGAAGAAGCTGCAGGAAGAGTACGGCTTCGAGTACACGGTCGAATACGTTCAGTAATTTCTGATATTTAAAATCCCCTCTGTGCATCTGCGCAGGGGGGATTTGCTGTTTCAGGGGGAACCGCTTTTCCCTACGGTGCACTTCCCCGCAAAAATACAGCCCCGGCAGACTGCATGGTCTGTCGGGGCTGTGCTTTCCTGTCCGGGTCACTTTTCCACTTTACTCAGCAGGATGCGGTCGTTGTCCAGATTCCTGCCTGCGTTCTCGCGGAACTTTTCAAGCAGGTCGTCCACGGTCATCCGGCTGCGTTCCTCGCCCTTCACATCAAAGACGATGCGGCCGGAATCCATCATCAGGGTGCGGTTGCCCAGCTCCAGTGCCTGATGCATATTGTGGGTGGACCATCAGGCAGGTGATCTTCTTTTCAGCCACGATGCTCTTGGTCAGCTCCAGTACCTTTTCGGCGGTGGCGGGGTCCAGTGCGGCGGTGTGCTCGTCCAGCAGCAGCAGCTTGGGGGTGACGAGGGTGGCCATGAGCAGGGTCAGCGCCTGCCGCTGGCCGCCGGAAAGCAGTCCCACCGGCTGCTTCATGCGGTCCTCAAGGCCCATATCCAGCAGCGCCAGCTTTTCGCGGAACACTTCCTTGTCCTTGCGGGAGATGCGGGAGAAGATGGCGTGGGGCGCGGTGCCGGCACGCAGATAGGCCAGTGCAAGGTTTTCCTCAATGGTCATGTTGGGTGCCGTGCCCTTGAGCGGGTCCTGAAACAGGTGGCCGATGACCTTGCTGCGCTGGTGCTCCGGCTCAAAGGTGATATCCTGTCCGCCCAGCAGGATGCTGCCCTCGTCGGCGATGAAGCCGCCGGTGATGGCGTTGAACAGGGTGGATTTGCCCGCGCCGTTGGAGCCCACGATGGTGGCAAAGTCCCCGGCTTCCATGTGCAGGCTGACACCGTTCAGGGCCACTTTTTCATTGACCGTGCCGGGGTTGAAAGTCTTGTGCAGATCGTTCAGCTGAAGCATTTCCATCTTACTTTCCCTCCTTGCCGGTGGTCACGCGGCGGCGGCAGGCCCCATGCTTGCGCTGCTCAAAGGCGATTTTTTCCTTGATGGCCGGCATCGAAATGGCGATGGCCACGATGATGGCAGATACCAGCTTCATGGCGGCGGCAGGCACATTGAAGCGCAGGGCCACAGCCACGATAAAACGGTACAGGCAGCTGCCGAACACCACGCCGATGATCCGGCGCAACATGGTGCGCTTACCAAGCAGAGTCTCGCCGATGATGAGGGAAGCCAGTGCGATGGTCACCATGCCGGTGCCCACATTGATATCGCAGCTCTTCTGATACTGTGCCAGCAGGCCGCCGGAGAGGGCGCACAATGCGCCGGAAATGCACAGGCCCACCGTAATGGTGAAAGCCGGGTTAATGCTGGAAGCACGCACCATGGCAGCGTTGTCACCGGTGGCGCGGATGGACAGGCCCAGCCGGGTGCCCAGAAAGCCCAGCATCGCCGCACCGGCAAGCAGGATCATGGCCAGCGCGATGGCCAGCTTATACCAGCCGCCAAGGAAGCTCAGTGAGCCCTTTGCCAGCGAGAAAACAGTGTCGGTCTTGACCAGCGACATGGTGGAGGAAAAGCCCATCACGGCCAGATTGATGGTGTAAAGGCCGGTATTGACGATGATGCCTGCCATGATGCTCTCCACGCCAAGGCGGGTCTGCAAAAAGGCCGTGACAAAGCCGGAGCACACGCCTGCCGCCATGGCTGCGAACAGGGCCAGAATGGGGTGGCCGGTCAAAGCCACCTGACAGGCCACGGCGCAGCCCAACGTGAAGCAGCCGTCAGTGGAAAGGTCTGCAATGTTCAGGATGGAATAGCTCAGGAACAGTGCCAGCGCCACCAGGGCATAGATACAGCCCAGTTCCAGCGCCGTCTGTAGGACGTTGAGCGAAAAGATACTCGCCAGCATGTGTGTGCTCCTTTTATGTTTCTTTTTGATTGGACGATTTAAAATGGCCTCCGCTTTTGCTCTGGCCATATTCAGCGGAATTGGGTTTTTATTCGGGATTCAGAAAAGCCTGCGGGCTTTTCTGAATCCCCTTTTCACGAGTTGGGTCGTGACGGAAAACGGGCTCGCCCTCTCCGTCACCTACGGTGACACCTCTCCCAAAGGGAGAGGCCTTGGCAAAAAGATGAAGTTTGCGTGGACTGCCAAGGGCTCCCACTTTGGGGGAGCTGGCATGCGCGTAGCGATGACTGAGAGGCGAGCCCGCTAAAGGAATAATCATTTCAACTAGGTGAGTGATATGGAACAGCAATACAAGACCGACGCTGAAATTTACGCGGTACTGGAGCGGGAGATCATCGACCTGACCCTGCGGCCGGGCAGTTCGCTGAGTGAGAATCCGCTCTGCGCCCGCGTTCGGGGCACCGCGCTCCATGATCCGAGTGGTTCTGCAGCGGCTGCAGGAGAACGGACTGGTGAAGATCGTGCCCTACAAGGGTACCACTGTGACCCGGCTGAACCGGGAGATCGTGGATGAGCTCATTTACGAGCGCACCGCTGTGGAAGCCCGCGTCCTGCGGGACTTCTCGCCCAAGTGCACACCGGAGCAGCGGGCACTCATCCGGCGGCGGGCCGATGCCTACGCCGCGCTGGCCCGTGCCAAAGAGATCGACTACAACAAGCTCTACGAGGCAGACCGCCTGCTCCACGAGACATGGTTTGCCGCCATGGGAAAAATGTATCTGTGGCGCACCTTACAGAACGCCCACGCCGATTACAGCCGTTTCCGGATGCTGGACACCATGACCAGCGGCGGGCTGGACGAGGTGATTGCCGACCACCAGAACATCATTGCCGCCATTGAGCGGTGTGATCTTGCCGCCTTTGAGCCGCTGGTGGAGCGCCACCTCTACGGCGGCATCCGGCGGCTGGGCTCCAGGCTCACCGGGGAATATGCCGACTACTTTGAGCCGGAAAAATAATGCTTCCCTCAAAAATGTTCCACGGGGAACAAAACCGGCACAGCGCCTGCCTGACGCTGTGCCGGTTTTCTTTGTTCGTTTTTTCAGAAGAACACGCCGGAGATAAAGATCTCCAGCCCAATGCCGATGAGGATGACACCGCCCAGAACAGAGGCCTTGCCGGAGAGCCTGGTGCCGAACTTTTTGCCGATGCGCAGGCCCGCCATGCAGAGGAAGAAGGTGACGACGGCAATGATGCCGGAAGCTGCCAGCGCATCAGCCAGCCATACTCCGCAATGGTAAAGCCCACCGAGAGGGCATCGATACTGGTGGCCACGCCCTGCATGAAGAGGGCACCGGCAC
>ENA-OQDC01001266-OQDC01001266.1-human-gut-metagenome-genome-assembly--contig:-NODE-1266-length-13351-cov-2.128252_pt1 | contig 13351 bp, 15 predicted proteins | sample MGYA00242770_ERZ504601 | MGnify/ENA primary metagenome ERZ504601 (study PRJEB26092, sample SAMD00036305) | human gut metagenome | host: Homo sapiens | study: EMG produced TPA metagenomics assembly of...
CAATCAGCTGCCGTTATAATCCGGGTGGACTTTTCAAAATTTCCAACAGCATTATGGATAATCCGGGAGATGCCAAATACGGTATGACAACTGAACAGATTTTTGAGGCATTCAAGATCCTGAAGTCCAAAGGCGCAAAAGAGTTCGGTATCCATGCATTCCTTGCAAGTAATACTGTAACTAATGAATATTATCCGACACTTGCACGTACTTTGTTTGAAGTAGCAGTTAAGCTTCAGAAAGAGACCGGTGTACATATCAAGTTCATCAACCTTTCCGGTGGTGTGGGAATTCCTTACAAACCGGATCAGGAACCGAACGATATCAAGGTGATCGGTGAAGGTGTAAGAAAAGTGTACGAAGAGGTTCTTGTTCCGGCTGGAATGGGCGATGTGGCGATTTACACAGAACTTGGCCGTTTTATGCTTGGACCTTATGGATGCCTTGTGACAAAAGCAATCCATGAAAAGCATACGCACAAAGAGTACATCGGTGTAGATGCATGTGCCGCAAACCTGATGCGTCCGGCTATGTATGGTGCCTACCATCACATCACTGTCATGGGAAAAGAAAATGAACCATGCGATCATACTTACGATGTGACTGGTTCTCTGTGCGAGAATAATGATAAATTTGCAATCGACCGTCAGCTTCCGAAGATTGACATGGGAGATCTGCTTGTGATCCATGATACCGGAGCACATGGATTCTCTATGGGATATAATTACAATGGACGTCTTCGTTCCGCAGAAGTTCTTCTGAAAGAGGACGGAGGTACACAGCTGATCCGCAGAGCAGAGACGCCGATGGATTACTTTGCAACTTTCGACTGCTTCCCCGGTTTATGAGGAACTTAAGAAGAATACGGAAGAAGCGGATAAGCTTGGAAAATAATTTCAAATAGTTTATTTTGAAAAAATACTTGCGAACCGAAGATAAGTATGATATGATTAGTTTTCGGTTCGTGATTAAAAAACATGAATTTATGCCGGCATGTCGGAATGGCAGACGAGGCAGACTCAAAATCTGTTGCGGGTGACCGCGTGCGGGTTCAAGTCCCGCTGCCGGCAGTTGATAATTAACTGGAATTGAATAAAAGATATGAGAAGTACATTGCGATGATTCGTGATGTATTTTTTCGTATATACACAATTGTTGTGGCACATTTCGTGTATCTGTAATTTGATGAGGATCATTTTTACCCCTTCATGTATTGAAAATATCGAAAAAAAATGTCATAATGAGATGTTGTATATTTGAACGAATAGATAGAAAAGATAGAAGTAAGTGATGAGACTTACAGAGAGGCAGTTGATTATGAGCAAAATCGTATTGATAGACGGACACAGTATTCTGAACAGGGCGTTTTTCGGACTTCCGGATCTGACAAATGCGGAAGGACTCCATACGAATGCAATATATGGATTTTTAAATATTATGTTCAAGATTCTGGAGGAGGAAAAGCCGGAGTATCTGACCGTTGCATTTGATGTGCATGCGCCGACTTTCCGCCATAAGATGTTTGAGGCGTATAAGGGGACGAGAAAGCCGATGGCAGAAGAACTCAGACAGCAGGTACCGTTGATGAAGGAAGTTCTGCATGCTATGGGAATCCGGACGATCGAGCAGGAAGGGCTGGAGGCAGATGACCTTCTTGGAACGCTGTCCAAAAGATGCGAGCGAATGGGGATGGAAGTGGTCATTATTTCCGGAGACAGAGATCTTCTCCAGCTTGCTACAGACCATGTTGAGATCCGGATTCCGAAGACAAAACGGACCGGAACTGAGATCGAGAATTATTATGCAGTGGACGTAAAAGAAAAATACCAGGTGACACCGACAGAATTTATCGATGTGAAAGCATTGATGGGAGATACTTCAGATAATATCCCAGGGGTGCCGGGAGTCGGAGAAAAGACGGCGACCAAGATTATTGTAGAATACGGATCTATTGAAAATGCCTACAAGCATGCATCCGAACTGAAGCCGCCGAGAGCATCGAAAAATCTGGTGGAATACTGGGATCAGGCACAAATGAGTAAGGTGCTGGCGACAATCGATGTAGACGCGGATTTTGCTTATGAACTGGAAGAGGCGAAGCTTGGAAATCTTTATACAGAGGAAGCTTATGTCTATTTCCAGAGACTGCAGTTCAAGAATCTGCTGAATCGTTTTGATGTGCAGAGTGAGAATTCGATTGAAGATGCATTTGTGATCGCTGTGGGAAAAGAAGAAATTCAGAAAATCTTTGCGGAGGCAGAAAAAGCGCAGACGGTGGGAGCCGTTCTTTACAAAGACACCAGAAATGTACTTCCGCTGTTTGCAGGAAATGCTGAGATAGGTGGAATTGGAATTTCGTTTGGAAAAGAGAAGATCTACTGTATTCCGGCAGGAAATGGATACAGCATGGAGGAACTTCTGGAGGCACTTGTACATGTGGCAAAGCATGCCGGACGGTTTGTGGTGTTTGATCTGAAGTCATCCCTGCCTTATCTGAAAGGATTAGAAGGAGCAGCAAAGGAGAAGTGCTTTGACAGTATTGTAGCAGCTTACCTCCTGAATCCGTTGAAAAATGATTATGGATTTGAAGATGTGGCACAGGAGCATCTTGGATTGATGATCGATCCGAAGACAGAACTGGAAAAAATGGTCTGTTATGAAGCCTATGCTGCATTTGCGTCATCGGCAGTTTTGGAAGAAAAGCTGAAAAAAGAGGAAATGTGGAAGCTTTTTACAGAAATAGAGATGCCGCTTGTATTTACTCTGTTCCACATGGAGCAGAATGGGGTGCGTGTAGAAGCAGAAGAACTGAAAAGCTATGGAGAACAGCTTGGCGGAAAAATCGTACAGCTGGAAAAGGAAATTTATGAGCTTGCCGGGGAAGAATTTAATATCAATTCACCAAAGCAGCTGGGCGTGGTCCTTTTTGAACATCTGTCCCTCCCAAATGGAAAGAAGACGAAAACAGGATATTCGACGGCAGCAGACGTACTGGATAAGCTGGCACCGGATTATCCGATCGTGGCAAAAATCCTGGAATATCGTCAGCTTGCCAAGCTGAAATCGACTTATGCAGATGGACTTGCCGTGTTTATTCATGAAGATGATCACCGGATCCATGGAAAATTCAACCAGACAGTCACAGCGACCGGACGTATCAGCAGTACAGAGCCAAACCTGCAGAATATCCCGGCGAGGGTAGAACTTGGACGGCTGATCCGTAAAGTATTTGTGCCGGAAGAGGGATATGTGTTTGTAGATGCTGATTATTCGCAGATAGAACTGCGTGTGCTGGCACATTGCTCCGGAGATGCAGCACTGATCGAAGCATACCGGGAGGCAAAGGACATTCACCGGATCACAGCTTCTCAGGTGTTTCATACTCCGTTTGATGAAGTGACCGATCTGCAGAGGCGAAATGCAAAAGCAGTCAACTTTGGTATTGTCTATGGGATCAGTTCTTTTGGACTGAGCCAGGATTTAAGTATTACGAGAAAAGAAGCGGCCGAATATATTGACCGTTATTTTGAAACCTATCCGGGCATCAAGAAATTTCTGGATGATGCAGTTGCTCATGCAAAAGAACAGGGATATGTTGTGACCTTATTTGGCAGAAGAAGACCGGTCCGGAGCTGTCTTCCAGCAATTTTATGCAGAGACAATTCGGGGAACGTGTGGCAATGAATTCTCCGATCCAGGGAACGGCTGCAGATATCATGAAAAATCGCAATGATCGCTGTGGACAAAGAGCTTCGCATGAGAAACATGAAATCCAGGCTGGTTCTGCAGGTACACGACGAACTTCTGATCGAGACATGGAAGGAAGAGGAAGAGGAAGTGCGGGAGATCCTGAAAGAAGGCATGATGCATGCGGCAGATCTTTCCGTTCCGCTTGAAATTGACATGCATAGTGGAAAAAACTGGTATGAGGCAAAATAGAAGGAAACAGATATGAGAAAAATAGGAATAACAGGAGGCATTGGTTCCGGGAAGAGCAAAGTACTCGACTTTTTAAGTGTAGTGCGCGGTGCGGTGATCTGCCAGTCAGATCTGGTGGCACATCAGGTACAGCTTCCGGGAGAAAAATGTTATCAGAAGGTCGTGGAGACGTTTGGGAAAGAAATTTTAAATCCTGATGGAACGATTGATCGGAAAATTCTTGGCAGAATTGTGTTTGATCAGCCAGAGAAACTGCAAAAGCTTAATGCGATCGTGCATCCGGCGGTCAATGAAAAGATCCGGGAGGAAATGCAGAAGGCACAGGAAGAGGGAAAAGAGCTTTTTATTCTGGAAGCCGCACTCCTTACGGAACCGGTATATCGTGAGATGTTGGATGAGATCTGGTATATTCATGTGCCACAGGAGATCCGGATGGAGCGACTGAGAAGTTCACGCGGATATTCAGATGAAAAAATGTATGCGGTGTTTGCAAATCAGCCGTCGGAAGAGACATTTACAGCGGTTTCGGATCTTGTGATCGAAAACGGCGGAACCTTTGAAGAAACGGAAAAACAGATAGACTTGGCACTGGGAAGAGGCTAAGAACAGGGAGAAGAAACAAGATGAGATTATGCAGCATTGCCAGTGGCAGCAGCGGAAACTGTATTTATGTGGGGAGCGATCGAACGCATCTGCTTGTAGATACAGGAATCAGCAAAAAACGAATTGAGGAAGGCTTAAAGGAACTTGAAATAAAAGGGAAAGAGCTGGATGGAATCCTGATCACCCATGAACATGCAGATCATATTCAGGGACTTGGTGTGTTCAGCAGAAAATATGAGATCCCGATCTATGGAACACCGGGAACGATTCGGGGAATCCGTGATTATAAAAATCTCGGGAAAATGCCGGAAGGACTTTACCATGAAATCCAGGTAGACAAAGAATTTAAGCTGGGTGATATTGACGTGCATCCATTTGCTATTTCCCATGATGCAAATGAACCGAGCGGCTACCGCTTTGAGCAGGATGGAAAGAAGATCGCGGTAGCAACGGATCTTGGAAAATACGATGAATATACGGTAGAGAACCTGAAGGATTTAAATGCGGTTCTTCTGGAATCTAACCATGATATACATATGCTGGAAGTCGGTCCTTATCCGTATTACCTGAAGCAGAGAGTTCTTGGGGACAGAGGACATTTATCAAATGAATTGTCAGGACGGCTTCTTTGTGATATACTACACAATAACTTGCGGAGTGTATTGCTGGGGCATTTGAGCAAGGAGAATAATTACGAAGAACTTGCATATGAGACTGTCAAGCTGGAGGTCACTTTGGGGCAGAACCCGTATAAGGGGGGATGATATACCGATCGCAGTTGCAAAAAGGGATCAGGTGTCTGCAGTGATCGAGGTTTAGAAAAAGAAAGTATGCAGAATTAGATTCAGGAGGACAGGCAGAATGAAGAAATGCATTATTACAGTAGTCGGTAAAGATTCGGTCGGAATTATTGCGAAAGTATGTACATACCTGGCAGAGACCAATATCAATATTTTAAATATTTCCCAGACGATCGTGGATGGGTATTTTAATATGATGGCGGTTGCAGATGTGGAAAATTCAAAAAAAGAACTGGATATCGTAGCGGTAGAACTTCGTGATATCGGCTTACAGATCGGTGTCAATATTCATTGTCAGAGAGAAGAGATTTTTGAAAAAATGCACAGAGTGTAAGGAGAACTGCTATGATTAATTTTTACGAAGTAGTAGAAACAAACCAGATGATCGAAGAAGAAAATCTGGATGTAAGAACAATCACATTGGGTATCAGTCTGATGGACTGTATTGACTCAGATCTGGACAGACTGAATGAAAAGATATATAAAAAAATCACAACACTTGCAAAGGATCTTGTATCGACAGGAGAGAAGATCGAAAGTGAATTTGGAATTCCGATCGTTAATAAGCGGATTTCCATTACACCGGTTGCACTTGTTGGCGGTTCAGCCTGCAAAAAACCAGAGGATTTTGTGACGATCGCAGAGACACTGGATAAAGCAGCAAAGGAAGTCGGTGTAAACTTTATCGGGGGATACTCTGCAATCGTATCCAAGGGAATGACAAAGAGCGATGAACTCCTGATCCGTTCCATTCCGATGGCAATGGCAAAGACAGAGCGTGTGTGCAGTTCGGTCAATGTAGGTTCGACAAAGACTGGTATTGATATGGATGCAGTCCGTCTTTGCGGCGAGATTGTAAAAGAGACAGCAGAGGCGACAAAGAACAAGGATTCGATTGGCTGTGCAAAATTTGTAGTTTTATGTAATGCACCGGATGATAACCCGTTTATGGCAGGGGCCTTTTTAGGTGTTACCGAAGGAGATGCCGTGATCAATGTCGGTGTCAGCGGACCTGGTGTTGTAAAAAGAGCGATTGAAAAATGTCGTGGCGAGGGCTTTCAGGAACTTTGTGATACGATCAAGAAGACCGCATTTAAGGTGACAAGGGTTGGTCAGCTTGTAGCCGGAGAAGCTTCCAAAAGGCTTGGTATTCCGTTCGGAATCATTGACCTGTCACTTGCACCGACACCGGCTGTTGGCGATTCAGTAGCGGAGATTCTGGAAGAAATCGGACTTGAGAGAGTTGGCGCACCAGGAACAACAGCAGCACTTGCTATGCTGAACGATCAGGTGAAAAAAGGTGGCGTTATGGCGTCTTCCTATGTAGGAGGTTTAAGCGGAGCTTTTATTCCGGTCAGTGAGGATAAAGGAATGATCGATGCAGTCAATGCCGGATCTCTTTGTATAGAAAAGCTGGAGGCGATGACTTGTGTCTGCTCGGTAGGACTTGATATGATCGCTATTCCGGGTAAGACGAAAGCTACTACGATTTCTGGGATCATTGCGGATGAGATGGCGATCGGAATGGTCAATCAGAAGACAACGGCGGTTCGTGTGATACCTGTAGTTGGAAAGGATGTTGGAGATATGGCAGAGTTTGGTGGTCTTTTGGGATATGCGCCGATCATGCCGGTCAATGAATTTGACTGCAGTGCATTTGTGAATCGAAAGGGAAGAATTCCGCACCGATACATAGTTTTAAAAAATTAGAAAGAGGTAAAGAGAGCATGGGGAAAGTTGCGATTGTAACAGATAGTAACAGTGGAATTACACAGGCAGAAGGAAAGAAAATGGGAATTTACGTACTTTCCGATGCCATTCTATATCAATGAGGAGTTGTTTTACGAGGATATCACACTCACGCAGGAGGAGTTTTATGAAAAACTGGCAGGAGATGCAGATATTAAGACTTCCCAACCGGCTCCCGGAGATGTAATGGATATGTGGGACAAGGCGCTGGAGGAATATGATGAGGTTGTACATATTCCGATGTCAGCCGGTCTTAGCAGTTCATGTGAGACTGCAATCATGCTTTCCCAGGACTATGATGGAAAAGTACAGGTCGTAAATAATCACCGGATTTCTGTTACGCAGCGAAGATCGGTGGAAGAGGCGAAAAAGCTTGCAGATGCTGGAAAGAGCGCGGCAGAAATTAAAGAACTGTTAGAAGCGATCCAGTGGGACAGTGATATCTATATTACAGTAGATACTTTAAAATACCTGAAGAAAGGCGGCAGACTTACACCGGCAGCTGCAGCGATTGGAACGGTTCTGAACCTGAAGCCAGTTCTCCGTCTTAAAGGAGAAAAGCTGGATGCGTTTGCGAAGTCAAGAGGATGGAAGAGTGCAAAGAAGACGATGATCAAGACAATTAATGAGATTCGTACTTCAGAATTCGGAGATTGTGATGGGAAAAAAGATCTGTATCTGGATGCAGCTTACACAGGAGACCGCAAGGAGGCACAGGAATGGCTGGATGAGCTTCATGAAGCATTTCCGGAGTTTGAAATCCGGATGGATCCACTGTCGTTGAGTGTGGCATGCCATATCGGACCTGGAGCCAGGGCGGTGACTCTTACCAAAATTCTTCATGTGAACTAAATGAGAAAGAGACTTTTTGCACAAACATGCGTAGTAGTGGTGTGCAAAAGTCTCTTTTTGACAAAGGGAAGGGTTAAATAATTTGCAACTGCTTCTGGTATTCATTTGTAAAAGGTGTGCCAAATTTCTCGGTAATTATGGATTCATACAGGTCTGATGCGAAAATGTCCAGGTTCAGGAGGACCTGGGTGGCGGAGGTGAGATTTCTGGCATCTGCAAGCTTTGTGATCAGAGGGATGGTGGCATACTCTTTGATCTCTTTAAGGATTTGAGTATCTTTTTTTGAAAACCGAGTACGCGGGCATAAAGGGCGGATGTGGATGACCGCTCTTTTTTGCTTTGCCGGAAATGTTGCCGGAATCTTCTGCAAAACAGAAAGGAGGCTCATGTCGGAAGGTGTCCTTTTCTATGCCGAGCAGGATGTGCAGCAGGGTACGGCTGATCCGGGTGTAGGTAAGCTCTCTGGTTTTTCAGAAGATCGCAGAAGGAACTCCAGGTAGCAAAATCATTTCTCTGATTGATGATCCGGTTGGCGAGGTCTTTGCTGACATCAAGGTAATCGGTCAGAGAGGAAGCACTCTCACAGAGCAGTCGATACTTTAGCAGGAGCGAAAAATCATCCTGGTAACCGGAAGTGAGGACTGGTAATTCTTTCGCAGCAGATCTGAAGAAGCGGGCGGAAGTTGTCCTGCGACGGATGAAAAAGCATCTTCTGGTAAAGATGGAATTCAGAATTCGGTTGCGGATCGCAGTTGCGGAACTGAAGGTTTCGCAGAGGGCAGTATCGTGGTAGCCGGATCCCTCGCGGGGAATCGCGAAAGGCTGGATCGGACTTTTGAAATACCGGAGCGCTTTTAAGTATTCAATCCCAAGGGTATTGTTTGGTGAGGACAGGATTTCGGCAAGGGACGGATCCTTTGTATAGACACTTAGGGCAGTCTGGCGTGCCTGCGGAAACGGTCGGCCTTTTCGCAGCTCATCCTGCAGGAGCTGCCGGTAGACTTCTGGCTCTTCGGAAAGAATCCGGGCAAGCCGATTGAGTTTTTTGATATCGCCACACTCACTGCCAAAACAGAGATAGGAAATGCAGCCAAGACTGTTAAAAATAGAAACGGCACCTCTTGCAAACAACTCTGCACTGCCACAGGAAAAAAGGACCGGGAGCTCCAGAATGAGTGATGCACCGCCAAGAAGGGCAGCTTTTGCCCGCAAATGCTTTGGTGCGATAGCAGGGGCGCCACGCTGGACGAAGTCACCACTCATAAGGATAACTGCCGCATCTGCCCCTGTTTTTTGAAGTGCCTGGTCTATATGATACTGATGCCCGTTGTGGAACGGATTATATTCTGCGATGATACCGACGATTTTCATGCTTTTAACTAAAATCTCCTTTGTGTTGTTTGTGAAAAGATTATACTATAAAAAGAGTTTTTGTGCAAAAAACATTGTACTGGAAAATATTACGTGAAAAAAATAACATTACTTGTATACAATGTGTACAAGGAGTATAATTAAGAATAGAGTGTGAGTTCTAATAAAGAAAATTCTAGTACCAGAAGGGAGAAACATCAATGAATGTATTAGTAATCAACTGCGGAAGTTCATCACTGAAGTTCCAGCTCATCAACTCAGAATCGGAGGCGGTTCTCGCAAAAGGTCTTTGCGAAAGAATCGGTATTGACGGAAGACTTACCTATCAGCCGGCAGGTGGAGAGAAGAATGTATCTGAAAAGGCTATGCCTACACATACAGAAGCAATCCAGTTCGTAATCGACGCGCTGACAGATGCAGATACAGGTGTTGTTAAGAGCCTTGACGAAATCGGAGCAGTCGGACATCGTGTTGTTCACGGCGGAGAAAAGTTTGCAAAATCTGTAGTTGTAACACCGGAAGTAAAAGCTGCGATCGCAGAGTGCAATGACCTTGCACCACTTCACAACCCGGCAAACTTAATCGGAATCGAAGCTTGTGAAAGCCTGATGCCGGGCACACCACAGGTTGTTGTATTTGATACTGCTTTTCATCAGACAATGCCTGAGAAAGCTTATATGTATGGAATTCCATATGAATATTATGAAAAATACAAAGTAAGACGTTACGGATTCCACGGAACAAGCCACAGCTTCGTATCTAAGAGAGTAGCTGAGATTGTTGGAAAACCATACAACGCAACAAAGACGATCGTATGCCATCTTGGTAATGGAGCATCTGTTTCAGCAGTGCTTAACGGAGAATCAGTAGATACCTCTATGGGACTTACTCCGTTGGAAGGTCTTGTAATGGGAACACGTTCCGGAGATATTGATCCGGCGATCATGGAATTCATTGCTAAGAAAGAAAACCTTGACATTGCAGGAATTATGAATGTCCTGAACAAGAAATCAGGTGTGGAAGGTGTATCCGGTGTATCCAGCGACTTCCGTGATCTTGAGGCAGCAGCAAAAGCAGGCAACAAGCGTGCAGAACTTGCAATCGACGTATTTGCATACAGAGTAGCAAAATATGTTGGTGCTTACACAGCAGCAATGAACGGTGTTGATAATATCGTATTTACAGCAGGTATCGGTGAGAACTGTGCACTTGTAAGAACAAAAGTCTGCAGCTATCTTGGATATCTTGGAATTACAATCGATGAAGAAGCAAATGGAAAACGTGGAGAAGAGATCGTAATCTCTACACCAGATTCCAAAGTGAAAGTTCTTGTAGTTCCGACAAACGAAGAACTTGCAATTGCAAGAGAGACAGTTGCACTTGTATAACAGAAGAAATTAGAAAAAACCTTAAAATCTGTAAATCATCCTTGACAAAAAGAATTTACATGGTATAATAGTTTAGGTGTGAACAGGAGAAAGAATTATGTTAATTGACCTGTCCGAAGTCTTATCTGAACCGCATAAGTCCATTGACGAAGTGGTCGGCACTGAGATGAAAGAAGTGAAGGTGAACGGAAGCAGATTTCCGGTAAAGCCGGACACAGCCTGTGCATATTCATGTCGAGTATGCCGGCGAAAAAAAACTTCATATCAGTTGTGAGACAAGTCTTACGGTAATCATTCCGTGTGACAGATGTCTTACAGATGTACCGACAGATTTCACGCTTTCCTTTGAAAAGCAGGTGAATACAGCTCTGGCAGACGGAGAAGATGATGGCGAATCCGATGAAGCGAATTACATTGACGGATATCATCTTGATGTGGAGCAGTTGCTCTATAACGAGATTTTAGTAGGGTGGCCGATGAAAGTTCTATGTAGCGAAGACTGTAAAGGGATTTGCAGTGTATGTGGTCAGAACTTGAATGAGGGAAGCTGCGACTGCGAAGACACCAGTCTTGACCCTAGAATGTCAGTTATCCGCGATCTTTACAAGAATTTTAAGGAGGTGTAACCTATGTCAATTTGTCCAAAGAATAAATCTTCTAAAGCAAGAAGAGACAAGAGAAGAGCAAACTGGAAAATGAGCGCACCGAATCTGGTGAAATGCAGCAAATGTGGAGAACTTATGATGCCACACAGAGTTTGCAAAGCTTGTGGATCTTACAACAAGAGAGAAATCGTTACTGTAGAAAACTAATTAAAAAAGGCTATAGTACAGGAGTTAGGCGTATTGCTTAACTCCTTTTCTTTTTTCTAATTTTCCTAAATCTGCTAAATATTATTGATTTTTACGGTCATGTCTAGTAGAATTGGTTTAGTAATGCTGGGAGGTAACAGTATGAAAGAAATAACAAAAGTTGTTGTCGATGCAATGGGCGGAGACAACGCACCGCATGAGATCATCAAAGGTGCGGTCGAGGCGGTCGGGAAGTCAGATGCGATCCATGTGATTCTGGTCGGAAAAGAAGATGTCATCAATCAGGAACTTTCCGGGTACACATATAATAAAGAACAGATTTCGGTTGTTCATACATCGGAAGTAATTGAGACAGCAGAACCGCCGGTTATGGCGATCCGCAGAAAGAAAGACTCATCCATTGTGGTAGGTCTTAAGATGGTGAAGGATAAAGAAGCTGACGCTTTTGTTTCAGCAGGAAGTTCCGGTGCGGTTCTTGCCGGGGGACAGCTTCTGGTTGGACGTATCAAAGGGGTGGAAAGGCCACCACTTGCGACCGCTGATTCCGACAGAAAAAGGATTTTCCATTTTGATCGACTGTGGGGCGAATGTAGATGCAAGACCTTCACATCTGGTGCAGTTTGCCAAGATGGGTTCGATCTATATGGAACATATTATGGGAGTCAAGAATCCGAAGGTTGCGATCGTCAATATCGGAGCTGAGGAAGAAAAGGGTAATGCCCTGGTCAAGGAGACTTTTCCTATGCTGAAAGAATGTAAGGATATTAACTTTACCGGAAGCATTGAAGCGAGAGAAATCCCTCACGGACAGGCAGATGTTATCGTCTGTGAAGCATTTACCGGCAACGTGATCCTGAAACTCTATGAAGGAGTAGCATCGGTTCTTGTAAGCAAGATCAAAGGTGGTATGAAGCAGAATCTCCGCGGCATGATCGGTGGACTTCTGGTTAAGCCGGTGCTGAAAAAGACTATGAAGGATTTTGACGCAAGTGAGTACGGTGGAGCACCACTGCTTGGACTCACCGGTCTGGTAGTAAAGACACACGGCAGTTCCAAGGCAAAAGAAGTCTGCAATTCAATTTTGCAGTGCGTAACCTTCAAAGAAGAAGGAATCAATGAAAAGATCAAAGAATGTATTCAGGCGGAAGAAAAATCCGCACAGGAATAAGCTCAGAAAGGATTAAGAATTATGGAATTTGAAAAACTGAAAGACATTATTGTTGATGTGATGGGATGTAACCCGGATGAAATTACGATGGACACTACATTTGTAGATGATCTGGGAGCTGATTCGCTTGATATTTTCCAGATTATTATGGGAATTGAAGATGCATTTGATATCGAAATTGAAAATGAAGATGCAGAAAAGATCGCAACAGTAGGTGATGCTGTAGAACAGATCAAGAACGCTGTTAACTAGGGAAAATGATTACAGGGGACATCCCCATTTTTGGGGAGTGTCCTTTTTTTAAAATTGGAGGAGCAATCATGAGCAGAAATGTAAAGGAACTGGAAGAAAAAATCGGCTACAATTTCAAGGACAGCCATTTGCTCGGACATGCTGTGACGCACAGCTCTTATGTGAATGAAAAGCATATGAAGAAGGCAGACTGTAATGAACGTCTGGAATTCCTTGGAGATGCTGTTCTGGAACTGATTTCAAGCGAATATCTTTTTTTCGAGAACCAGACAATGCCGGAAGGAGAACTGACTAAGTTAAGAGCAAGCATGGTATGCGAGAAGGCACTTGCATTTTGTGCGCGGGATCTGGAACTTGGAAGTTATCTGCTGCTTGGGAAAGGTGAGGACGCGACCGGTGGAAGATTCAGAGAGTCTA
>ENA-OQDC01001267-OQDC01001267.1-human-gut-metagenome-genome-assembly--contig:-NODE-1267-length-13349-cov-10.403494_pt1 | contig 13349 bp, 17 predicted proteins | sample MGYA00242770_ERZ504601 | MGnify/ENA primary metagenome ERZ504601 (study PRJEB26092, sample SAMD00036305) | human gut metagenome | host: Homo sapiens | study: EMG produced TPA metagenomics assembly of...
CGCGGCGTAGGTCGAGCTGGTTCTGCTCGTAGAGTTGTATGGCGCGAAGCTTAACCCCCGATTGGGCGGCGAGCTGTTTTTGCGTTAGTCCGGCAGCCTTTCGTGCCGCCTTGAGGCCCTTTTTGTCCGCTTGGGCGTTGTTCCATTTTTCGATGACAATCTGGGCGAATTTATCTTCGGAGGCCTCGTGGAGCGGATGGTACGAGCCGATGATCCAATCGAGCGGAGCGACTTCGAGTAGCTTATTAAAGCCCAAGCTGCTCATCCATTGCGTATAGGCCATAACCCACCCCGCCCAATACTGAGGCGAACGGTCGAACGGATAGGTCTCCCTACATCTGACGGGGGTCAGTCCCGCATGGGCGATAATATCGCGCGCGAGCTCGTCGCCCGCCATGCCGCAGACGACGCGAGGCATACCGCGCTCAAACTGTTTCATCTCAAGAGCGTTCGACATGATCGCCGTCAACTCGGCTGGAGTCAGCCCTTGGTCACAGAGAGCAAAATCGACCGCCTCGCCCAGCGTTCTCATTGCATCCTCGAGATACATCTCACTGTAGGCGTAGGTCATCGCCCGTCATCCCCTCTCGAATGATATCGACGATACGTATTCCCTCAAACGGGTTTTCGGCAAGGAGCTCCCGATACTGCGCCCTTGCCGCTTCATCTCGTTCCTTGGCCAATGGACCATATAGAGCTTGCTGCGCACGTTCAAATCCAGCAAAACGAATGCTCTTAAACGCACGCTCGCTTTTGAGCACAATCTGCTCCCCCAGGTTACCGAGCCTCATAGATCGTCCAAGCTGATCGACGGTGATCGTATTGTTTACAAAAGCTCTGGCATAGCTAAAGTACGAGTCGTCCGCACGCCACCCCCTTATTACGTCGCAAGTGCTCGTCTGAGGTAGAAAGTGATCATGGAGATATTCGCACGCCCCCGCGGCAATGGCGGTATCTTTGCGAAAAGAACGATGCTCAACGAGCAACGCTATCCAATGCAGGACGCAATATTGCGGCGATAGCAAGTCGAGAACTTTGAGATCGGCTATATCGAGTTCATAGCGATTCGCAAAGCCATCGGCATCCCGAGAGCATGCCCATTCCCTTGCAAGGTCGAGGCTCTCTGTGCAATAGAATCCCTGTCCATAGTCGTTATGGATTTTCCCCAGGCCAAGCTGGGGAGCCTCAATGATTTTCTGAGAACCATGCCATAGTTCCACGCGAGTCTCCTAACAGGTATCGCCCTAGCGATAGTATAACATACTATCGCTAGGGCGATACCTGTATTCAAATAGCAAGAGGGTGTCTGGAACCGAGTTTGAGTTCAATACTTGCTTCTAAGGCTCGCCGAGTCCGGAAGTATGCGACAAAATTCAGACTTGCTGATCATGCCGGAGCACACTAACGCCTCGTCCTGCTTACAGAGCTTCATAGACACGCACCTCATCTTTCTCGATGCTTTTGCGGAATGCCGGGCGCATGTGCGCTGGTGGGTTGGTGACGATATCAACCTTTCGCCCAAGTTCCCTCTCGAGCTCATGGGAGAGTTCGTAAAGCGTGCCGAACGTCATGGTGTTGCCGCAGACTAGGCGCAAGTCAATATCGCTATCGGGCGTTTGTTCGCCTCGGGCAAACGAGCCAAATAAATAGGCTTCGCTGACGTCGTATTGAGCCAGCACGCGGGATACCGCGGATGATATGTAATCAAATGAAATCATGTCTCAATTGGGCGATTAACAGTAGAACGTCCGAGGGCCAGCGCCGAAACCGCCGGTCTGGCTTTTACCGTTCTGCAAGCTCGAAGATAAACGGAGCGTTTGATCTAGCGAACTCGGTCAAAAAATCCAGATCGTCGGTAGAAAATCCTTCGACGTTGAACCATTTGGTCACAGGCAAGAAGCATTCCGCATGGTCAATGCCAAGGTCAACCGGACGCTCGACGGCTACGCGAACGGTCCCGTCATCCCTAGCATAAGCAGAGTTCATTACTCCGCCTCGCTGTTCTAAATAAACTCTCCCGTCTCCAGGTCTACGAAGTCCGCGAGCTTTATCTTTCCGGAGAAGCCGCTCCCCTTGTACTTTCCTGCATAGGTCTCAGAGTCGAACTTGAACGAAATGTTATACAGCTTGCCGCTCTTTGTCTTCCTGATCAGCCTGTTTTCCAGCATGTAGCTCAGTACCCTCTTATGGCCTTCTCTATCGTTACCGTTTAGGTAAAAGCAGCAGACACCTTGTTTCGAGCCCGCCGCGATGAGCGTTTCGGGGTTCGAGTATTTGGCATCTACGACGACGCCATCAAGAACTGCCGTTCCGACGATGTCGTCCATGAGGACGGTTTGAATGGAGAGAAGAAGAACATCCATTTGCCGCATTGGACGGGATCTATGTCGTGGATTCGTTCCTTATTGGTAAACCAGATCCACGAGTAAGATTGAACTCTGATAATAGAGCCAGAATCGTTTAGAGGTGTTTCTTCGACGGACGGCGTTAATTCCTCGTTGTTGCCTGTGTTATTTGAGCCTGCCATTTCATTTATCCTAACATTCGCCCTTAATAAAGCTCTTCGCCAGCAGCCTCGAGCGCTTGTATCGCTGCGCGTTTTAGCTCATTGAGACTTTCGTAGCCGCTTCCCGACAGCGGGATTATTCGTACGTTGAATGAGTCACCGTACTTGTAGTCGGCATACACATCGCAATTACCCCTACCGAGAAACTGTATGGCCACCCGATCAATTGCCTTTGCGCTTTGGCCTAAGTAGTACAGATCCTTGGTTGCATTATGAACAATGAAGATGCCAGTAATTTCGCCTTGCTGTGTCAGGGCCTTTCGCTGAGCCATAAACTCTTCCGCGCTCGCGGCGATTTGAGGATCATCTTCTAGGAGCGATTGGCGTAGCCCCAGCAGTTTTTCTTGTTGCTTTGATGCCGTAATAACAAGAAGGATCCCGTCCACAAAAAAGAACAAGCCAAAGAGCAAGAAAGGAAAAGAAAGCGAGCCATATATGCTGGCACTCGATGACAGAGCGGAAAAGAGACCGACAATTGCCAATACAAGACCAGTAGCGCTGAAGACTTTTCCGATCTGGATGAGCCTTCTTGGAGGGGCCGATGCGACGGTTTTGATTTGATAGTAGTTCCTCATGGTATGACTCCAGTGATAATGGCAATTGGGTCAAAATGAAGCTTTATAAACGGCAGCATTTGGATTGCAATTATCTTATCGCTCTGGCAGTTGGGGTGTAAGGCTCAACATCGGTAGCAGATCGAGAGGCAGTCGAGCTAAACAAAATAGTGCCGTCGCAGCGATAGCTGATACGGCACCAATCTCTAAGAAAATGATTTAGTAGAAGGCTAAAGACTTCTGCAATAGCTGCATTAACCACTCCCCTGGCCTCGCTTAAACTGGGCCCTAGAAGCGATATGCGGCAGTCAGGAGCAATGTCCCCAGCAGGTAAAGCGCCACAGAGGCGACGATCGAGTTGGTGTCGCCGGTCTTGGGGAGTGCCGCAGTTGTTGCGGTGGCAGCCTTGGGCTTGGAGACTTTGGCAACCGTGGTCTTGGTTGCTGTCGTTGTTGTCTTGGTTGTCGCGGCCGTGGGTTTCAGCGAGGGATTTGCCGTGGGGCCCCGTGGTGGGCTCTCCTGCAGCTGGGTTAGCATCGGCGGGAGACTGGTCCGTGTCATCGCCCGGCACCTCGCTCCCGTTCGGTCTCCCCCGCTGGCGGCGTGGCCGCATCGGGCTCAACCACCACATGCGGTGCCACCGGCACCGGAGGCATCCACCACGCCGCCAGCACCAAAAGCCCCACCGGCAGGCGTCACAAACCGTGCGGACACGAGCGACCCACCCGTGCACGCAACCCCGCCGTCGGTACCGGCCGCATCAAGCCCACGAGGCCTCGACGGAAAGCCGACAGCCGGCCGCACCAGCGCCAAGGCCCGCATCCTGCAGATACACGCCGTAGGCGCGCACGCCCGCTCCGGACCCAGCGCCCGCGGCAACGATGCGCCCGCCGCCGCGCACGGTCATGTCGCCCGCGATCACGCCGGCGACCGCCTCGTCAGAAATATCGGCCCCGTCCGCCCGGGCATCGACGGTGCAGCCGTCCACCACGAGCGCCTGCGAGACGTGGATCCCGCACTGCGAGCCCGTCGCCGTCAGGGTCCCGGTACCGCGAAGCGTCAGGTTGCCCCACACCTCCATGCCGCACAGCGTGATGTCCGCATCGGGCGCATGCGACTCCGTCACGGAGTTTAGCCCGGAAAGCGTCAGCACCAGGTCGCCTTCGGCACCGATGGCCTCGCCCGCGTAGCCGTTAAGCTCCAAGTGGTCGGCATCGGTCCAGGCCCAGCCGGGGCCCGACACGCCCGGCTCGTAGTACGTCGCGCCCGCGATGATGAGACTCTCCGCGCCCGCGGCATAAGAAGGCCCGCCCAGCAAAGCGCATAGGCAGGCCATGACAACAATCGCAATGTGATGACGGCTGGTGTGGGACTCGGCAGCAAACATACCCGCTCCGATCTTCGCAGGAGCCAATAGAATGTGCACCAGAAAATGCCCTGGTAGCAGCAATTATTAGTTTAGCGAGATCTGGCCGTAAACAAAGAAAATGTCTCTGAGCAGTGCTAACAATTAGGCGTAAATCGTTTTGTCAATCGGTGAAAGGATGGATTCGGGTTGACGCAGACGCACTATACCAACAAGCTATTTAACGACTTTGCTCAATCACATGTCAGTATTGGAATCTTCCGATATACGTTGAGCCCTTTCGCCCAACTCCGCAATAGCTTCTTTGAAGTCATTGCGAATCCATTCGGTTCTCAACTGTCCCATGCGTGAGTTGGATCCGACTTTGACCAATCTGTCGTCAATACTTCTTAACCATTCAATAGCTTCGGTTAAGCTCTGACCATCCGAGTACTTCTTTATGTCTCTATTGAAAAATGAATGTAGAGACATTTGAGAAGCTGCGGTTCCTTTATAGATTGACGCAGCAACATATTCAGCTGGCACATTCAAAATCGTCCTTGGGTATCCGGACTGCATAGCTTCTTTAAATAGGTCGGAGAGCGTATTTCCTGTATCCCCATCAACATCGGACAACTCTAGGCTGATGCGATTTAATGCTCGTTCACTTTCCTCTTTTTCAACGCTTGATATAAGCTCATCCATTATTTGATCAGCGTTCATACCGTAAAAGTCATTGGCCATTGCCCGCTCTTGCCTTAATATGTCCGCGTTGCACTTAGGGTCACGATTGGCGGCGAGCCGAAGCGATTCGAGAAGCTTCTCGCGAAATGATTCATCCCAGAATCCGAGATCAATTAGATTAAGCGCAATCCTGATAATCTTATAAAACCAACTTAAAGAATACTGTCCCTCAGTTAAAAGTATTTCAAGTTGGTTCGCCAACAATTCAACCTGATCATCTACCAGCCAGGGCAAAGTAAACCATTGGTTTTCTATGTCTCGGGCCTCGAGATCCGCGGAGGTTTCTGGGTTTTTGGCTAAAACAAACTCCTTGAAAGAGCTCTCGATAGCACTAGGGCTTACATTCCCGCCTTCTGTTAAGGGGGCAAGAGCCTTTGATATCAGTAAATAGTTTTCGTATTCAATGACCTTAGAATTATCGATCATGTTCACAGCCTTGTTTGAGGTATCGGGCTTTTTGGGAGTATTTCCTGCCGATGCCCGGACTGCATAACTAATAAAATCCGAGAGTGCTCGGGCTCTTCCGTATGATTTTACGGTCTTATCGACAAGAACTGATGTGCCCAAGACGTGGTTAATGGCTGGAATTGATCTGGATAAAGCCCTTACATTAATCGCAGATCCTTTAATTCCATTAATAATTGCGTCATCAATATCGAAATCAATTTGTTCAGGAAATTGCAGCCTGGGCTTAACTATGCCCTGATAAAGCGTCTGTAAATCTGGCTCAAACAGGATTTGAGTCATGATCGCTTTTTCGACAGAGTTCTCATCCTCAAATGACAGTGGCTTATTTCTGACAAGCATTACATGCCAGCCATGATTTTCGACCATGTTGTTGACGAACCCAAGAAATACTCGATCGTCTTGAGCGAAGCCGCTTCGCTCGCAATCATCAAAAATCACGAGAACTTTCTTCATGTCGAGGAAACGCAGTAACAAAGCTGGTTTTAGAGTTAACTGAATTCCAAGGTCTTCGATTTTTTCGCTTAGTTTGGAGGAACCAGCTTTAATAGTGTTTTTCACTATAGCGCTTATCGCGGCGCCCGCACCGCGTGCAACCTTATCAGATAATGGGAGACTGGAAGCGATAACCCGATTGAGAGCCTCATCATAGTCGGAAACGCCAAATAGCGACACTCGACATGTCTTGACGTCTATTCCTTTTAGAGCAGCTTTAAGATCGTTCTCGCAATAATAAGTCTTACCTGAGCCCCACTCACCATACAAGACTAACGCTTGAAGACCAATAGCGTCGCATTGCATATAACTCTTAATTACCTCGGTGATTTCTTGAGCTTGCATTGCGTGTTCTCCAATCGGTCATCCTTGGATTTGTAGCACTAGATTAAGTGTTTGTTGAGCAGTTGTATCTGTCAGTGGTGTTAGCCAAGTATGTCCAGCAAAGGTAGCCCCTTTATGCGCTATGGTGGGACATCGGCCCAATCAATCAAAGATCTAATCCCTTTTGGCCTGCTCTTCCGTCCTAATCCCTGCGATAACTTCTGTCGCAACCCTCAACTTATATAAGTCGCTCTTTGTGTAGATAGACCCGCAAAACGAGTAGTAGTCCAGCGGAAAACGGCGCTTCTCGGTCTTAAGCCCAAATAACCCCTTCCTCTTATAGCTGAGTGACACCTGAGACACGACCGAATCAAAGTTCTTTATTTCTGGACCATTGAGAATCACGGTATTGCGACATGCTTCGGAAACAAGCACGGGGATGCCTTTAGCCAGAAAACTACGCTCACAAACGAAATCGCGATACTTATCCTACACGAGGTCAAAATCGAAAGAGTCGATCTTCACGTCCATAGCTACGCCTTTTCCTATGTTTTTGACTTCAAAAAGGACGCATCCGTTGTCCCTATCATGAGAAAGATAGGCGATGACGTCGGGTCTTTGGGCAGCCCAATAAAGATAGATAGAAACAAAAACAGCCGCTATAGCACCGAAAGCTGCCAAAACATTTACAGCTAAGTTCGCATTCTCGAGCATCGGCTACCTTCCTCCGTCCATATTTACAATCTCTTCCCGACACCTCTCCACAAGCTGCGACGGCACAAGCTCAAACTTTGTTGGATCGAGCTGATAAAGGAATCCATTTCCAACGTGAACGCTTTCGTCCATTCGCTCTTTAAGTACCTTGTCGTCTGTGCATGCGTCAGTAGTTATCCGAGCAAGTTGCAATTTCTCGTAATTTGAGCTCGAAGTGTCGAAAATTTCCAGCATCTTCGTCGAGTTTTGAATTGTATCGAGCAAATCGTTGTAGTCGATGGGTTCACCTACAATGGCCTCAAGATCCGCTATGCCGTTGGCAATCTCTTCAGCTTTCATGGGAGATTTGTCTCTACGCATCGCCATTGAACGATGATGGAACAAGGAAGAGACAACATCGTAGGCGTCGCCCTTATCATTCCTAACCTCAAGCACTTTCCTCGCATAGACGAGCTTGACCATAAGGTCGCCGGAGTTTTTCGCAAGTTCTTCGTAAAGGTTGTCTGCCAATACCATATCGTTTGCGCCGACGACGGTCTCGCTTACGACACCGTCTGCACAGGAAAGAACGCAACTTTTCGCGGAAGGCTGGAAGGCGGATTTATGCGTGTGCTCAATGTCGAATAGAGTACCATAATCATGGGTTAGGAGAAGCACAGTCTTACCCTTGAGTGTTGCTTCCCCAATACCACCGAGGAACAACATGTTCAGCAGAGCGTACCTCTTGGCGCCGTCGAACGAGCTGATCGGATCATCCAGGATGACAAGATCAGGCTTCTTGCTCATGCATTCATAGGCGAAAAATACTAGCGCAAACGCGTTCTTCTCGCCATAGCTCAGCGCCTTTCGCGAATCTGGCACCTCCCACATGCTCGTATGGACAAGCCTCACTGAGCACTTACCATCCTCCGCACCAGGTATGCTAACGTTATAGGGATATCCGGCCTCTGCAAGGAAAGCGTTAATCTCTTTGCATCTGCCTTTCAGAGCTGTCGCCAGCTGCACCTTTTGGCGATTCACAAGCCCTTTGAGCTTTCCCGCATTTGCCATGGCAGCTTCGACGGCCCTGTTAATCTCAGTAGCCAATGCGCTGCAAGTAGAGGAATCGAAGCTGTCAACAAGCGCGATATCAATTTTGCAGTTACTCAGTCTCTCGCCCAGATCATCTACAGCACTCAATACGAAATATGAAGAAACCGTCCTCAACTTCGCAAGCGTGTCGATAATTAGTTGGGCGTCCTGGACAACCTTGCCAATGAAGCCCTTCTCCTGTTCGGTAATCGGATCGGCCGAGTCGACTATTGCGTTGATTTTGCAGTCGGCTGCTTCACTCAAATACTCACGGCCGACAGACAGGGCATTAATGGTTTTCTCAATGTTGCCTACCTTAGCCGAATCGAAAGAATTGCCTACGGCGTCAATGCGCCTAACTGCCTTAGATATAGACAGACCGCAGTAGGGGCACACGCCATCCATCAGCGAGAGGTAGTCCCTGCCCTGCTTATGCCACACTGCCCATTTTTTGAAAGGACCTTTCTTAAGAATGGGCTTAAAAGGGGTGAGCAACGGGTCCTCATGCTCCCACGTGTTTCCTTCTTTCAAAGCCTTTACAACGGGCGTCGCGGCCTTCGGTAATTTGTTGCGGTCGAGTCCAGAGTTGCCGACCAAATTAGCGACAAAAGAGTCTAGGTCGGCAGTCAGTCTTCTTACGTCCTCGCGTTCGCTCAGCTCGACCATAGCTCCAAGCTGTTCTCTCAGCTCGCGTTCCGTCTTCACGAAATCAGGCGTGCGAACAAATGCGTCAAAACTACCTGGAAACAGGCTGTCTTGTTGGAAAACGACGGACTGAACATATCCCTCGTTGAATATCTCAACAGATGCGACCTCGTCCATGCCATTTACGGTGAAGGGGTGCTTTTCAGCTGAACCTTCTTTAAGCCATTTGAAAGGGACGAGGCCAGGGTCCGCAGAATCTTCCGTAGCAGAGACAAGAGCCTTCGCAATACTCGATTTCCCCGTGCCGTTAGGTGCAAACTTAACGTTAAGCTTGCCGGGCTCTATGGAAATGGAGGCACGATCTATGCTGCGACAGTTTTCGATGATCACATCCATGCTGGCATTCTCCTTATCACTTATCATTTACCTGTTCCCCCCAGATATTCAGGGGCCATAATGTCCGATTGTAGCAAGGTAGATTTTTGCACGCCAAAACGTACGACCACCTCTTCGAGGGCCTCGGCCTCGAAGAGGTGGTCGTGCCCGAGCTCGCCTCCGCGGGTTCGTCGGGAGTGGCGAGAACGTAGTGCTGCGGAATCTTATCGGCACGCACATGAACCACCTGGCCTGTTCACTCGTGAAGGACCCCTGGTGGAAGAGACGGGGCGTCCGAGCGGCGAGCGCAAGCTCGTCCGCAAGTACAGGGCGTTCGGACTGTTCGTGGTCGACGTGTGACCGCTCGACAAGCCGGACACGGAGTTTAGTCCATGCCGCTGGAGCTGTCGGAGTTGAGGGACGGAACCGTCTAGACCGTATTCTGTGCCCAGTTAGAGAAGAAGCACTGGCGCCCGAAGCTCGGCGACGGGGTCCACGCGGACGCCATCATGGACAAGATCGCGCACAACGCAGTCTGGGTCGATGTGGGCGAGGCCAACATGAAACAGTACCGTGAGATCGGTCACAAGAGCAATACAAGGGCACCGGTACAAATGCTGACTCCGGTGCCCACTCGTAATAACGGTGGTGCTGTTTCGTGATGTTCAGTAGTGCTCAAGCGAGCAAATGCTCAAGTAAACAGCGGTGCTGCTCATAAAAGCTAATGCCACTCGCACAAATTAACGCTTAGTATCTCAGCTCGCTCCATTTTGAGAAACACAAATCTTGATAAAATTCTCTCCAAAATCCGTAACCCTATAAGTCCAGCGCCGAAAATCAAATCTTTCGCCATCCTCGAGCTCAATTTTCGCCATCAAATCGCGAATTGCCTCGCTGGATTCATATGCCTCGAACGCTGGCTTATCGGCTTCGGAGTAATAATCAAACCGCTTAAGGATTCCCAGCCGATCAAGATTCCCGAGGTACACCAAAGACTGCTCAGGATGCTCGCAGACATTCAAGCAACACTCGTTATAGCCTGAAACAATAGTCTTCCATTCGCTAGGCACGATATCGTTAGTACGAACGATACGTAAATCAATAAGAGGAATAGAAATCGGGCTGTCAGTCCCTAAGCCAGCTAACGATCCCAAGAGCTTAGCCTCGTCAGGGCTAATTTCTTTGAGTATCTGAACAAAGCTAGGGTGAACATATTCAGCTACACGATCGTCCATAGAGGAAAGTAATAGATTAGCGTACATCTCTCGTAAATCCTCGCTGTCATAACAATATGAAAGTTGCTGAATTGCAGGCACGGCAATATGGGCAGGAGGCTCAGTGAGATGGTCCTCGGGAATCTCATCAACACGAGATCCCATAGCATCTATGGTGCGCGCGATGCTCTCTTCCCTGTTCACTACCCATCGATCCCAAGATGAAAGCCAAATGGCTACCGTTCTAGGTAACAAACTGAGCATATTTCCAACCGGCTTAGCGGAGGGATGCACAAGATCGTCATAAGCCTTTTCAAGTACCGGAGTCTCGGAAAGTTCTTTTACCGTGTGTATATCCACACCGACCTCCTTATTCTCTGACGCGGAGCGCGTATTTAAACTAAGTCTTATCGTACAACCCGTTCTCGCTAGGCACCCAACTTTAGAAGTGAATCGAATTAGAAAAGCTTTGAAGATCAAACCCTCCGGGTGGGCGTTCGGGTGGAAGGGATAGATCCAGCTGAGAAGAGCGAACCCCTTCGGGCGGCTCTTGGCGGGTCTGAGCAGCCGAAGAGTTCCAGCTGTTCAGAGAGGCCGTTGACGAGTGACGCTGCCGCGATGGCGCCGGTGCGCATGCCGAGGCCGGCACGCCCTATCGCCGGACTTGGAATGCCCGAGGTTCCGCGCTCGCGGCGCCTGGAGGGACAGTTTCATCGCTGCCGGCGTCTCGAAGTGGCGCCGCCGCTGCCGCGGCAGGAGGTTCACCTCCCCCGGGGACATCGTCCTCGAGCGCTGCCGCAAGCCGCTTCCCGCCTGGGTCTCCTCCATCAGGCTCATGCGCCATAACATCTCCGTCGAGTGCGCGGCCGAGCTGTTCGGCGTCACCCACAAGACGGCCTTCGAGTGGCGGCACCGCGTGCTCGCCACGGTATCCGGCTACCAGGACCGTACCGTGCTGCGCGACACCGTCTGGGTCGACGAGAGCTACATCAACGACACGACCTCTCCAAGGGCTACGGGAAGCCCCGCAAGCGCGGCCTATTCCACCAGAGACTCTGCACCTGCGTCGCCATCGACATTTAAAATGAACCCCGACGCGGTTGCCTGCGGCCACGGGAAGCTCAGCTCGGCGCGGATGAGAGGGCCATAGCCGGCAGAATAGCACCTGGGTCGCTGCCCATCCATGACCCGTAGAGAGCGCACGACGTGCGGGCCAGGGACGGCGGGTTCGAGAGCGAGGCACACAGGGCCGACGTGAACGACCCGGTCTACCTGGAGCGGATGGAGATGGCGAACGACCTGTGCTCTTGGCTCAAGCGCTACCTTTTGTTGATGTTCACTAAGAAGTGGTCCGAGTGATCACTGGGAAATAAGCACCGTGAGCACGAAAAATTGAGCAGTTTAAGCAAGAGGGCCGCGCCCCGGGGACCGGGGGCGCGGCCCTCGCCGTATGGTTTCCCCGGGCGGTTACTTTGGCGAGCCCGCCCGGGAAGGATGGAGGAGATGACCGTGCCCCTGGACACAGTGAATGATATACGGTCGATGGATGCCGCCGGGCGCTCGAGGTCCGAGATCGCCCGAATGCTCCACGTGAGCCGGAACACCGTGGCGAAGTACGCCGACATGGAGGACATGTCGCCCGCCGCGCCGATGCCCCGGAGGAGGGGCAGGCCCGCGCTCGAGGGCAACGAGGAATGGGTCGCGGGCGTTCTCGAGGCCGACCTCGGGGCCCCGAGGAAGCAGCGCCACACAGCCAGGCGGATCTACGACAGGCTCGTCGCCGAGCGCGGCTACGGCGGCTCTTACTCCACCGTGCAGAGGTTCGTCCGCGAGCTCAGGCTCGCCCGGGCGGCGGCGGGCGGAGAGGGGTACCTCGAGCTCGAGTGGGCGCCCGGCACCTGCCAGGTCGATTTCGGGAACTTCCGCGCCGCGGTCGGCGGGAGGACCCTCGACCTCAAGCTGCTGGTCGCGACGCTTCCGCACTCGAACGACCGGCGGTGCGTCGCCCTCATGTCGCAGAGGTCGGAGTGCCTGTGCGCCGGGCTGCTCGAGATCTTCCGCCGCTGGGGCCGCGCCCCGGCGGCGATGGTGCTCGACAACGCCACCGAGGCGGGCAGGATGGTACGCGGCGAGGTCACGGAATCGAGGCTGTTCTCGCAGTTCAGAGCCCACTACCGCTTCGAGAGCCGGTACTGCAACCCCTATTCGGGAAACGAGAAGGGCTCCGTCGAGAACGCCGTGGGGTTCCTCCGGCGCAACCTCCTCGTCCCCGTGCCTGCGTTCGGCGCGCTCCCCGAGCTCAACGCGTTCCTCGCCGAGGGGTGCGCGAGGGTCAACGCGGCGGCGCGCTGCCGCGACGGCAGGCCGCACGGGGAGGCCTACCGGGAGGACCTCGCCGCCATGCGCGCCCTTCCCGGCGTGGAGTTCGACGCGGTGAGGTGGGTCACCGCCCGCGCCGACAAGCGCGGCTACGTCGAGGCCGACGGGCGCGAGTACGTCGCCGGGCCCGCCTGGCACGGGCGGAGCCTGCTCGTCGGCATGCGCGCGTCGACGGTGGAGATCCTCGCCGACCGCGGCCGCCGGGTCGCCGTCCTCCCCAGGGCCTTCGGGGAGGGCCCCGCGGTCCGGAACCCCCTCTCGCTCGTGCCCGCCATCATCGCCAGGCCGAGGGCCTTCGGGGAGTCGACGATCAGGCGCGACATGCCGCCGGTGTTAGCGCTACTGTAAAAACAACCATTTTGACCAACGCTCAACAACCAATCATGCCAACGCAATCCCGCCATTTGCGCCAACGCATTTTCACCATTTCCACCAACGCCGGGGCTTACGCTTCGATC
>ENA-OQDC01001268-OQDC01001268.1-human-gut-metagenome-genome-assembly--contig:-NODE-1268-length-13332-cov-3.107005_pt1 | contig 13332 bp, 11 predicted proteins | sample MGYA00242770_ERZ504601 | MGnify/ENA primary metagenome ERZ504601 (study PRJEB26092, sample SAMD00036305) | human gut metagenome | host: Homo sapiens | study: EMG produced TPA metagenomics assembly of...
ACAGTTGGGTGTTTTCCGGATGGCATCCGTCAGCAAGCCACCATCCTCGTATCCGATGTAACCTGCCGGAGAACCGATGAGTTTGGCGATGGTATGCTTTTCCATGTATTCACTCATGTCGAAACGTACCAGTGAGATACCTAATTCTGAAGCTAACACCTTGGCCACCTCGGTTTTTCCCACTCCCGTAGGACCGACAAACAATAGACTGGCCAGCGGCTTGTTCTCGTCCAGCAACCCGGCTTTGGCCATTTGCACCGCTTCCACCACCTGACGAATGGCTTCGTCTTGTCCGTAAATCTGTCCGGATATGCGTTCGTACAATGCCTCCAGTGAAGCGTTGTCTTCCTCCTTGAGTGCATTGGCATCAATCTTGCAGGTACGTGAAAGTACTTCGGTAACCAGCTTTTTGTCCACCGTCTTTGTGCCGTCTGCAGCCGGATGAATTTCGCGGTAAGCACCGGCCTCATCAATCAGGTCGATTGCCTTGTCAGGCAGGAAGCGGTCGCTGATGTAGCGGGCACTGGCTTTTACGGCATACTCAATTACTCCCGGTTCATAGGTCACGTGGTGATACTCCTCATATTTTTTCCTTCAATCCTTCTATGATGCGGATAGCCTCGTCGATGCTGGGCTCCTGAATGTCGATTTGCTGGAAACGGCGTACCATTCCTTTGCTGCGTGAGAAATAACGGTTGTATTCCTCGTAGGTGGTAGAGCCGATGAAACGGATGTCTCCCTGTTCCAGGTAAGGCTTCAGCATGTTGGAGGCATCCATCGAGCCATCACCGATTTGTCCGGCTCCGATAAGATTGTGTATCTCGTCAATATAGAGAATGGCTTTCTTTTCTGAACTGAGGCTTTTCATCACACTCTTCAATCGCTGTTCGAAATCGCCTCGATATTGTGTACCGGCCAGCATACTACCCAAATCCAGTTCGTAGATACGACTACCTTTCAGACGCTCGGGCACCTCTCCAGCCTCAATGCGGGCTGCCAGTCCGTAAGCCAAGGCTGTCTTTCCCACTCCTGGTTCGCCGATGTGCAGCGGGTTGTTCTTGTCTTTCCGGCACAGCACTTCGATGGTACGTTCCAGTTCCATCTCCCGTCCAATCAGCGGATTGTGATTCTCCAACTGCTCGTTCAGGCAGGTGATGAAGTTCTTGGAAATGCCATGAGGTTCGTCTGAATCATTCTCATCCAGACTAAGGTCGTCTCCATAAATGACCACCAGTTGGCTGATGAAATCCGGAATCCGTTCCTTCAGGTGTTTTTTCAGAAAATAGCAAGCCCAGGATTCCGGCAGCAGCAACATGGCTTGTACTACGTGAGGAATGTCCAGCACTTCGGCATTGGATGATTCCACGAAGGCATACGCATTCTGAAACAGCAGGTTAGATTGTACGGAAAACTGCAGTTCATAGTTGGTATCTTCCGGCACCTGTTCCATTTTCTGTGCCAGGTATTCGTCCACTTCCTCTTCCATCACCGGGATGTGACAGAAACATTCTTCTACGGCCTCCACAAAAGGGTCCTGGTTAAAGAGTGCGCTGAGAATATGCTCCGGAGTAATGAATTCATGGCGATAACGGAACGCCAGTCCCTGAGCAAACGACAGCGCTTTGTCTACATATACAGATTTTTCGATGTGACTCATTGATTCTTTACAGTTTAATTGTCTTCGGGTTCTACGGTCAGTCGCAGGGGGAATCCTTCTTCACGTGCCATCTGAGTGGCCTTCTGCGCTTTGGATTGTGCTACGTCGTAAGAATAAACGCCTGCCGTGGCCGATTGCTGCTGGTGTACTTTCAGCATCAGTGCCTCAGCTTCCTCCTGCGATTTGAAAAACACGATTTTAAGTACCTTCACCACGAAGTCCATAGTGGTGAAGTCGTCGTTGTGGAGAATCACTTTATAATGTTTGGGTTCGTGCAGCTCCACACGTTTTTTTTCTTTACATAACGATTGTTCTTTTTCCATTTGTCTACTTTGATATAGCGATTCGGACTCGCGTCAACGTGCCGTGTTCAACGTAAATTCTTTCTGGTCGTACATTTGTCCACGGGTATCGGTCACAGCCAGTCGGAAAGTGGCTGTACCCGTCTTGATGCGTTTTCCGGCAGTGACGGTAGCCGTATATTTCACTCCGTTTCCCGGCAAAATCTGTTCCACCAGAATGGAAGGGGAAATATGCAGATGTTTCATTCCGCTGATTTCTGCTACGTTAGGAATTACGTTGTAGGCAATTTCATTTCCTTCATTCATGATTTCGAAGATGATTTTGCTGCTTTCTCCCGAGCTGATGACATGGTCGCGGTCGTTATCAATGAAACGGATGTTCCGGATGTATAAAGAGGAGAGGGCAGACTGTGTATAGTCCGGCTCGGCGTACACCTGTTCCACCGGATAGTTTGCCCTGTTTTCTTCACACGATTTTGGGGCTGTCAGCGCACCACCAATGGCAGCTCCGGCCAGTGTGCCGACAATGCTTCCAATGGCAGAACCCCTGTAGCTTCCTCTCCAGCCATGACGGGAGTCGCCCACCAGTCCGCCGATGGCACCTCCCACACTATTGCCGATGGCGGCACCGCCTACAATGGCACCGGTACGTTCCGGTTGCGTAGTTCCGCATCCGCTACTCAGTAAGGATACGGCTAAACATAATATCGCGATTTTTTTCATGGTTGTTGTTTATTTACGGTATTGGGCTTTAATGGCCGGAAGCTCCTTTTGTATGTCACTGATACGACGTGCATCACTGGGGTGTGTGCTCATGAATTCAGGCACCTTTCCACCAGAACTGGCCGACATCTTTTGCCAGAAAGTCACGGCTTTGTCGGGGTTGTAGCTCGCCATGGTCATCAGAATCAGTCCCATATAATCTGCTTCCGTCTCGTGCTTACGCGAGAAAGGAAGGGTTACTCCGTATTGCGCTCCCACACCGTATACTGTACCCGCGATGGTCTGTACTATCTCACTCTTTTGTGAGAGAGTCTGTCCTAATATTTGTGCACCATACTGGGTAAGCATCTGCTGGCTGATACGCTCGTTGCTGTGCTTGGCTACAGCATGTGCTACTTCATGTCCCAGTACCACGGCCAGTTCATCGTCCGACGATACCAGCTTCATCAGTCCTTCATACACCACAATCTTTCCACCGGGCATACAGAACGCGTTGATTTCGTCACTCTTTACCAGATTAAATTCCCAGGCAAACTCCTTGATTTCATCAGAAAGCCCGTTGCTGCGCAGGTATCGTTCTGTAGCTGCGGCAATGTTCTTTCCCACTCGTACCACCATGGCCGTCTGGGTGGCATTGGTCGACTTCTGGGCACTTTTTATGTAGTCTTTATACTGAGTCAGGCTGGAAGAAAGCACTTCCTGGTCTGAAACCAGCAACAATTTGTTTTACGTCCGGTGAGCGGTACCGAACTGCATCCTGTCAGCATCAGCAAAGAAAGGACATACACACTTAGTTCTTTTTTCATAACGGTTTCGTTAGTTGTTCTACAAACATAACAAAAAAATGATGATTTTTGATTATGTTTGTTGGCAATAAACTATAAAAAAGAGATGAAAAAGGAACTTTTTATAGCATGTTCTCTTTGCGGGACCATGCTGGTGAATGCTGAGAATATAGAGGTCACTACGTTTAAATATGCAGGACCGTATGCATTAGTGCAACCTTATCAAGTTGACAGTGTGGATGTTAATTCCAAGTCGTGGAAAGCGGAGTCACTGCTGAATACGCCGGTATCGTTTTCTTTGCTCGATGGAGCGGAAGTGAAGCAGGCTGGTCAGTTGTCTCCGTCGTCAGGCTATGCCTTGCACTTGATGGGCTTTGTGCTGGAGAATACACACTATGGAGAAGTGTCACTGAAGGTGGAAGGGGCTGAACACTATCAGGTGTATGTGGATGGTAAGCGCGTGGAGGATGCCTCGTTGTCGCTGAATCCGGCTACGCATCAGGTGGTCATCAAGTATCTCTCCATGCCGGGCGGAAAAGAACGTGCCGAAGGTGAGCCTGGATGCCAAGCAGGACGGGGTATTTACCTTGCGTACCGAACAGGGCCGTCTGTTTACACTGGCCGATGTACTGCACGGCACTCACTTTACGGGTACTGAACTTTCAGCCGATGGAAAATACCTGATTACTTCGTACACTGTAACAAAGGAAGGTGGGGAAACGACTTCGCAGACCAAGGTAAAGGAACTGAAGACTGGAAAAGTAGTTGCTACCCGTGGGGAAACCCTGCACTGGATGCCGCGTTCCGTGAAATATTACTATGTACGTCAGGGAGTATCCGGCCGGGAACTGGTGACGGTTGACCCTGTATCCGGACATGAGGAAGTGTGGGTGAGCCATCTTCCGGAGGGCAGCTTCCAGGTAGCACCTACGGAGGATTATCTGCTGTTTACCCTCGTACAGAAGGGGCCGGAAGAGAAAAAGGAAATCTATGAATTCATTGACCCGGACGACCGTCAGCCGGGATGGCGCAACCGTACGTACCTGGCCCGTTTTGATGTGAAGACAGGTGTGTGCCAGCCTTTGACTTTCGGTTACAAGAATGTATGGGCTACGGACATTTCTTCCGACGGACGTTATATTCTAATGATGACTTCCAACCACCGTATGGGAAAACGCCCGACCACTCTGTTCTCTGTGTATAAGATGGATGTGCAGACCTTGCAGGTGGAAGAACTGGTGAAAGATGACGGTTTCCTTACCAATGCGCAGTTCTCTCCCGACGGCCGTCAGGTATTGCTGGCAGGAACACCGGAGTGTCTGGGAGGAATCGGCAAGAACGTGAAGGAAGGACAGACCCCGAGCATGATTGACAATCAGCTTTACCTGATGGATTTGCAGAGCAAGCAGATTGAACCGCTGACCCGGACATTCAATCCGAACGTGATGCAGACGGTATGGTCGGCTGTAGACAATTGTGTGTACTTCACCGCCGAAGACCGTGATTGTATCGCGTTGTTCCGCCTGAATCCGGCAAAGAAACACATTGAGAAGGTGAATGTGCCTGAAGAAATGGTATTGGGATTCTCTGTGGCCGGGAAAGCCTCTTCGTTGTCGTTCTACGGAGAAAGTGCTTCCAATTCTCATCGCTTGTATGTGGTCGATTTGAAGAAGGATGCCTCCAAGCTGGAAGAAGATTTGAACGGAGAATTGAAAGATGTGCTGTTAGGTGAATGCAAGGCGTGGGACTTTGTCAACTCCCGTGGGGACACCATTTGCGGACGCTACTACCTGCCGCCTCATTTTGACCCGAACAAGAAATACCCGATGATAGTCAACTATTATGGCGGATGCAGTCCCACAAGCCGTAATTTTGCCAGCCGTTATCCACATCATGCGTATGCCGCATTAGGTTATGTGGTGTATGTGGTAGAACCGAGTGGAGCGACCGGTTTCGGTCAGGAATTCTCTGCCCGCCATGTGAATACGTTCGGTGATTATGTGGCCGACGACATCATCGAAGGAACACGTAAGTTTGTGGAAGCTCATTCCTTTGTCAACGGCAAGAAAATCGGTTGTATCGGCGCTTCATACGGTGGCTTCATGACGCAGTATCTCCAGACAAAAACCGACTTGTTTGCGGCTGCTATTTCCCATGCCGGTATCAGCGACCACACCAGTTACTGGGGCGAAGGCTACTGGGGCTATTCTTACAGTGAAGTATCGGCAGCCAACAGTTATCCGTGGAAGAATCCGGAACTCTTTGTCGACCACAGCCCGCTGTTCAATGCCGACAAGATACACACTCCGCTGCTCTTCCTGCATGGAGCAGTAGATACCAATGTGCCGGTGGGCGAAAGTATCCAGATGTTTACGGCCCTGAAACTGTTAGGACGTGAAACGGCACTGGTAGTGGTAGACGGACAAGACCATCACATCAAGGACTATCAGAAACGCATCCAGTGGCAGAACACTATCTTTGCCTGGTTTGCCAAATGGTTACAAGATGACCCGACCTGGTGGAACACCCTTTATCCTCCTAAAACCTTGTAAAACGGATGAAAATATTACATACTAGTGACTGGCACTTGGGGCAGCAACTGTTTGAATACGACCGCAGCGAAGAACAGCAAGACTTTCTGCGGCAGTTGTGCCACTGGGTAGCCGCAGAACAGCCCGACGCGTTGATCGTGTCGGGCGATGTGTTTCATTATTGCAGTCCTTCGGCAGCTGCCCAGCGGTTGTATACGGATGCGCTGGTGGAATTTCATGAAACCTGCCCTTCCATGCAGATTATCATCACGGCAGGTAATCACGACAGCAGTTCCAAGCTGGAAATCAACCGGAATCTGTGGAAGTATGCCGGAGTCACCGTGGTGGGTTCTATCCGAAGAGATGAAGCCGGCCAGGTAGACTTGGAACGTCATATCGTGGAAGTGAAGAACGGTTGCGGCGAATTGAAAGGCTATGTGATAGCCCTGCCTCATGTGTATCCGCAAAACTTTCCGGCGCTCGATGAAGAAGTCCCACGTGAAGAGCGGCAACATCATTTTATTCAAACCTTGTTGAACCGTGTGGAGGAACGTAACCAGGGAAATCTTCCGGTGGTGCTGATGGCACACCTGGCCCTGACGGGAAGTGACATTACCGGACAGGACGACGGACGCGGCGGCATGGAATACACGGACATCCGCCTGATGGGGGAGGGATACGATTACTTGGCCTTAGGACACATTCATTTTCCGCAAACCTTGCCCGGCGGACGGGCCCGTTATTGCGGCTCCCCGCTTCCGGTCAGCTTCGACGAGAGTTACGGGCATTCCGTCAGTCTGGTAGAACTGGCTGCACACGGTGCTATGCCTGAAGTGCGCACCTTGCCGGTGCGGAATGCGTGGCCCTTGAAGGTGCTGCCTTCGCAGGCCGTGCCGTTGGAAGAAGCATTGGAGGTGTTGCAGGCCATCCCCGATGAGGAAAAGATGTATGTGCAGTTGCACGTCCGTATTCAGGATGTACCTCCGGCCTATTGCATGGAGCGGGCCTACGAACTGACCCGTGGCAAGCAGTGCCGTTTCTGCCGTTACAAATGGGAACGTGAAGTCGTGGAAACGCAGAAGGAGATTACAGAACTGGATGTAGACCGTTTGCAGACTTTTTCCCCGTCGCAGGTAGCCGCTATCTATTATCAGGACAAGTTTCAGCGGGACATTGCTCCGGAAATGCTCGACATGCTGGAGGAAGCCGTGAAACGGGTACGAAGTCAAGAGGAGGAATAGCACATGAAATTACAGAAACTGATTATTGAAAATATAGCCTCTATCGAGAAGGCGTGCATTGATTTGAGCATGGGCCGCTGGCGAGGATTCCATCTTCCTGATTTGCGGACCGACGGGAGCCGGCAAGTCGACGCTGCTGGATGCGGTATGTCTGGCACTCTATAACACCACTCCCCGTTTGAAACAGGCAGCCAATGAACGTTACTTGGACGAGAACGACAGCTTTTCCGGTACGGGTGAGGTAAGCATCGACGATTCACGCATGCTGATGCGGCGCGACAGTGTGTCGGCACAAGTGGAGCTGTGGTTTACAGATGCAGCAGGGGATGCCTTGCGGGCCGTGTGGAGCGTGGCAAGGGCGCGCAACAAGGCTAGAGGGAAAATTCAGAAAGTGGTCTGGACACTTTCCATGCAGGACGGCACTCCGCTCACGAATAAGTCGTCCGAAACACGTACGGAGATAGAGCGGCGTATCGGTCTCACCTTTGAGCAGTTCTGCCGGACCACGCTGCTGGCACAGGGAGAGTTTACCAAGTTCCTGAAAAGCAAGGAGGAGGAAAAATCAAATATTCTGGAGAAACTGACGGGTACGGAAATCTACTCGCGCATCAGTCGGGAAATCTACGTGATGAAGACCGAAAAGGAGGCGGAGTTACAGGAACTGAAGGCGCAGACGGGAGGCATTGTGTTGTTGACTGACGAGGAACTGGCCGCGCTTCAGGTGGAACAGCGCCAGGTGACAGAAGAGACTGCCACGCTTCGCACACAGTTGAAGCAGGAGCAGGACCTTCGGAAATGGATGAGCGACGAACAGAAGTTGGCGCATGATCTGGAGGAGACTGGAAAGGCGCTTCAGGCACTGACGGAACGGGTAGAGTCGGATGACTACAAGCGCAACAAATCGTTGCTGGATGACTGGGATCGTACGGCTGATGTGCGTTTCCAGTGGACGGAACAGGTGGCCTTGCAGCAGCGTATCCGTACGTCGGAAGAAGAACTGGAACAACTGAAAGAGAAGTACCGTTCGTTGAGTGTCGGCCTGGGGCAACTGGAGCGTATGCAAGTGCAGTGCCGGGAACAGTGGGAAGCGTGCGAGACGTATCTTTCCGGTGTGCAGGAAAAGGTGCCGGTGTACGAATCGTTGCAATCGCTTTCGGCCTTGTCCGACCAGATTCAGCACGCACTTCAGCAGTTGGAAAATTACCGGAAAGAGAAAGTACACAAGGCGGAAATCCATCAAAAAACGCTGGAAGTCCGGCAGGGAGCTACGGCATCGTATGAACAGGCCCGAAAGGTAGCGGAAGAAAAACTGCAGGAGGTGGCAGCGTGCCGCATGCAGTTAGAGGATTTGCAAGTGGAGGAACTTCGGCAGAAGAAGCAGGAAGCAGACGCTCAGCTGGACGGATGGAAGAAGTTGCGGGAGGTACTTTCTGTTCGTGCAGAAAAGGAGCAGGCCTGGCTGGATGTGCAGAAGAACCGGAAAACCTTGCAGGACGATTGCCGGCAGCAGCAACAGACGGTAGCGCAACTGAAAGCGCAGTCTGAGGTGTGCCGTAAGGAAAAGGAAGAAGTGCAGCAGGTGTACGACAAGCAGCGGATGTCGTGTGAGGACTGGGCACGCGAAGCCCGCGCACGTCTGTCAAAAGGCGATGTGTGTCCGGTCTGCGGCAAGGAGGTGGGTGATGACTTGAAGAATGAGGCCCATTTTGTGTCGTTGTTAGAACCGGTACGTGCATTGCTGGAAGAAAAGACACGTCGGGCGGAGGAAGTTTTGACCGCACTGGCACGGGCGGAAGCGGAGGTTCGCTCCCTGATGCGGCTGGAAGAAATGGAGGCGAAGAAGGAGACTATTGCAAAAGAAGCTTATTCTCTGGCGGAAAAGGCCGTGGCAGATATGCCGCTTTATGCCACCGTGAAAGAAGCGGACGAGGTCGTATCTCAGGTAGAGCAAGCCTTGTCGGCGCAGCTGGAAGTATGCGACCGGCTGGAAGCGCAGTGGAAACAAGCCGAGGAGGACAGCAACGCCTGAACCGTCTGACGAAGGAACGGGAGGAACTGACCACTGCCAGCGAGCAATGGCATCGGAAGGTTGAGGAAGCCGACAAGCCGTGTCCCGTTTGGAAACCGAGCTGCGTATGCTGGAAGAGGCACTTTCGCGTGAGGCACTGACCGTTTCCCAGTGCGTGGAGAAAGGAGAGACCTTGATTGTCTTTACGCCTTGGCAAGAAGCTTGGAAGACCGACCGCGAAAACTTCATTACCGCCTTGAAGAAAGAAACTGACCGGTATGTGGAACAGCAGACGAGGAGAGAGCAACTCTCGCACAGGGTAGAGTCGCTGGCTTCCCAAGTGGAGCAGGTGCAGTCCGTCCGTCAGGCTATCTTGTCGGAACTTCCGGCCTGGGAGCAGGAGACGGCAGAGACGATACCCGACGGGCCGTGTCCGAAAGGGCTTTCGGGACAATGGAACGCGCTGAACACTTCCGTGCTTTCTGTCTGCCATGCCATAAAGACATCGCAAAGGTTGAGGGAGGAAAAAAGCGCTGGAGTGGAAGCTTTTCTTGTCGATCATCCTGAGATTTCCCGTGAGTATTTGGATAAACTGGCCGGACTGGAGGTGGAAAAGGTGAACATGGCGCGCCGTACCTTGCAGAAACTGGACAACGACCTGACGAGCCGCCGGGCAGAAATGGAACGGGTCGGTCGGGAACTGGCGCAGCATCGGGCACAGCGTCCGTCGGAAACCGAAGGGATGACGCTGGCAACCGTAGAGGAAACCATTTCCCGACTGGAAGAACAGCAGACCGGGAAGTTGGCTCGTTTGGGAGCCATTGCGCAGATGCTGGCACATCACGAAGAGTGTCTACAGCGTATCCGGAAAGTGAAGGAACAGATAGAAGTGAAGCAAAAGGAGGTGGACAACTGGGCTGGAGTGGCTGCCTTGTTCGGCAGTGCCGACGGCAAGAAGTTCCGTAACATTGCCCAAAGCTACGTGCTTCGCCAGTTGCTGGCCGGTGCCAATCATTACCTGAGCCGGCTGACTGACCGTTACCGTATGGAGTGTCCGCCGGGTGGACTTACCATTCTGTTGCGCGATGAATATCAGGGCGGGGTGAAACGTCCTACATCCACCATCTCAGGTGGAGAGAGCTTCCTGGTGTCACTGGCCTTGGCATTGGGATTGTCTTCACTCAACCGGAAAAGTCTTTCGGTGGATGTGCTGTTTATCGACGAAGGTTTCGGTACGCTGGACAGTGACTACCTGAACACGGTGATGGAGGCACTTGAGAAGTTGCACCAGATAGGAGGCAAGAAGGTAGGTATCATCAGTCACGTGGAAGCCCTGCGCGAACGCATTGCCACCCAGATTCATGTGGAGCGGGTAAACCATACGCTAAGCCGGGTGGAGGTGGTCAATACGATGGGAGATATGTAAATTTGATGATTTGTAAATTATTGATTTCTAGTAGATTAAAATTTCGCCAAAAAACGCCTTTGCGTTTGAATTAAAACGCAAGGACATTTCAGATGAAACGCAAGTACGTTTGAAGTAAAACGCACTTGCGTTTTGTTTCAAACGTACTTACGTTTTTTCAGGTAATAGGGGATAACTTTTTTTTATGACAAAAATCCAGATAGATGTCGTACTTTTGTGTCACGAAACTAAAAACATTATGATTATGTACAAATCTATTCTTCGTCCCTGGTTGTTCCGTATGGATGCCGAGAAAATTCACGGTCAGATTGTTGCTTTACTTCATGTTTATCGTCATTTTCCACCGGTGAAATGTCTTCTTCGTGCATTTTATCGTCCGAAGGCAACTCCGTTTCAATGGCGGAATCTGACTTTTGCCAATCGGGTGGGACTGTCGGCCGGATTCGACAAAGAGGCGAATTGCTTTGACGAGCTGAGTGATTTGGGTTTTGGTTTTCTGGAAGTGGGAACCGTTACTCCGGAAAAAGTAGCAGGAAATCCTTTCCCCCGAATCTTCCGTTTGCCGGAGGATCATGCGCTGGTTTCACGTACGGGCTTCAATAATCCCGGAAAAGAGGTGGTCCTGAAAAATCTGCAACGGAAACGGGAAGGAAAATACATTCTGGGAGTGAATATCAATACCAATACTCCGACCGATGCGGAGCGGGCCGTGACAGACATTACAGATTTGTACGAGACTTTCAGTTCGTATGCGGATTATTATACGATAAACTGGGGCAGCATGACGCCTGAGATTCTAGCTGACGTGCTGACGGCACTCGAGAGCTACAAGCAGCGTTTACACAGACCGGTCTTCCTGAAGTTGCCTGCCGATGTGCCGGTGGAGAAACTGGATGCGGTGATTGAATTTGCAAAGGAGCATCATATTGACGGTTTCATTGCTACGGGACCTACACAAGACCGTTCGCTTCTGATTCATTCCGCACAGACTGAAGTGGAACGGGTAGGAGCCGGAGGCATCAGCGGACTTCCGGTCATTCACAAGTCTTTGGAGGTGATGAAGTATTTGTCGGCACATGCTCCCAAGAATATGTTGCTGATTGGTGCGGGAGGTGTGATGACACCGTTTGAGGCAAAGGCAATGCGGAATGCGGGAGCTCACCTCGTACAGGTGTATTCCGCTTTCATCTATGAAGGTCCTGGTGTGGTAAAGCGTATTGCCGAGAAAATATAAGCAGTGACGTACATGTTGTATAAATGATGGTGGCCGACCTGTAAGATATAATCTTATGGGTCGGTTTGTTTTTACAAAACACCCTTTATGGCTTTTCGGTTCAGTTCAATGTAATTGCCTTCTTTCCTTTTGAGGATGCCTTCTTTTTCCATCTTATTGAATTCGGTAGACAGGGCCGGACGTGTCACGTTAATGTATTCGGCCAGTTGCGTAAGGGTATGTGTCAGTTTCACGGTAGAAGTGTCTTTTTCCAGCCGTTTCAGTAAATAGACTAGGATTCTTTCGCGAATGGTTTTTCGTGACAGCACATCCAGTCGCATGGTGGTACACACGTTGCAGTTGCCTGATACGCAGAGAAAACTTTTCAGCATATCCGGATATTTGCTGATAAGATGGAAAGTGGAGTCCTTGGTGGCAGTCAAGAGGACAGACTTTTCCAGTGTACGGAATGTGGCGGGGAAACGGTTGTCTTTTTTGAACAGGTGAGGGGTGGCGAAAGCCCTGGGCGACTCAATGTGTTCGATTAAGACTTCATTGCCGTTGGCATCGATGATGTTCACCTCCAAGGTTCCTTCCAGCAATACATACAGATTACAGCATATATCTCCTTGTTCCAGAATAACCGTATTCTCGTTGATTTCCTGAAGACGGAAGTCGAGTCTTTTTAGAATCTCACTTTTCAGGTAATCCGGCAGTTCGCTGAAGAGAGGGATGGAAAACAGCTTTTCTTTGTAACAGTCATTAAATGTCAGGCTTTTCATCATCTGTGTTTATGCTTTTTTACCACAAAAATAGACTTTTAGTTTAGTATTGTCAATAGGACAGGCCGATTAATCTGGAGATGTGAAAGTGTTAATTGAAAGGAAGTGTCATATATCTTACACTTGTATTGATAATCCGGATGTATTTTTGTGAAGCAGAAATTAATAAAAAGATAAGGAATTACAGATGAGAAAAGCAAGTAGAGAAATGGATAGTCAGTGGGCTTTGGAGGTTATGCGCAAGGCTCCTTACATCACGGTCAGCTTTACCCGGACCGACGGAAGTGCATACGGGGTGCCGCTTTCACTGGCTTGTACAAGTGAGGATGTGTGGTATTTTCATTGTGCTCCTGAAGGGGATAAGCTGGATGCCATTGCCGTGCATCCGGAAGTATGTCTTTCGGCGGTTACGAAGTGCCAGCCTACTGTGGGGCCGAAGGACGGCACGTTTACACTTCAATATCGTTCGGCCATCGCTTTTGGTAAGGCGGAACGGGTGACGGATACGGAAGAGAAAATTGAGGCGCTTCGGGTCATTAGTCAGCGTTTCCTGCCCAAGCACATGGATGCGTTTGATGAGGCGGTGCAGAGAAGCCTTCATCGTACGGAGGTGGTACGGATTACTTTATTAAGCCCTCCTACCGGCAAGCGTAAGCAATATGAC
>ENA-OQDC01001270-OQDC01001270.1-human-gut-metagenome-genome-assembly--contig:-NODE-1270-length-13318-cov-2.826776_pt1 | contig 13318 bp, 9 predicted proteins | sample MGYA00242770_ERZ504601 | MGnify/ENA primary metagenome ERZ504601 (study PRJEB26092, sample SAMD00036305) | human gut metagenome | host: Homo sapiens | study: EMG produced TPA metagenomics assembly of...
AGCAACAAGAGCAATTAAATGGTGATTAGATACATTCTTTCCATAATAGGCATTTTTTTTCATAACCTTGAGCAGTTTTTGCGCAAGGCAGCCTTCCTAGTCGCTTTAATGTAAGCTACCTCAATATGGCGGCAGGAATGCCTAATAATTTTGCGGATGATATTTTCCAGGATTCATACGGCTTCGTCTGGATCAGTACACATGGTGGTGGACTGGTACGTTATGACGGATTCAATTATATGAACTTCAATCTGGGCTCATCCGGTATCAGTCTGCGAAGCAATAGCTGCCGCAATGTCTATGAAGATCATTTCAAGCGCCTTTGGATAGCTTTCGAGGAAGGTCCGCAGGTGCTCGACCTCAAAAACGATGCAGCCTGTTGTTCCACCTTGTGAGAACAGCCTGGTCGAGGCACAACTCAACAAAGTATTCAAGAACTTTTGCACCCGAACATATTGTGATGCAAAGGGCAATATATGGATGCTTTCTTTCAACCAGCTTACCCGTTTCGGCTTTAACGAAAAGGGCGAGGTGAACAGCGTCTTGTCTACATCCTATCCTTATAATGCTCCCGACCTCGGAATCTGTGATGTCTATCGCAGAGGAACGGTTGTATTATGCAACAAAGGAGTAGTGAGCGAGTTTTCTGTGAAGAACAATCAGCTCGTAACAAAGAATATCTCATCCCTGTTTCCTCCGCTCGAAGGCTGGTATGCCTGTGCCATCATCTCATATCATGGCAAGATATGGATGGGTACGAATCGCGGATTGTTTAATAGTGCAAAGCAGGAATTCCATTGCTCTGCTACCGACCATTCGCTCCAGCACGAAGTAGTGACGAGCCTTGCCGTTTCTCCAGATGACAAACTTCTGGTAGGAACGCTCTGTGGCGTAGATATCTTCAATGATAATACCGGAGAGATAGAACATTGGAACACTGCTACGGCTGTGAATCCGCTGAGCAGCAACTTTATCAACAGTCTTTTCTCTAAGAACGGACAGATATGGGTAGGTTCCGAGACAGGTGGTGTTATCAAGCTGGCTCCACGTCAGCTGAATTTGGAATTCTACCGTCACGACCCCGCCAACCCAGGCAGCATCTCTCCCAACGCAGTCAATGCCATGTATGCGGCAGCCGACGGAACCCTGTGGGTAGGAACTGTAGAGGGAGGTCTCAATGCCTTGACTCCAGGCAGCATGAACTTTGTTCATTATACAGTGGCAAATTCCGGTTTGCCGCATAATACCGTCTCGGTTCTTGCAGCCGATAACCGCAATCAGCTCTGGATTGGTACCTGGGGAAGGGGCTTTGCTGTGATGAATCTCAGTCAGCCGGGCAAGATTATTCCTCTGGTGATAGATGCTAAGCATCAGCATTTACTTAACTTTGCCGGTTCCTTGGCTTACGATCCTATCAATGATGGTATGTGGCTCGGAACCAATGATGGTCTCTTCTTCTATGATATGAAGCGCAGCCAACTCATCGAACCTTTCAGGGGATGCCAGAATGTGCGCGGCTGCATTGGTTCTCTGATAACCCGAAAGGGCAAACTCCTGATGGGTTGTGTCCGGGGAATGGTAGAGGTCGACCTCAAGTCGCGTCCTCATGGCAAGGGCGATTTCGCTGTGACGTATCATCAGTATAAACTCGACAATCCGAAGAGTGGAGTCTTCGATAAGATATTGTCTTTCTGCCAGGCTAAGGATGGAAAGATATGGATGGGCAGTAACGGCTACGGTCTGTATTGCTATACCAGCGATAAAAACGGAAAGACTCAAGTGAAGTCGTATACCACCAATAACGGACTTGCCAACAATATCGTGAAGGGTATTGTAGAGGATAACCAGGGTATGTTGTGGATAGCTACCGATAACGGACTCTCTATCTTCAATCCGAAGACCGAGGCATTCTGCAGTTTCTCCCGTGAAGATGGTCTGATCAGTTCGCAGTTCTATTTCAATGGAGCCATCCGCAATGCGAAGGGCGAAATATTCCTGGGCACCGATGCGGGTATGATGGCTGTAAAGGGCATAAACCGTTCTGTGCATCAGACGGGTAAATTGTGCTTTACCGAACTTCTGGTAGATAACCAGCCTGTCTTTGCCGGCAGCGATTATCTGAAAGAAGACATTTCTATTGCCAGAAAGTTGCGTATCCATGAGAGTAATAAGTCGTTCACCCTCTTTTTCTCAGCGCTCCAATTATGGCTGCGAGACACAGGGCGTGTACCTTTTATCGCATGAAGGGATACGAGAATGAGTGGGTTCAACTCAAAAGCTGGTCAGCATAGTGTGCGTTATTCCACTCTGCCAGCTGGAGACTATAAGTTTGAGGTGAAATATATCCCATCTGTCAATTCCGATAAGGAGCAGGTTATCTCTGTAGAAGTTCAGATTACTCCTTATTTCTGGAAGAGCTGGTGGTTTGTTACCCTTATTATAATAGGTATCATCGCCTTGCTCCAATATGCTTATGTGCGCCGTCTCAACAAGATGCGCGTAGAGGAAGTTGAGGCTCTGTACCGTCCTATCGAGGCAGCGATGAAGGAAAGTGATGAACCGGAAAAACTGCAGAGTCGCATCCAGATGATTCTGCAGAACCAGAAGCGTTATCAGGACAGTCAGAAAAAGAGCATTGAGGCTGACAGGAAGATGGTAGAGGAGAATACGCGTCCATTCATGGAAGAAGTGATGGATGTGATAGAGAAGAATTACGATAATTCGGAGTTTGGTGTACAGGAACTGGCAGGTGCCTTGGGTATATCCCGCAGTGTACTGAGCAAGAATCTCTCCAAGGAGACAGGCTTGCCAACAGCCCAGTTTATCCGTAACTACCGTCTCGACATCTCGCGCAAGATGATGGCTGATAAAACTTCCAACCGAAATATTACGGAGATAGCCTACCGTGTAGGCTTCAACGATCCGAAGTATTTCACCCGTTGCTTCACCAAGCAGTTTGGCATCTCGCCGACTGCATATAAGGATCAGTTGGATTCTCAGGGTTCAGATATGGCATAGTTCTCCTTGGATTCTTCGGAGAAATAATGTTCCAAGATGTGAGAATTTGTTAAGTAAATAAAATAAAACTGAGGGGTTACTTGATATAAGTCAAGTAACCCCTTGTTTTGTATGTGTGGGTACACAACTGGTGGATAAGCACGTAATATCCTTAAAAATCTACTGTTTATGCGGTTTGTCCACCTATAAAACCCAATTGTCCACCCAATATAATCCGGTTAATTGTACTTTTGCCACTGAAATTTGATGGTTGATGTCTAGTTTAGCTGACATTTATCATTTCATCCGCAACCTAAAAATAGAGAACGGACGAAACAAAAATATTAAAAATATAATAAACAAAGTATAAACCTAAAAATTGATAAGCAATGAGGAAACAATTATTCTCTATGATGCTATGCCTTGGTGCTGTTGGTGGCGCTTCTTTTGTTGCCCCAATGCCCGCAATGGCTGCTGTTGCACAGGACCAGGTGATCACAGTCAAGGGACAAGTTGTAGATGATCAGGGTGAACCTCTGATTGGTGCAACAGTCAAGACTAAGGATGCCAAGACAGGTGCAGTTACCGACTTGGATGGTAATTTTGAAATCCGTGTGAAGGCGAACGCCACTCTTTTTGTAAGCTATCTTGGCTACAAGGAGCGTGAGATTGCAGTACGCGGTCGTGCCATTATTGATGCTATCCAGCTCTCTTCTGATGACCATGTACTCGACCAGGTTGTTGTCGTAGGTTATGGTACCCAGAAGAAGGCAGACCTTACCGGTTCCGTATCTATCGTCAATGCTGAGGAGATGAAGAAGGTATCTAATTCCAACATCTCTACCATGCTTGAGGGTAAGGTTGCCGGTGTACAGATTACATCAGACGGTCAGCCTGGTGCAGATCCTAGTGTGAGAATTCGTGGTATCGGTTCTTTCGGTAGCACAGCTCCTCTTTATGTCATCGACGGTGTGCCAATGGGTACCACTATCCGTGACTTCTCTCCTAATGATATCGAGACCATCCAGATTCTGAAGGATGCTTCTGCGGGTGCCATCTACGGTTCTCGTGCTGCCAATGGTGTCGTTATCATCACTACCAAGAATGGTAAGAAAGACCAGCCTCTGAAGGTGAACTACTCTGGTTACTTTGGTGTTGACCAGATTCCTGGCGATGTATATGATGTAATGAACGCTGACCAGTATAGCAACTACCTGGGTCAGGCTTGCAAGAATTCCAACACTCCTCTGCCTGGCGGTTACAAGATGGGCGAGGATGGAATGTATCATTTCCAGGACGAAACCAACACAGATTGGTTTGACGAGGTATTCAAGACCGGTATCCGCCAGAACCACAACGTAGCCCTCAGCGGTGGTAGCTCTCACAGTACTTATAATGTATCTCTCGACTACTATAACCAGAAGGGTACCTTGGAAGGTGCAGGCCCTAACTACGAGCGTTATACTGCCCGTGTCAACAACACTATGGACACCAAGTTCGTAAAGTTCCGTACCAGCATGGTTTACTCTCACTCTAACCAGGACAACATGGGTCTTTCCAATGCCTCAGAGTATGTCCAGGGTCTTTACGGTGATGTAACCAACGTGCTCCGTGGTACACTTCTGATGCAGCCTACCATCAAGGCTTACGATAACTCTACATGGGTTCTCGATGACAAGGTGGGTGCAGCCAACGGTTATCGCTACGATGCTTACGGTTATGGTGTTTACTATGATGGCGTACATGGTGATATCTCTGCTTCTAACCCGTTGTTGGTTAACAATATGTTGCAGCGCAATACATTGGTTGACCGCTTCGTAGGTACCGCTTCTGCCGACGTAGATTTGTTGGGCATGGTAGGTATCAAGAGCAAGAACCATGGTCTTCACTATAATGTAAACCTCTCTTACAGCAAGACAGAGGCAAAGGATAAGACCTGGATTCCTTCGTGGATTCAGAGCAACCGTGTATATCTTGCCAAGGAGAATGAGCGCCTTACCAAGGGCTCACGCAACTACAGCGACGCCTTGGTTGAGAATACCATCACATACGATGGCAAGATTGGCAAGCACAACATCAACCTGCTCGCCGGTATGACTTACGAGGAAGAGAATACCAACCTCCTTACTGGTTGGGGTATCAATTTCACTGAGCCATACTTCCTCCAGCTTCAGAATGCCAAGAACACTTACTCAGAGTCATTCGAGTTTAAGCATAGCCTGGCTTCTTACGTAGGTCGTTTGAACTACAACTATGATGAGAAGTACCTGCTTTCTGCAGTAGTACGTCGTGATGGTAGCTCTCGCTTGAGCAAGAACATCCGTTGGGCAACCTTCCCATCTGTATCTTTGGGTTGGCGTTTCGATAAGGAGAAGTTCTTCCCTATCAGCCGCGACATCGTTAACATGTTCAAGATTCGTGCCAGCTATGGTGAGCTCGGTAACGAGAACATCGGTGAGTACCAGTATATGGCAACCATGAACCGTAACAACATGACTTACAGCTTTGGCAACAGTCCTGTAACCGGTTCTGCCGTTTCTACCTTCGTGAACAACGATATCGCCTGGGAGAAGAAGAAGACCACCAATGTGGGTATCGACCTGGCTATGTTCAACAACCGTTTGGAGTTCACTGCCGAGTGGTATAAGAACAAGTCAGAAGATCTGCTTTACTCTGTTCCTGTGCCAGCACAGACCGGTGTATCCAACACCTCTGTAACCATGAACGCTGCCTCTATGGAGAACAGTGGCTTCGAGTTCAGTGCTACCTATCGCAACCACGATCATGCCTTCAAGTATGATATCAGCGCCAATGTAAGTACCCTGAAGAACAAGGTAACTTCTCTGGGTATCGGTAAGGATTCATACATTGCGGGTGCATACGCTACTTACGTAGGTCAGGAGATTGGTAAGTTCTATGGTTGGGTTTATAAGGGAATCGCCCGTACTCAGGAAGATTTGGACAACAATGCTGTTCAGCAGGGTGCCAATGTCGGTGACTGCCTCTATGAGGATATTTCAGGTCCTGACGGAACTCCTGATGGCGTAATCGATGCTTACGACCAGACCGTATTGGGCAGTGGTCTTCCAAAGGTAAACTTCGGTTTGAGCACTCACTTGGAGTATAAGGGTTTCGACCTCAACATCTCTACATACGGAGTATTGAACTATCACGTATCAGATGATATCTATAATAGCTTGAACTCTTGCTACGGCTATGGTAACAAGGAGGTAGGCATGCTGGATGCCAATCGTTGGTCAGAGGATGGTACCTACCTTTCAAGTGTTCCACGTACCTACGCAGCCAACAATGCAACATTGCCATGGAACGACCTCTTCAGCTCTCGCAAGATTCAGAATGCTGCTTACTGGAAGATAGCCAACGTAGAGTTGGGCTACAACTTCCCAGACAAGTGGTTTGGTGGATATGTAAATGGTGTACGTCTCTATGTATCAGCACAGAACCTCTACACCTTCACAGGCTATCATGGATATAATGTAGACTATGCTGGCGGTACCTTTACCCCAGGTTACAACTTCTGCTCTTTCCCAAGTGCAAGAACATTCATGTGTGGTCTCCACTTCACATTCTAATAATGAGAATAGACAAGTATAAGAATCATTATTTAAAAGAACATTTGATATGAAACTATATAAATTATCATTAGCTCTCTTCCTTGGCCTCGGTGCAATGGCAACTACATCATGTGAGGACAAGTTGGAGGTAACAAATCCAAACCAGCAGACCACCGGAACCTTCGGTTTCAATGCAGATGATTTGGAGGAGTGCGTTATCGCAGCATACAACCATATCCGTATGGAAGGTTCTTCTGCTCGTGTAGGCTATACCCTTGATGTAACACGTGGCGATGAGGTTTGGAACTCATCACAGGTATGGTATATGCCATTCGACGACATGAACGACCCAGTAACAGACGAAATCTCATTCTGGCCTTGGCGTGAGGCTTACTATACTATTAATGTATGTAACTTCATCCTCTCACGTACCACAGGCGATGATGCTTCGCTCTCAGAGACCATGAAGAAGATCAAGGGACAGGCTCTCTTCCTTCGTGGTTATTCTTACTATACATTGGCAGGATACTATCAGAATCCTACTTTGATTACTGATTACGCCAACTATTCTTCTCTGGATGGTCTCTATGGCAAGAAACAGTACCTACGACGAGGTACTCGATCAGGTAGAGCAGGATTTTGCTGAGGCTATGACTCTCCTCCCATCTCGCGATGCAGGTGGTCAGTGGGCTAAGGGTCGTGCAACCTGCGGTGCTGCTGCCGGTTAACTATGCCCGCACTCTGATGCGCGTCATAAGTACAGCGAAGCTCTTGCCGTACTCAAGGACATCATGAACAAGAAGTATGGTTCTTACAAGCTGGTGGCTAACTATGGCGACAACTTCCGTGAGGGTCTGCTTATGAGAACAATGATGAGAGCCTCTTCGAGATTCAGTATCTCGACTACGGTTCACAGGGTGTGGATGATGAGTGGACTCCAGTCAATACAAGCCCTAACGCTACACAGGGACATGCCATTGAGTCTAACTTCGCTCCAGGTAGATTCGGTGGATGGGCTGACCTCTCAGCTTCTCCATGGTTGTACAACCTCTTCAAGCAGGAGCGTACCACAGCTGGTAAGTTGGATCCACGTCTCTACTGGACCATCGGTACCTACGAGAATGAATGGGAAGGATTTGAAAATGGCAACGTGGCTTATACCAGTCAGATGACAGCTACTGATACAATCATAACCAACAACAACTATGGTGGTCTTCCTATCGCTAAGTGGACCAATTTCCGTACCAACCTTTATGATAAGGTGACAACCGGTCTTCATTGCGGTATCAACCTCCGTATGATGCGTTACTCAGACGTTTTGCTCCGTGCAGCAGAGTGCGAGAACGAGGTGAACGGTCCTACACAGCAGGCTATCGACTGGATTAACCAGGTTCGTGAGCGTGCTAACCTGAAGGATTTGAGTCTCTCAGACTTCGATACCAAGGATAAGCTCTTCGAGCAGATTGCCAATGTAGAGCGTCCTAAGGAGTTCGGTTGCGAGTACGGTCGTGGTTACGACCTGATCCGTTGGGGATTCTTCTATGATCAGGGTCGTTTGGCTCAGTTGAAGGAGCACGGAACCTTCCGTCGTTCTCCATACAAGGCAAAGGAGCCGGTAAGCTACTCTTTGGTAGGTGTTGATTCAGAGGTGAAGAGCTCTTACGATACATACGTACCAGGTCATGAGTTCCTGCCTATCTATCAGGGCTTGTTGAATGATAACCCTAACCTGACAGGTAACTCAGCTAATACGAATACGGATAACTCATCTGATTTCTTCGGAAGAGGTTGGACTGTTCATCCAGTAGTAGACTTGAGCAAGTAACAATATTCATTATCTCAAGGGGCAGGATTACCTGCCTCATGAGATAAAACTAAACAATTCACATATTTATAATATAGAATATAATATGAAACACCTAAATAAATTAGCATCTGTCTTCTGCGTAGCTGCAATGGTATTGACAGCGATGACTGGATGCGAGGGAAGTGACATGTTCAGTGTTAACTCTCCTGATTGGATTTCAGAAAAGATAGACTCCATCAATGCCGCTAAGGGCAATGACAATGCATTGCCAGAAGGTGAAGAGGATGTTTATACAGTCGGTGCTACTGACTATTCTACAGGTTGGTGGACAGCCTTCTCCAAGTACTATGTCATTCCTGATGGCAAGACCTGGAATGCTGTGTTCAATCTGAACATCAACCCATCGGCTCCTAATACCTACAAGAACTTCGCTCTCATCCTTGCTAGTGATGATGATCGTGGTGGCGCTAACTATAAGGAGTATGGAGCTATCCGTTTCGATAATCAGCCTAGCGGTAACTCTGAGTGGGGTGATTATATCGACAGAAGTGGTGTAGTAAGTACTCTTACTTTTGATACTGATACCGATGAAGGCGTACAGAAGCTTGGTGGTACTGTGATTCTTACTGTAGACCGTTCTGATCCTAATGCCTTCAGCGTAAAGATTAGCCAACGGAACTAGTAACCAAGACCATACAAGCAGGCTACCCCTCGTCCCCAAATCTCAATCCGGATGCAAGCGATACCAACATCCGTGCATTCCTTGTACCGGAAGGTTCTTACATCAACTTCCTCCAGTCTAACCTCGAGCCAATCGGTGGTTTCACTTCTGCAGAGGATAAGCAGCCTCTTTCTATGGAGTTGCACTCTGTTCCTAAGAAGGTAATGGTAGGTACATCTCTTGAGGATGCAATGGCCAACGTTTCTGCTACCATCACATTCGAGACTGGTATCACCAAGGAGGTTCCTGCTGCTGAACTCGGATTTGTGGCTGTTCCTAACATGGATCAGGTAGGTGTGAAGACACTCGTTGCTATCTACAACAAGACATTCAAGAACGAGAACTGCAGTTCTCCTATCACAGGTCAGGCTCAGTTCAGCGTTGTTGACAAGATGTTCAACAGTCTGGGTGCTACCGACAACTCAACTCCATTCTTCGGTGTTCTGTCAGATCCAGTAAAGGTAGCTCCTCATGAGACTCAGGTGATGCAGTTTACCAACTATACCAATGGTGGTAATAACTGGGAAAACTTCCTCGTTGTAATGGTAAACGGTGCTGGAACAGAATACGGTGTTACCCGTGCCGACTGCTTCGGTTGGGGTGCTGCTTATGACGGCAAGGCAACTCCATTCGGTGCTCCTGAAAATTGGGCAACATGGCTCGCTGACATGGATGGTGCAAAGGTTACCCTCTATACAACCAACAATGGTGATGGCACTGTTGATATCAAGTACGATATCCTGGCAGCTAATGGACATAAGTATCACATGGGCTACACTGGAATCTCTGGCGTAGATCCTAACGACTTCTTCGTCAAGCTCTCTCTTGAGAAGGCTCACCTGGAGTTTGATACCGTCATCGGTAATGAGGACAATACTTCTGCTTTCTTCGGAGCACTCTCTAATCTGTTTGATGTTCCTGCAGGCAAAACCGTTTCTACTCAGTTCGTCAACTACACAGCTGGTGGTTCTAACTGGTTCAACTTTGTAGCAGTTCTTGTCAACAAGGCAGACGATAAGGAGTATGCTGCAGTTCGTGCCGACAACTACGGTTGGGGTACTGGATATGATGCATGTACTCATGCCTGCTCATGGGAAGACTGGGGTGCTTGGCTTACAGCCATGGATGGTGCCAAGGTTCAGCTCTCTGTAACCAATGTAGGTAATGGTACAGCCAACATCAAGGCAACCATGATAGGCAACAATGGTGTAACCTACACCCAGACCTATAATGGCATCAACAACATCGATGCCAATGACCTGGCGTTCAAGCTCACCATAGAAAAGGCTCATCTCGTATTCGACCTTCCTTTTGCAAATTCATCATTTGCTGCCCGCAAGCACTATACACGTGCTCATCGCAGATAAGAGATTTTTGAAATAATATGATAAGGCATGGCCTATGTGAAAACACATTTCCACATAGGTCTGCCTTTTTGCATCATATCAGAAGTCTTGGTTTTCTTTTTACAAATCAATAATTTAACTCTATCAAGTTATGAAGAAATTATTACTCTCTATGTTGGGGCTTGCTGCCATCGGTGCTACTGCCCAGACACAGGTCAGCGACAACGACCTGACGAATGCTTATACGTCGAGAGCATATAATAAGCGTGTGGTTTGCCACGACCCGTCTATCGTGGTAGATGACATCACCAACCCTAACTCGTCTACCTATTATATATATGGTTCTCATCTGGGTAGGGGCAAGACCACTGCGGCAAGCAACTACCAGGAATGGACTCCGTTCAAGGCGGGCGAGGAAGCTGCCGGCAATGTGAACAGTCTCTTTGCCAACAAGCAGGGCACATTGGTTAATTATTCCATTGCCTATCAGTCGCATGTTGTCACCGAAGTGAAGAACAGCAAGGGTGAGAAGGTGAAGTTCGGCAACTTCAATGCCCACGGCTGGCAGTATAAAGGCAATAATGTGCAGGGCAATCAGTGGGCACCAGACATCGTATATAACAAGACCATGAAGAAATGGTGTATGTATATGAGTCTGAATGGAGACCACTGGTGCTCTTCCATCGTATGCTTTGTTTCAGATAATATCGAAGGACCTTGGACTTATCAGGGACCAGTAGTTTTCTCCGGTTTCCAGGGCACATACGCTCACAATTCATACGCTGCTGCGGATGACTGGAAACATACCGACTTTGCCATTGCCACAGGCGAAACCGCTCTTCCTTCCCGTTATAAGGTGGGCGATAAATGGGGGAACCTATTGGCCAAACTGTATCGACCCATGCGTCTTCTATGATGATAACGACAACCTCTGGATGAGCTACGGCTCCTGGTCGGGTGGTATCTTTATGATTAAGTTGGATAAGACCAACGGTCTCCGCGACTATACCTATACCTTCCCTTACGAGGTGAATGGCAAGGTCACCACTCCGGGTGCTGCCAGTGCCAACTGTACCAGCGATCCTTACTTCGGCAAGAAGATTGCTGGTGGATATTACGTATCGGGGTGAGGCAAGCTATATTTCAGAAGATAGGCAAGTACTACTTCCTCTTCATGAGCTATGGTGCCCTGACCAGCGATGGCGGTTACCAGATGCGCATCTTCCGTTCAGAGAATCCAGATGGTCCTTACGTAGACTGCTATGGTACATCGGCACTCTTCAAGAGTTATAAGATGAACTATAGTTCTGCCACAGAAGACAACCGTGGCGTATTGCTCTTTGGCGGTTACCAGTGGGATGCAATGAGCGGTGCTGAAATAGCACAGGGTCACAACTCTGCGTTTGTAGACAAGCTGAACCGTTCTTTCGTGGTTTACCACACCCGTTTCAGTAATGGTGGCGAGGGTCATCAGGTTCGTGTTCATCAGCTCTTCCTCAATGACGAGGGGTGGTTGATGGCAGCTCCATTCGAGTTTGACGGCGAGACCATCACCGATGCAGCTATCGCTTCCAAGGCATCTATCGCAGATGCTGACATTGCAGGCGACTATCAGTTCATGCGTCATCAGTATGGTCAGAACACCAAGGCAAAGGCTTTCGAGACTCCTGTGAACATTACTCTCAATGCCGATGGAACCATCACTGGTGCCGAGAAGGGAACCTGGAAGCGTACGGCTGGTACTGATTACATCCACCTGACTATCAATGATGTCGTATATCGTGGCGTACTGGTTAAGCAGACCATCGACTATACCAATATCCCAGCCATCGCCATCTCTGCTCTCTCTTCATCAAGCGGTAGCGTGGCACTGGGACAGAACAACTTCACCTATCAGCAGGAGGTTTGGGCTGTAAAGGCAGATGCCAAGGCAGCCATCAAGTATACCGTCAATAATCTGACTCTGCCATTTGCAGATGGTGCCACACTGAATGCGGCTCCTTCTCTGCCTACTCAGGGCAAGATGGGTGCGAATATTTCATGGAAGTCAAGCGATACCTCTATCCTGACCGATGAAGGCAAGGTGAAGGGAAAGGGCAAGGTAACCATGACCATCAGCAAGGATGAGTATGAGTATGTGAAGGATTATTCCCTGAATATCGATGCTGAGGCTGAGGAAACCACTCCGGTATATTATCCAGTGTCTGCACTGAAGAATACAACTTCTGCTTGGTGGACCAACTTCTCGGCAGATTATAAGTTGCAGGCTGGTAAGAAGGCTCAGTTTAAGTTCTATAACTATAGTAATGCTGCTAACAACTGGTGCAACTGGGCTTTGTATGGTGCCAACGTGACACATGGTGCTACTGGCTATGCCGAGTATTTCGGTATCCGTTGCGATAATTGGAACAACACTACTGCTTCTAACACTGGCTGTGTAAGCAATTACGTTTGGGATACCTTCAAGGATGATATGAACGGGTCTTTGGTTGACATGACTGTGGAGTATGCCGCTAATGGCACCTTCAAGATGACAGCCACAATCACAACTACCAGCAAGAAGGTATACAACTATTCGTTCTCTACCACCATTGCCAGCAAACCTAGCCAGATTACCTTGTTCTTCGTAAACGAGGGTTCCTATATCGATGGCTCTAGCCTCGTAGATACCGGAATCGCTCCTATCATTATCCAGAAGAAGCAGAATGACGGCAAGTGGTATAATCTTGCAGGTCAGCTGGTGGACAAGAGCTACAAGGGTGTAGTTATTGTAAATGGAAGAAAGTTTGTGAACAAGTAATTCTCTTATATATTATAATAAGGTATAATACAAAGAAGATGAATTTATCTAAAATACTATTGGGAGCAGCAA
>ENA-OQDC01001274-OQDC01001274.1-human-gut-metagenome-genome-assembly--contig:-NODE-1274-length-13300-cov-4.230396_pt1 | contig 13300 bp, 9 predicted proteins | sample MGYA00242770_ERZ504601 | MGnify/ENA primary metagenome ERZ504601 (study PRJEB26092, sample SAMD00036305) | human gut metagenome | host: Homo sapiens | study: EMG produced TPA metagenomics assembly of...
CCGTGGTGGGCGGCGCCACCGTAGGTGTCGACGATGATGCTGGCCGGCGGTCGAGACGCGCGTCGCCGCCGGGCCGCCCAGGATGAACGAACCAGTCGGGTTGACCAGCTGACGGTAGTTGTCATGCGGCACCTTGGAACCCAGCACCTCATCAAGCACCGGGTCAATCACGTGCTTCTTCAGCTCAACAGCAAGCCAATCCTGCGTAACCTCAGGATCGTGCTGAGTGGAGATCAGCACGGTGTCCAGACGAACGGGCTTATCGTCATCGTCATACTCAATGGTCACCTGGGTCTTGCCGTCCGGGCGCAGGTGCGGCACTTCGCCGGACTTACGAACCTCGGTCAGACGGAAGGCGAGGCGATGTGCCAAGTAGATCGGAAGCGGCATCAGCGTCGGGGTCTCGTCGGTGGCGTAGCCAAACATCACGCCCTGATCGCCGGCACCCTGTGCTTCGTAACGCTCTTCGCGGCTGGCGGCGGTCTCCTGATCGCCAGTCAGACGGGCAACGCCCTGGTTGATTTCGGCGCTCTGCTCGGTGATGGCCACGACCACGCCGCAGGAATCGGCGTCAAGGCCGACTTCGGAGGAGGTGTAGCCGATGTTGCGCAGGGTTTCGCGGACCTTGGACTGCACGTCGCAGTACCCCTTGGACGTGACTTCGCCGAAGATCAGGAACACGCCAGTGGCGGCGGAGGTCTCCACGGCCACATGGCTGGACGAATCCTGGGCCAGCAAATCATCAAGAATGGCGTCGGAGATTTGATCGCAGACCTTGTCAGGGTGGCCTTCGGTCACGGATTCGGCGGAAATAAGCCGATGTTCTTCTGTCATATCATCCCTTTCTTCAGGACTTATCGCCCCGCGGGATGCGAGGCACAATGATACGGTGTCAATTTTTACTTGTCACTGTGGAAGCGGGCATAAATAAAGGCTCGTGCCAACCAGCGCGGTGGCGCGAGCCTTGCGTCTTATTCGCTCCCGATGTTGAGTTATAGCCGATTGCGATAACTCAGGCAAGTGTGTCGCTCAAAATCAGTTGTGAGAGAACTCTCACACCATCATTCGGCGACGAACTGTCCAAACAATCCAAACGAATTGTCGGAATCGATCAGTTGCCCTCGTTGGCGTCGTCCTCGCCCAAGGTCTCCTCAAGCAGGCCCTCGTCGATTTCGCGGAAGGCGATGGACAGGGGCTTCTCATTGTTCTGGTATTCGACCAGCGGGCCGATGTTCTGCAGCAGGCCCTCGTTGAGCTGCGTGAAGTAGGAGTTGATCTGGCGTGCGCGCTTGGCGGCGAAAATGGCCAGCGCGTACTTGGAATCGGCGTGCTTCATCAGGTCGTCGATCGGCGGGTTCGCAAGACCGTCGGGTGTCGGGTCAGTACCAAAAGCCATTGTTCTTATCTCCAGACATTGGAAAATCTATCTCAACCGAAGCAAGTGTAGCCGTTTGGGGGGACTTCTGTCAGCCCTATACCGGACTCTCGCCAGAGGAATGTATTCCAAAAAAAACTGTGAGAAACGTTACGTTTTTGAAAATTCCACTATTCGACTCTTGACAAATGGCGTGTCCCTCGCAAAGGCTTGAATAGAACCATGACTGAAATGCGATCTGCAAAAATTATGTCAGGGCGCGTCTTTGCAGGCGCCCGAGCCCTCTACCGTGCTGCGGGCGTCAGCGGAGACGACATGGGCAAGAAGCCCATCATCGCCATCGCCAACTCGTTCGATGAGTTCCTGCCCGGCCATGTCCACCTCAACAAGGTCGGCCGCATCGTTTCCGAGGCTATCAAGGAAGCCGGCGGCATTCCGCGCGAGTTCAACACGATGGCCGTTGATGACGGCATCGCCATGGGCCACACTGGCATGCTCTACTCCCTGCCTTCCCGCGACATCATCGCCGACACCGTCGAATATCAGTGCAACGCGCACTGCGCCGACGCCCTCATCTGCATCCCGAACTGCGACAAGGTCGTGCCGGGTATGCTGATGGCCGCGCTGCGACTCAACATTCCGACCGTGTTCGTTTCCGGCGGCCCGATGGAGGCCGGCACCACGGTGCTCGCCGACGGCACAGTCAAGAGCACCGACCTTATCGACGTGATGTACGCCACCGCCGACGACAACGTCTCCGATGAGGAACTGCTCAATTACGAGAAGACCGTCTGCCCGACCTGCGGCTCCTGCGCCGGCATGTTCACCGCCAACTCGATGAACTGCCTGACCGAGGCCATCGGCCTGGCCCTGCCCGGCAACGGCACCATCCTCGCCTCCCACTCCTACCGCAAGGACCTGTTCAAGCGTGCCGCCAAGCAAGTCGTCAAGATCGCTCACCAGTACTACGACGATTCCGACGATTCCGTGCTGCCGCGCTCCATCGCCACCAAGGAAGCCTTCGAGAACGCCATGACCATGGATGTGGCCATGGGCGGTTCCACCAACACCGTGCTGCATATCCTCGCCATGGCGCAGTCCGCCGACGTGGACTTCACACTGGATGACATCGAGCGTATCTCCCACACCGTGCCGTGCATCTGCAAGGCCTCGCCGTCCGGCAAGTGGGAGATTTCCGACGTGCATCGCGCCGGCGGCATCACCGGCATCCTCGGCGAGCTCGACCGCGCCGGCAAGCTGCACACCAACGTGCACTCCATCGACTATCCGACGCTGGAAGCCAAGCTGGCCGATTGGGACATCATGCGCCCGACCTGCACCGAGGAAGCCCAGCAGATGTACAAGGCCGCTCCTGGCCACATCATCTCCCCGGAGCCGTGGACCCACACCACCCTGTTCGATTCGCTCGACCGTGACCGCGCCAACGGCGCCATCCACGACATCAACCACCCGGAGATTCACGAAGGCGGCCTCGCCGTGCTGCGCGGCAACCTGGCCCCCGACGGCTGCGTGGTCAAGACCGCCGGTGTTCCGCCGGAGATCTGGAAGTTCCGTGGACCGGCTCTGGTGGTCGACTCCCAGGAGCAGGCCATCGAGGTCATTCTGAACGACACCCTGAAGCCTGGCATGGCGCTTGTGATTCGTTACGAGGGTCCGAAGGGCGGCCCGGGTATGCAGGAAATGCTGTACCCGACCTCCTTCGTGAAGGGCAAGGGCATCGGCAAACAGGTCGCCATGCTCACCGACGGTCGCTACTCCGGCGGTTCCTCCGGTCTGGCCATCGGCCACATGGCGCCTGAGGCTGCCAACAAGGGCCCGGTGGCGCTCATCAAGAACGGCGACATCATCGATATCGATATCGAAGCCCGTTCCGTGAACGTCGAACTGACTGACGAGCAGCTGGACGAGCGTCGTCGCGAGCTTGAGGCTGGCGACGGCTACGTGGCTCACCGCAACCGCCACGTCTCCCAGGCGCTGAAGGCGTACGCCGCCTTCGCCCGCTCGGCCGACAAGGGTGCGACGCGTGACCCGGAGCTGATCAACAAGCTCTCCGGTCTCGACTGATCGCCGATTGCATAGCTGAAAAGCCCGGTATCTTCCTCGCGAAGATGCCGGGCTTTTTGCTGTGCTTCCGGGCGGGAGCGATATTGCTTGTTATCGCACGCAGGCGGCGGGGGAGAGGCGCGCGCCTCGGGCCCAGTCGGCGGCGCGCATGGCCTTCTTGCCCTGCGCCTTGACTTGGGTGAGTTCCAGCGGCGTGCTGCCGGTACCAACCCACACGTTCTTCTTGCCCACCTTCAGCTCGCCGGCTGAAGCTCGGCCGGAGTGTTGGGATTGGACTGGTCGGCCGGTTGTGCGGCGAGAATATGCAGGGCGAGGGATTTAGCGGTTGACTCGTCATTATCGGCGATTGGCCCTTCCGCAAACAGTTCGGTCCATGCCCCGGGATGTGGCGTGCAGGCGCGAATCTGGCGGTCGATGGCCTCGGCCTCGTCCGTCCAACTGATGCGGGCGTCCCTCCACCGTGATCTTGTGCGCATATTCCAGGCTCTCGGCCGGCTGCGCGGTGAATGTGGCGGTGCCTTCGCCGACGGCGGCCAGAGCATCCACATACATGGGCGCGCCTTCTTCGGCCAGACGGTCAAGCAGTTCGCCGGAGGTCTCACGGCCGGTCAGTTCGATGGTCAGGGAAGCGACGATCGGGCCATCGTCCAAACCCTCGCCGACCTTGAACACGTCGGCGCCGGTGGTCGGGTCGCCCGCCCAAATCGCACGCTGGGCGGGAGCGGCGCCACGCCACTTCGGCAAGTTGGAGAAATGCAGGTTGTACCAGCCCATGGGCACTGCGTCGAGTACGTTCTTAGGCAGGATATTGCCATAGGCGATGACCGCGGCGATATCCGCATGCAGGTTGTTCAGCGCTTCCATGAATTCGGGGGAGCGGGGTTTGAGATCGATGACGGGCAACCCGAGCTCCAGAGCCGTCGCCTTGACCGGGCTGGGCGTGAGCTTGCGGCCGCGGCCGGTAGGCGCGTCGGGGCGGGTGATGACGCCGACCACATCAAAACGCGGATCGGCGGCAAAGGCCTTGAGCGAGGGCACCGCTACATCGGGGGTGCCGGCGAACACGAGTTTGAGCATGATCCTCCTTAAAACGTCGATGCTCACTGCACGGCCGGAATGTTCACGCCATTGGCGATGAGCAGTTCACGCAGCTTGACCGGATCCTGGAAACGCACGCCACGGATGCCGGCCGCATTCGAACCGACGATGTTCATGGCCTTGTCGTCGATGAACAACGCGCCATCGGCCTTGATACCGAACTGATTGAGCGCGGCCTCGTAGATTTCCTTGTGCGGCTTGCGTAGCTTGACGAAACCGGAGACGAGCTTGCCATCAAGCTGCTGCAGAATATCGCACTGTTCCTCGGCCACGTGGAAAAGGCTGGATTCCCAGTTGCTCAGGCCCCACACGCCAATACCGGCGGCCTTCAGGTCATTGACCAGCACGCGTGCGCCCGGCACGATGCCGGTCAGGGAGTCGCGGAAGTTCTTGATGTAGTAGTCGAGGATGTCCGCCCACTTATCGCCCCTGTCACGGCGTATGATGGCGATGGCCTCGTCGGTGCTGGTGCCGCCGTCCATCAGGTCGTTGACATCGTAGAAGCCGGAGATGTCGTTGTCGAGGAATTCGTCGATGGTCTTCTGGCTGTAGCGGGGGATGAGCACGGCGGCCGGATCCCAGTAAATCAGCACGTTGCCGAAATCGAAGATCACGTCGGTGATCGGCTTGCCGGCGTTCGCAGCGGCCTCGCCATCCGCGACCAGCACGTCGTAATCCATATCCGGCTCTCCGGGCCAACCCTTCATAGTGTCCTCCTTCTAGCGATGTTCGTTCTGTAATTATCGTTTCACGTGTTGAAGACGATTAGATCAGGTCCTTGGGATCTACTCGGAAGCGAAGCTCGCCGGGCTCGCGGGACGCTACATGACGAGCGGTTTCCCGGTGCAGTCGGGCCGCCAGTTCGGCTCGCCGACTCTGTGGCACACGGATTACTGCCTTCACCCGGTCGGCCGTGGCTTCGAGCTCCCTGGCATCAACTGTGTCCGGTTGCGCGATCGGCACCGGGCCCAACATGCCGGGCAGCTCGCCGCAGGCCGTCCAATCGCCGCCCAGCGCGCCGATACGCTGCATCAGCGTCATCACCGCATCACGGCGTCCCCATACGCAGGCGGCGGCCACGGCCGGCGGCATACCGGTCTCCACACGCTCCTCAAGATCCTTGGCTGCAAGAATCCTCGAATCCCAGAGCATCAGCGATTGGGCGATGGCCGGGTCGGTTTCGCCGAGAATCAACGCCTGGCCGCCACGGGAACGCGGCGCGCACAACGACATCGCACGCATCCACGCGGTCAACGTATCCAACCGAGCATCCACGCCCAACGCATACAAGCTGGTCCAAGCGTCGAGCACGGCCACGGCACGATACTCATGGCCAGCCGATCCCTGTTCGGCACTGACCGGACGCACGCGCGGTTCGAAACCGGGAGCGGCGATGACAATCATCGGCTGGCAAGCTACATCGCGCACCAGACCCTGCGTCTTGCTGGACAAAACTACTGGCACGCCACGGAACAATCCGGCCAGCTCCGCCGCAGTGCCGGCAGCCCCCACACGCACCACGCGCATACGTTCATGCCCACAGCCCGGGCACTTCCAGTTGATGGCGGCAGCCCCACACCAGCGGCATCGCGGTGTAGAATCCCGACGGTCGGCCGGCAGTTGCAACGGTCCGGAACACTTGGCACAACGCACCTGACGATGGCATTTCGCACAGCTCAAGGTCTCACTGACATTGTCTTGCGGAATGGATAGCAGCACGGGGCCACTTTCCAAAGCCTTAGATAGCACGCGGACGGCCGTATGCGGCACGCGCGCCCCGATGGACGGGTCAGCGAGACGCGCAAGCTCATCGCGATTGAGCCAACGCACCCAAGGCGTCGCATCCTTCAGTGGCGAGGCGAGCGGATGAATCGCGGTGGAATAGCCGCTCACCGGAGTTTCCACCGTACCTGGACCGGTGTTTTCCCACTGACTTTGCGGAGTGCGCGCATTGGCCATGGCCACGAACACGCCGCCATGGGACTTGGCGCGCAACCGCATCACGCCGCGAGCCTGTGGATACGGCATCATACCGTCCATGTTCTGATAGGCGGCATCCTCCAGAATGGCGAACAGTGCCGGGCCTTCAACCGGCGCATACATCACCGCGCGGGTGCCGATCACCACCTTCACCTGGCCCAACGCCACAGCCAGATACGTGCGGTACCGGTCGGCCGCAGGCATGGTCTCCGCATTGAGCACGGCGACATCGCCCATCCATCCGCCGGTTGGAGCCGGGGCAAATGGTTTGAGTCCATAATTGCGTAGCATATGCATCAGGTCTTCGACCTCGCGCATGGTGGGCAATTCAACTACGGCAGCCTTACCGGCACTCAACGCAGTGGCCACCATCCATGCCATGTTTCGTTGCCACTCCTGTGCACCGGGCAACGAATCAAACACAAAAGATTGGAAACGTTGACCGGTAAGCGCGTCATGAAGCACATTGACATCGGCGTAATTGGCGGTCAGACGACGATACCCCTGCGCAGCTCCCTCCGAAACGGTGCTAGCAACGGCAAAGGTAGAGCCAGCAAGTTTGGTCCCATCGGGATTGGTGCCACGCCCGGCAAAACCGCCTTGCGTATTATCCGGCAATGAGCCGCCGACCGGCCGACGGAACGACGCGGCCAACCGCTGCTCGGTCTCCACCTTGGCCACGCGCGGTGGCACGGCGAAACGCAGAATATTGGCCCGTGTGCCGCCATAGGCTTTGGCAACCAGACCGATATCCTCGCGCATCGAAGCGGGAACCAGTACATCGGGGCTTAGCACTCGCTCGATATAGCGAATCGAAGAGCGCGGCGTATCACTGGTATCGGTGCGTGCCCAAATCACACCGCTGACCCTCTGACCGCCAAACCGCACGCGCACCAGCACACCCGGTTGTGCGGCCTCGCTGTCTTTTTCATCAATGAAGTAATCGAATGTCTGACCGAGGTGGAGCGCCTGCACATCCAGCACGACTTGCGCTATGGGATGCTGCTCGGCCGGCGTATGCTCCGCAGGCGCACGTTTACGACGCTTGCGGGGAGCCAGCCCCGCAAGCGTCAACTGTTCTGCGCCTGAAGTAGTCATGGCTCAACTATAAGTGCCGGAGCCGAGGTCGGTAAAATTTTACCGGCGCAGGTAATCGAGTACGTGGGTTAGGTCGCGGTCGTTGATGGCTTTGTCGGCGGCGAGCTGGGTCTTTGGCTTGGCACAGAACGCGAGACCCAGACCGGCGGCCTGAATCATCGGAATATCGTTGGCGCCATCGCCCACAGCCACGGTCTGGCTCATCGGAATACCCAAACGGTCCGCCCATGTCTGCAAGGCGTGTAACTTCACAGTCTTGCTCACGATTTCGCCGAGCACCTTGCCGGTCAAGCACCCATCGGCAACCTCAAGCCGGTTGGCGATCCAATAGTCGATATGGCCTTCGGCCGCCAGCATATCGACCACTTCATGGAAGCCGCCGGACACCACGCCGATCTTCCAACCGTGTTCATGCAGCGTGTCGATAAGCTCCAGCGCACCCTTGGTGAAATGCAGCTTGTCATGCACCGTGTCGAACACGGAGATCGGCAGGCCCTCCAACAGGGCCACTCGTGCGCGCAGCGCATCGCAGAACTCCAGTTCGCCGCGCATGGCGCGTGCGGTCACTCCGGCAATCTCCTCACCGCAGCCAGCCACCACGCCCAACTCGTCGATAACCTCTTCGTCAATGAGCGTGGAGTCCACATCCATAACCAGCAGGCCGGGCTCGCTCAGCGTCGGCACAGAAACCGCAGAACCAGCCGGGCTCCCAACTTCGCTCTCGGCGGACTTGTCAATAAAATGCACATCTTCTTGCGTCATGCTTCTGATTCTTGGAAAACCTTGGGACAATGCCCTCTATGAGTTTTTCCATGGCAGCCGCCACTATTCTTGCGACCGACCCTACGCCCATCTGCACCACCACCGAACCCGGCTTGATCGGCACCATCACCGACTGGCTGATCATGCTGATGGAAACCATCGGCGGTATCGGCGTGGCCTTGGCCATCGCCCTCGAATCCATCTTCCCGCCCATCCCGTCCGAAGTCATCCTTCCGCTCGCCGGCTTCACCGCCGCACGCGGCACCTTGAGTTTGCCGGGCGCAATCATCTGGGCCACCATCGGCTCCGTACTTGGTGCCTGGACCTTGTACGGCATCTCCCGCTGGGTGGGCCTGCATCGCATCAATCTCGCGGCAGACAAAATCCCCGGCGTCAGCCGCAAAGAGGTGAGCAAAGCCAACGACTGGTTCACCAAATACGGCACATGGTCGGTGCTCATCGGCCGCGTGATTCCCGTGGTACGCTCGCTGATTTCGATTCCCGCCGGATTCAACCGCATGAACTTCCTGCACTTCACCGGCTGGACCCTGCTCGGCTCGGCCGTGTGGAACGCCATCCTCGTTTCCGCCGGTTACCTGCTCGGCGACCAGTGGTGCTCGATTCAAGGCGCGCTCGGCGTGTTCGAGGACGTGGTCATCGCGGCCGTGATTGTGGTCATCGTATGGTTCGTGGTGCGAAAAGTGCGTACTGTTATACGTAACAGGAAATCCGCCGACGGCAACGAATAGGGTCTGCCGACTGCCATAAGTTGCCGAAAATCCCGGATAGAAGGGAAGCGAAGAACCCGCATGAGCGACACCGAAGATCTCGCCGCGCTGAACGATCGCCTGATGGCCAAGAACCATGCGCTCGCCGAAGCGCTGAGCCGCGCCGGCAAGGAACTGACCAAGGCGAAGTCACAGCTCGCCCAGCTCGCTCAGCCGCCGCTCACCTTCGCCACCATGGTCAAGGTCGATTCCACCCGCACCGATGAAGACGGCATCCAGCACGCGTCGGCCGAAGTCATTTCCGGCACCCGCCGCATGGTGGTGCCTGTGGCCTCCAACGTCAACGCCGCCCGCCTGACCGCCGGGGCCACCGTGATGCTCAACGAGAAGCTCGTGCTGGTCGAGCAGCGCGATGCTGACACCGTGGGTCAGATTCGCAGTGTCAAGCAGGTACTTGACGACGGTCGACTGATCGTTACCGACGCCTCCGGCAATCCCGTGCTCATCCGCCGTTCCGGCGCGCTCGCGTATGCGGGCATCAATCAGGGCGACCGTATTATCGTCGATCCGTCCGTCCGCCTCGCCATCGAAGCGCTGCCCGCCGAGGGCGACAAGGATCTGGTGCTGGAGGAGACCCCGGATGTCACGTTCGCCGACATCGGCGGCCTGGATAGTGAGATCGGTCGTATCAGGGACGCCGTCCAACTGCCGTTCCAGCATCGTGCGCTGTTTGAGCGCTACGATTTGAAGCCGCCAAAGGGCGTGCTGCTGTACGGTCCGCCCGGCAACGGCAAGACGATGATTGCCAAGGCCGTGGCGAACGCCCTATGCGAGGGTGGTTACGATTCGAATGGCGACGGCGCAATCAGTCCGGCCGAAACCCATGTCAAGGGCGTGTTCCTGTCCGTCAAGGGCCCGGAACTGCTCAACAAATACGTCGGTGAATCCGAACGGCTGATTCGCCTGATCTTCCAGCGCGCCCGCGAACGCGCCGCGGACGGCAATCCAGTGGTCGTTTTCATCGACGAAATGGATTCGCTGCTGCGCACCCGCGGCTCCGGCGTCTCCTCCGACGTGGAGACCACGATCGTGCCCCAGTTCCTCTCTGAACTCGACGGCGTGGAATCACTCGACAATGTGATGGTAATCGGTGCTTCCAACCGCGTGGACATGATCGATCCGGCCGTGCTACGACCGGGGCGTCTCGACGTCAAGATTCGCGTCGGCCGGCCCAAAACCAATCAGGCCATCGCCATCGTGGACCATTACCTCACCGACGACCTGCCTCTGGAAGATGGCGTCGACGCGCACGCCTTGTCCGCCGTGCTGGTGCATGACATCTACGGAACCTCCGAACGCCGCCATCTATGCGACGTGCAGGAGGAGAACGGCCAGTGGCATGCGTTGTTCCTGGCCGACGTGGTCTCCGGCGCGATGCTCAAGAACATCGTGGACCGGGCCAAGACCCGAGCGGTCAAGGAATCCATCGAAACCGGCTTGGACGTGGCACTCACCGTGCCGCTGCTCGCCGCCGCCGTGGAAGACGAATACCGCGAGACCCGCGATTCCATGGCCGACGTGGACCCCGAACAATGGTCGCGCATCAACGGCATGGACCCGATCCGCCGCATCCGCACCGCCGAATAGCTCAAGCTCAAGGAGCACTACATGACCGTCAAACGAGTGATGGGCACCGAAACCGAATACGCGGTATCCCTGAACACCCCGGACCGCTACAACCCGGTGCAACTGTCCTTCGACGTGGTGAACGGCGCCGCGGACAGCCACAGCAAATCCATCCGCTGGGACTACCGGCAGGAGGACCCGGTCAACGACGCGCGCGGCACCCGACTCGAACGCGCCGCCGCCCGCCCGGACATGCTCACCGACGCCCCACAACTCAACATCACCAACGTGATTGCCCCCAACGGCGGCCGCGTCTACGTGGACCACGCCCACCCCGAATACTCGGCACCGGAAACCACCGACCCGTTCGAAGCGGCCCGCTATGACCGTGCCGGAGACCTCATCATGCAGGCCGCCACCGAACACGCCCGCAAACAGACCGGCGCCCCCATCGCCCTGCATCGCAACAATGTGGACGGCAAGGGCTCCTGCTGGGGCACGCACGAGAACTATATGATGGCCCGCTCAGTGCCATTTGACCTAGTCACGCGCCTGATGACCCTCCACTTCGTCACCCGCCAGATCTACGCCGGCTCCGGCCGCGTAGGAATCGGCGAGAACAGCGAAATCCCCGGCTATCAGCTCAGCCAGCGCGCCGACTACATCCACGCCAAAGTCGGCCTGCAAACCACCTTCGAACGCCCGATTATCAACACGCGCGACGAATCCCACTCCACCGACGAATACCGCCGCCTGCACGTCATCGTCGGCGACGCCAACCGTATGGAGGTACCGCAGGCCCTGAAACTCGGCACCACGAGCATGCTGCTGTGGCTGCTCGAACACGCGGACGAGGCCGGATTCGACCTGAACGCCTTCCTCGACGAACTCGAACTGGCCGACCCGGTCGAAGCCATGCACACCGTCTCCCACGACCTGACGCTGGGCGCAAGCCTGCCGCTGGCCAACGGCGGCGAAACCAACGCATGGCTTATCCAGCTCAAACTGCGCCAAGCCGTCTACCAGGTCGCCGCACTGGTCGAAGGCACCGACACCGCCGGCGAACCCGCCTGGCCGGACAAATCCACCACATCCATCATGGCGATGTGGCAGCAGGCGCTCATCGACTGCGCCTCCATCCGCCATGCCGCCGACGATGACGAACGTCTGGCCATGACCGGCGAGGCCAGCCGCATCGAATGGCTGCTCAAATGGCAGCTGCTCGAAAAACTGCGCCGCAAAATCACCGCGGCAGCTGCGCCCAGCGTGGCCAATGGCTGGAACGACCCGCGACTGAAGGTCATCGACCTGAAATGGGCGGCGCTCGACCCCGCGGACAGCATCTTCACCAAACTCGAACCCCGCACCGAACGGGTGGTGAGCGCCGCCGACATCGCACGCGCCACCACCGAACCGCCGGAAGACACCCGCGCCTGGCTCAGGGCAAAACTCGTGGCGCAATTCGGCGATGAGGTGGCCGCCGCCAGCTGGTCCCGACTCACTGTTCGCGACCCGCGCGCCGCAGACGAGGGCGAGGCGGTCGAATTCTACGGCAATGCCGGCCATATGGCCGCTACCGACCATCACCTGTTCTCCCTCGACATCTCCGATCCGCTCGCCTTCACCAAGGCGCACTGCGAAACCGAACTCAATTCAGCCGAACACGCCATCGATCTGCTGAAGTCGCTGGCCATCAACGCCGAACGATAGACTTGGTAGCTCATGGAAGAAACACGCGAAGAGACCCCACAGGACCTGCGCAACCTTGCGCTCAAAGTCGCCGGCCTGCTCGAAGAAGCCGGCCAGCATGCCCTCCACGACCAACTCAATCCGCGTAACCTCGCCCAGCCGAGCACCGAGAACGCGGACCGTGGTCCCGCTATAAGCTCGAAGTCGACAGCAAGATTTTGCGCTTTATGAGCGCCAGAATCGCCGACATCGCCCACTTCGACGGCTTCTGGACCACCCGCCCCGCCGAAAGCCGCCCCGGCCAGCGTTACTGGTACATCGGCAAAATCGACGGTGTGATCAACTACGTACGCCATATGAGCGAATGGACAGTGACCGCCGCCCTGTTCGAATTCGGCCCGGACAACGAGCCCAAGCCGATCATCGGCATCGTGCACGCCCCGGCCCTCGGCCTGACCTACCTGGCCGCCAGGGGAGCGGGCGCCGTGCGCATCCACAAAACCACGGTCGGCGAAAAGCGCGACAAAGTCGTGCCGTCGATGACCTCCTCACTGGATGGTTCCGTGCTGGGCTACGGCATGTCCTTCTTGCCCGGCGAATCGCAGCGTGCGCTCGACGTGGCCTCCTCGCTCGCCGGACGCCCGGCCGACATCAAGCGCGTGGGCCCTGCCTCGCTCGACCTGTGCAAAGTGGCCGACGGCACCTACGACGCCTACTTCGAGCCGATGCTGCACGTGTGGGATATCCCCGCCATCGCCGCCGGCACCGTAGTGGTCTGGGAGGCACAGGGCACGCTGAGCCGTTGGGACGGCGAACGCATCCACTGGCGTCACGATAACGATGTAGTGGCCTCCAACGG
>ENA-OQDC01001275-OQDC01001275.1-human-gut-metagenome-genome-assembly--contig:-NODE-1275-length-13299-cov-3.391057_pt1 | contig 13299 bp, 19 predicted proteins | sample MGYA00242770_ERZ504601 | MGnify/ENA primary metagenome ERZ504601 (study PRJEB26092, sample SAMD00036305) | human gut metagenome | host: Homo sapiens | study: EMG produced TPA metagenomics assembly of...
GGCGTTGGCTCATCACCGAATCCTTGTAGGGGAATTGGCCTCGCGGAATCATCTCGTACAGATGCTTGCCGGCGTTGATGCTTTCCGACTCATATCGGCCGTTGGATTCTCGTGTGGCCATATTGGTCTCACGCACGACCAAGCCCAAGGTCTTGCCATTGTGCCGAACCGGCGCGTACACGTTGCAGACGGTCGCCTTGCCCACGGTTCTCAATACCGTGGAGCGGAACACCACGCTGGAGAGCATGGCGGCGTCCAATTCGCCGACCATGTCGTCCGGCATGACGTTTCCCACCACGTCTTCCGCCCGCAGCGTCATAACGGTGGATGGACGGCATTGCTCGGCCACCACGTATTTGCCATCGCCATCCTGTACCAGCAGCAGCAGATCGGCAAAGCTCAAATCGGCGATCACCTGCCAATCGGCGACAAGATGATGCAGCCACTCGCGGTCCTCGTCGTCGAAGTCGGGGCGCGTTGCAAGGATATGTGAAAAATCAGCCATATCCCTATCATACGCAGACGCACCGCCGCCGTCGCGGCAAGCCACACGGGCAAGTACGACGACTATGACGACATCGCATCTTCAATACCGCGCCAATCGCGTTGCACGGCTTCCCGCCCGTGGCCAAGGTGCCGGCATGTTGCTTATCGTACACGGCAAGCATCACGTACAGTTTGATATCCGAAGCCGCCACCATATTGCCGGCATTGCTGTGTCCATGGAACCCATCATCGCGTTTGCCTGCGCTTTGGCGTTGTCATCGCCATTGTCCTGGGCCGCAAGATAGACCGGCAGATAGAAATCGGCAGCCACGAATTGCTTGCCGGACTGCGACGTGGTCGCGATGGTGGCGTCCTCTGAGGAGTCGGCGGATGTTCCATCGATGACCATGGCGGAGACGGCCACATCGGAGGACGAGTATGAATCCGCGATGTCAGACAACTGGCTGGATGTGATCACCGGAGTGGAAGGCTTCGACTTCTCCGTCGAGCTTTTCTTGGACGAATCGTCGCTGTTCTTGTCTTTGGCGCTATCAGACGTGTTCTTCTTGGCCTTGGACTTGGCGTCAGAAGAATCCGTCGTGCCATCATCGGCGGAATCCGACGCATCGGCCCCGGTCGACTGTGCCGATGTTTGCGCCTGCGGCTGAGCTCCCCACAATCCCATGCTATGGGTGATGAACAAGCCGATGACTAACGCCACGACACAAATCAGCGCGATGAGCACAATCACCACCGCTTTGGTGTGATCGACGCCAGGACGCCCGGCGGGAGGTTCAGGAGAAGCAGGGGCCGCCGGATTGGCCTCGGGCTGCTCCAATGGGCTTCCGCACTGCGAACAGAAGGCATTTCCTTGCTCGTTGGCAAACCCACACTCCGTGCAATACACCATCGCCGAGCCCTTTATTGCTGCGACGTTCTCATCTTCGGATTCCATAGTATCGCCGCCATTGGGTGATAGTGTTCGTGCGAGTCGGTATTGACAAGCATAAAAGTTACGCTAACGTAGGTTACGGCAGCGTAAGAAGCGTATCGTCAACTCGTGAAACGGGGGCATCACCATGGCATCAACAACCGGCGACTCGGAAAAGACGATGCATCACGACGCTCATAACAGCGCGACGATTGCAGAGGATGCCACCATCGCATCCAAGCGTCAGGCGGCTATCGAGGCGCGCGAACAGGCGTTGCAGGCCAAGGCTGATGCCGTACGGGCCAAGGCCCAGTTCAAGGCCGAGGCCATTCGAGCCAAAGCCGAGGAGAAGGCCCGGCACAAGCTCGCCAAAGCGGAGAACCGTGCGCTGAAAATCGAGGGCATTGCCCCTGCGGAAGTGGAACGCAAGATTCGTCTCGACGTGCACGGACGGCCAAAGCCGTTGATGCGCGGCTGGATTCACGCGATTGCCGCTCCCCTGTCATTGGCGGCAGGCATCGTGCTTATATGCTTGGCACATGGCGCGAGTCTGAAGTGGGCGTGTGCCGTGTTCATGACAGCGTCGCTGATTCTGTTCACCAATTCGGCCTGCTACCATCTGGGCGATTGGAGCCCGCGCGTCACCGATGTGCTGCGGCGTATCGATCATGTCAACATCTTCCTGCTCATTGCTGGCACGTATACCCCGGTTTCGTTTGCGCTGGAACCATTCTGGCGCAATGTGATCATCATATCGATGTGGGCGTGCACGGCCATCGCCATCGTGATTCATGTGATCTGGATCAATGCACCACGCTGGCTGTATACGGTGGTGTACATCATCTTCGGCATCTACGGCCTGGCTTATATGGTGATGTTCTGGAATTCGCCGTATGCGGGGCCAGCCGTGGTGGTGCTGCTGTGCGCCGGCGGTGCCTGCTACATCCTCGGCGCCATCGTCTACGCCTTGCGCAAGCCCGACCCTTGGCCTCGCGTCTTCGGATTCCATGAGATTTTCCACTGCGGAACGGTGGCCGGATATGCCTGCCATATGGTGGCCATCTACATGGTGATCGTCTCGCTGTGGCAATAAGCGCTACGACATATAAGTATGCCCCCGCCTACGGGGGCATACCAGTCACTTAACTCAGGCCAGCGGCTTGGCGGCCTTGACCGTCACGGACAGCTCGCGGCCGTTCGGTGCGGTGTAGGAAACGACGTCGCCCACCTTGGCGCCCTCGATGGCCTTGCCAATCGGGGAATCCGGGGTCATGATGTCGTAGTCGGTGCCGGCCACGATGTCACGGCTGCCGAGCACGTAGGTCATCTCGTTGCCGTTGAGCTCGATGGTCACCACAGAGCCCTCGCCCACGGTGCCTTCCGGAGCATTCTCGATGATCTTGGAATCGCGCAGCTTGACGGTGAGCTCGGTGATGCGGCCCTCGTTCTTGCTCTGCGCCTCACGGGCGGCCTGGTAGCCGCCGTTCTCGGACAAGTCGCCCTCGGCACGCGCCACGGCGATCTTGTGCGCGATTTCCTCACGCAGCTCACCTTCACGATGGGCGAGCTCTTCCTTCATCTTGTTGTATGCTTCCTGCGTCAGCAGGTAGACCTTGTCCTCAGCCATATCGTCCTCCTGAACCGTTGTCGATGCTGAAACAATCTTCGTTATTTATGACAAAACGCCGGCTATGACCCCGGCGTTCGTCATGTGCTGACCTATGGTCAGCGGGTGGAAATGATGTCGATGACGAACACCAGCGTGTCCTCGCCGCCGATGCCGGCCTGCGGGATGCCGCGGGAACCGTAGCCGTATTCCGGCGGAATGGAAACCACCAGACGCGAACCCACGTTATGGCCCGGCACAGTCTGGTCCCAGCCCTTGATGACCTGTCCCACGCCGATGCCGAAGCTGGCGGGCTGATGACGGTCGAAGCTGGAGTCGAATGGGGGTGTCCTTACCCCACACCACGCCGTGGTAGTTCACGGTGACGGTGTCGCCGCGACGCACGATCGGGCCGTCTCCCTCGGTCAGCTCCACAACCTTGAGGCCCTTCGGGGCTTCGGGCGTCGGGAACTCGATAACGGGCGTGGTGCCGAATTCGGCGTTCACCTGAGGCATCTGATCTGTCATTAGTCCTCCTTCAAAGACACAATGCGCCCTACCTTAGCACCATCGGCGAATCGGCGGTAGTCCTTCATCCCTGTGCGATACGACACGCTGGCCGTATACGTCAATTCCGGTCATCATGCTGGTGAATACCGGACATGTCAATCAGCATTCGACGACATTGACGGCAAGCCCGCCCTTGGAGGTCTCCTTGTATTTGGCCATCATGTCTTCACCGGTCTGCTTCATGGTTTCGATGGCCTGATCAAGGGTCACGATGTGTGAGCCGTCGCCGAGCATGGCCATACGCACGGCGTTGATGGCGGTGTTGGCGGCCATGGCATTGCGCTCGATGCATGGAATCTGCACCAATCCGCCCACCGGATCGCAAGTCAGACCCAAGTTGTGTTCGATGCCGATCTCAGCAGCATTCTCCACCTGTTCCGGCGTGCCGCCCACGACTGCGGCAAGTCCGGCCGCCGCCATCGAACAGGCCGAGCCGACTTCGCCCTGGCAACCGACTTCCGCACCGGAAATTGAGGCGTTGCGTTTGAACAGGTATCCGATGGCACCGGCGGTCAGCAGAAACGTGACCACGCCCTGTTCATTGGCGTTGTCCACGAAATGCCAGTAATAGTGAAGCACGGCGGGAATGATGCCGGCGGAACCGTTGGTCGGAGCGGTTACGATGCGCCCGCCTCCGGCATTCTCCTCAGAGACGGCCAAGGCGAAGAGATCCACCCATGCGGCGTCGGAAGACTCGAGCACGGCGTCTTTGCGCCGGCTGTCGCGGCGCAGCACATCGGAATTCGAGGCGAGACGCCGATACATTTTCGGCGCGCGGCGGGGTACGTCAAGGCCACCGGGCAATGTGGGTTCCGCCGAGGTGCATCCGTGGTCCACACAGGCGCGCATAACACGCCAGATGGCATCAATATCGGATCGGACCTGGATGCCCGAGCGTGAAGCGGTTTCGTTGGCCCATACAAGTTCGGCGATGCTGAGATGATGTTCCCGGCATAACGACACCAGTTCAGTGCATGATGAGAACGGGTAGGGTGCCTCGACGCCGAAATCAGTGGATGATGACTCGTCCGCATCGGCAAAGGAGGCGCCTTCCGGAGGGCGTTCATGAATGCCGATCATCGGGTCTTCGGGAGCGCCTTTGCGCACGAATCCGCCGCCGATGGAATACCAGACCTGTTCGTCGACCAAGCTTGCGGCGGCGTCGAACGCCTGGAATCGCATGCCATTGGGGTGCGCGGCCATGCGCTTCCATTGTTCGAACACCACGTCACGGTCGTAGTCGAAATGGATGCGTTTGAGGCCGGCGAGGTTCAGAGTATCGTCCAACGCGCAGATCTCGCGGATGTGCATCATGTGGTCGGTATCCACGGTGGCCGGCAGATTGCCTTCGAGCCCGGCCATCGTAGCACGATCGGTGCCGTGGCCGAGACCGGTCAGCGCCAGAGAACCATAAAGCGTGATTTTGACACGTGCGGTGCGATCGACCAAATGGTCGGCCTGCAACGAGGAGGCGAAAGCATGTGCCGCGACCATCGGGCCTACGGTGTGCGAGGATGAAGGTCCGACGCCGATGGTGAACATGTCAAGCACACTGAACATTTGGCTCCTTCTCCCCTGCTGGTTCGGCATGCCGGTGTTACCAGGCGTCATACCATCACGATATCGTATCCCAGCCCAGCGCCCGGAATCGCTTTCGCCTTGTGCGATGATGGCCGCGCGCGTCATGCCGGCGAGCGATAAGTCAGTCAGTGAGACAGTGCGGAGAACATCATGACCAGTACGATGATACCGATGATGGCCAATACGATCTGCACCACCATCAGCCCGATGGTCAGTCCCTTCTTGGTGGCGATTTTGGGCGCGTACGCCTGTGCCAACAGGAAGGCGATGAAGCCGAACACCGCGTAGTTGACGGTCAGGGCCATCACATCGCCGTTCGACAACACCACGCCGTTCAGCGGCTGGTTCAGCGTGTTCATCATCGCGCTCATCACGAACATGCCCCACACGCCGTAGCCGATTAATCCGACGACGCCGTACAGCCATGGCTTGAGTTTGTCGTTGGCACGCAGGGTCAGGGCTTCGGCACACCACAACAGGGCGAAGCCGACGATGTAGGTGAACGCCACGGCGATCAGTATCACGATAGTCGCCCATGGCAGGAGTGCGGCCACATTGCCGATCATGGACAGATAGAATCCCGAGCAGGCGATGGCACCAACGGTGAGTGCAGTGCCCGCAATGACGGCTTGGGCAAGCATGGTGGGCAGTGCGCCTTGTTCGACTCGTTCGACATCGGTCCAGCGTGAAGCCATGTGGATTCCTCGTTTCATCAGGTACATCGTCACAACGCCACATAGCCTAACGGCCTTTTGTTTCGGCCTTATAAGCTCTCCACATAGTGAGCTGCGAGCCCCCTCTGACGAGGGGGGCTGTCGGCGAAGCCGACTGGGGAGAGACCACGGCACAGCCGCAAAAACGGCATCGGCCACAGGCCGATTTCAAGGTGCCTCCGGTGGGACTCGAACCCTACGGAGAAAAGCCGCTTAGACTTACTCCCGTCTCGATTATGCGGCTCTCGAAACCTCATTTGCCCACATTTTGCCCACATTCTCACGCGCCAGCATCTCACCCATGCGCTCCGACAGCTCGTCCAGATCATCATCGAAAAGGTCGGCGTACACATCCAACGTCATGGCCGCGCTCTTGTGCCCCAACTGCCGTTGCACGGCCTTCACGTTCGCACCCGCTCTGACCATGAGACTCGCGGCCGTGTGCCTCAGGTCATGGATTGTGAGGTGGCCTGGTATGCCGGCACGCCGCAGGCCGACCGACAGCCAACCGTCATCGCGGCTCGCATTACCCCACTCGCGTATCATCATGCCCTCGCGTCCCGGCTGTTCGAATAACAGGTCGCCGGGTTTCCCGGTCTGCGCACAGTCTGCGCATGATCGGGTCCAGCACGACCGGGTACATGATGGCGCGGGCCTTGTAGGTCTTGGTGTCATCGGGGATGATGACGCCGCCCACCATCGGCGCGCTCACTCCTATATATATACGAGCTTTTCAAGATCGACGTCCATCACCCTCAGGGGTATGAGTTCACCCCATCGCATGCCGCATAGTCCAAGCACGAGGACGAGGTCTCGTCTCCATGGGGTGACGCTGCCTGCCAGCCGGTCAAGCTGTTCGGCGGTGAGATACACGTGCTTCTTCCTGCGCTTGCGTGGCAGTTCGATGCCCCTCGCTGGATTGTCCGGGATACGCCGGTCTTTCTTCGCGTCGTCCAATATTCCGGCGAGCACGCCGTGGGCGCGGAGGACGACGCTGGCGCTTCGGGGTTTGGCGAGCACTATCTCGTTGCCCCGCTCGTCCTTGACGGTCTTGCCCTGGCTGATTCCGGTGACCCATTGTTGCGCTGTCTCGCGGGTGACTGCGGATACCGGGGTGTTGCCCCATTCCGGTTTCACCCACTTCTCCCACGCTCCTTCGAGGTTCCGGTAATGGCTGGGCTTGGTGCTTAGCTTCTTCTTGGCTAACCATGCCGGTGCCAGTTCTCCGACCGTGGCCTTGCCGGCCTGCGGGTCGATGTACGTGCCTTCGGCCTTGGCGACGGTGACTCGTTTCGCCGCCCAGTTCTCCGCATCTATCTTGCGGCGGAAGCCTCGTTTATCGGTCTGCGTGCCGTCCGGCTTGCGGTACCTCACACGGTATCTGGTTTCACCCTTACTGGTCTTGTATCTGGTGACGTTAGCCATTTCGGGTATGCTTCGCCCCGTGTAGGATAAAAGGCGAAGCGTCCTCCTTTCTTGAACTATTGGGATTCTTCAAACCGCCCTGTTGGCGCTGCAACGTCGGCAGGGCATTTTTATTGCTGCGGCTGTATGATTGGGCTCATTCGTGTCAATGGATGACGCCAAGAGAAAGAAGCCTTTATGAAGAAACGCACATTATGGATACTCCTCACTGTCCTGTTCGCGGCCAGCGCCCTGTACGCAGTCGCCTCGGTGCCCAATGATGGTCCTGCGGGACTCGTCGGCTGCGCTATTCTCGCTGTCGCGTTCGGCATGATGGCGAAGAAGACCGACCCAGAGGCTCGTTTCCGGAAAAAACCAAAGACCAATAGACAGTCTGTCGGGAAAGGCGATGTCCGTAAGGCGATGAAAGGAGACTACACCGCCATCGACCTTGAGACCACTGGTCTTGACCCCGCCAATGAGAAGATCATCGAGCTTGGTGCGGTCCGCGTTCGCAGCGGCAAACCGGTCTCCACATATAGCCAACTCGTCAATCCGTCCATGCCGGTTCCTCCACAGGTGCGTAGGCTCACCGGAATCACGGACTCCGATTTGGCGGACAAGCCAACCATCGACAAGGTTCTGCCGGATTTTCTTGATTTCATCGGTTCGGATGCCCTCGTCGGTCATAATATCCAACGTTTCGACGTGCCGTTCCTGCTCCGTGCCGCAATCGGGACGGATAGGCATCTGCCATTGTCTGCCATCGTGGACACGTTGCCGTTGTCTCAGCAGCTTCTTCCCGACCTTCCCGATCACAAGCTCGTCACTCTCGTGAGGCAGGCGGGCATCGGTGAGAGCGAGGCGCATCGCGCTTGCGATGACGCGAGGCTAAACCGCGCAGGTTTACGAGGCGTTGAAAGCCTACGCCAGAAAAACCATATCTGCCTCCAATAGAGTCCAAGTCATGCCCCGACCTTTCCTGGTCGGGGCTTTATTTTTTACATGGCCACACTGTCGTGCAGCATTTCCTTGTAATCGTTGACGAGGGATAGGGTGACTTCTAGCTCGTCGGCTATCCGCCAGGCATTTCCGTCGTACATTCGTTCGGCCAGCGCGTATTCGGTTGGCGATATCAATAGCCGAGCCGTCTCCGCGCGGGTGCGCATCTCATGCAGGCCACACCGGTCATCGCCGTGGGACCAGTGGACCAGCTCATACACGAGGGTGCAGCGTTTGGCCACGTATGGGAGACGACGGTCTATGAGTATCGTGCGCGTGCGCTCGCTGTAGCAGCCCATCATGCCGTTGGGCAGGTGGTCGGCGCTGCGTATCTCCACGTCGAGGCCGGCGCTATAGATGGCCATGCGCACATGGCCATAGGTGTCTCTCAGGTTCAACGGCAATGGTCTCATGCTGGGTCATCCCCGTTCCCGTATTCGATGTACTTCTCCTTGTCCGGGTCGGTGTAGGCCGCAAGCTCCATCGGATTATCCGCCAGAATACGCTTCGTCTCCTCCACGCGACGCTCGCGCTCCTGTTCGGCTTCGATGTCGCCGTGCTTCGCGGCCATCGCATAATAATCACGAGCGGTCGCATCGTCCGAATCAGGTTCCACCGACAATGACACCGGGCCTCGCTCGGCACGTTCAATGAAGCGCTCGGCGGCCTCGATTAATTCGTGAGGGTATACTCCGAACACCTCTGCAAGCTGCGCTAGCTGAATGACGTTAATATTGCGCTCATTTTGCAATAAACGAATCAAAGTACGCTCATTCAAGTTCGCTTTTTTTGCAAGTTCTTTGATAGTCAAATGTGCCGCAGAGCGTTCTGCTGCAATAGCTTTTGATGTTGCTTCGTTCATGTCCATATGGACAGTCTACAGCACTTTGTAAAGCCAGCGTACTGACCATATGGTCGGCGTGTCATGCTTGACAGTGACTATTTGGTCAGTAAAGTGAACCATATGAACACTCTGGAATACAGCAAGCAAGTAGCCGAGAACGTGAGTAAAGCCCTCGATGGCGCCAATCTCAGCGTCTCTGCCGCAGCTGAAAAGACCGGTATCCCCCGCACCACGCTTTCACGCCATCTGAACCATCCAGAAACAGCTCCGTTTGACGTAATCGAATTAAGTCGAATCGCTTCCATCACACGAAAGACAGTGAGTAGCCTTACTCGGTTCAAAGCCACTCCTGCGCTCGCCGATAAGGAGGCGCGTTGATGAACGCCAAGGATTACGGCCATCACTTCAGCGGCTACCGGAAGCCGGAAGCCACCGAGCCGTCCCAAGGTTTCATGAGTCGTCTCGTCTTCTGGATTCTCGTGTTCGCGGTGTGCATGCGGCTGGGTGATGACCCACACGGGTTGCGCGCATCCCATCGGCAACGGTTTGGCCGCGCTCATGGGCTTCGGGCTCGTTCCCCTGCGGCTCCTGTGCCTCGTTTTGAGCGAGGCGGGCGTCGAATAACAGTCTTGCCGGACGGCGTGGAAAACCGGCCGGCCAAGCGGAAGGAAAACCGGTAACCCACGTGATAACTGAAAAAACAACTGACAGATACGGTGTCAGTTTTCTTGAACCGGCGTCGGCCTGCTACCAGCGTTTACTATTCGGGCCGACGCCACGGGCGGCGCAGGTTGCCCCCAGTCGAGATCGGCGGACTCGTCACCGCAGGCAAAGACCGGGACCACGGTTCGACTCCGTGGCCGTCCACGAACGCAAGTTCAAAAAAGAAAGCCCCCGCTGGCACGGGGGCGAGAAGAAAAAACTCTCAACAGAAAGGATACTCCGATGGATGAATCGATTCGGGAGCTCACCACGAAACAGGCCGTCGAATTCCTCAACCACACGGTCGCCAAGCACACGCTTGAGAACCTGCGCTACACGGGAGGAGGCCCGCGATTCCGCAAACGCGGGGTGAAACGCGAAGGCAGGAAAAGGGACACACGCCGGGTGGTCTACCCCATCGACGATCTGACCCGCTGGCGACCGAGAACGATTTGCAATGCAGGACGGAGGCCGCATGAGCGCCGATGACAACGACATGTGGCTGGCGGTCGCGGCCCGGCTGCTGCCCAACCTGGACATCCTGACCGCGCACCCCACGCGCCAGAGCCTCGCGAGCCTCATCGGCCTGAGCATCCACGAGGCCGGGCTGCGGCTCGTCGGACTACGAGAGGATATGGATGACGGACACGGTGGAACTGTGGAGCCCGATCACGGACGAGGGCATGAGCATGACGCCGGGCGAACTGATCGTGGAGTTTATGGATCTGATCAGCGACCGGAACAGTCAGACCGGCAACCCGTACCTGTACGTGATGCCGTTGCCGGGCATGGTCGTCATCGACAGGCAACGGCGCAGGGTGAGCGCGCGAGTGGAATACGTCAGCAAGTCGAAGCTAAGGAGCAGGAATGAAGCGAGTGACCGTTGACATGGCAGCGCAGGCGACCGGACTGTTCGACGTGCACCGTTTCCGCCAGCACACGAAGAAGGAGCGTGAGAGTGCGTGGCACGCGTTCCGCGCACTGGGTGTCGGCGGCTCGGACATGAGCACGATTCTCGGCCTCAACCCGTACTCGACCCCCTACGACCTGTGGTTGGAGAAGACGAACCGTCAGCAGCCGGAGGATATCAGCGGCAAGTGGGCGATCGTCAAGGGCAACGCCTTGGAGGTCGAACTGCGCCGCCGGTTCCGCCAGCTGCACCCGGAGTACCAGGTCATCGACGGCACCGACATTTCCTTGGTATCCAAGCAGCATCCGTTGATGCACGCCTCGCTGGACGGCTTCGTCTACGACGAGGAGAGCGATTCGTGGGGCATTCTCGAGATCAAGACGGCGAACGCGAACCGTGGGCGCACCGACTGGCACGACGAGACGGGCGAGCTCGTGGCCCCGCAGTACTACATGGCGCAGGTCACGCATTACATGGCCGTCACCGGCTTCACGTGGGGCGTGTTCTACGCGGATATCGGAGAGTCGGAACCGGTCGAGGTGCGGTTCGAGCGCGACGAGGACGACATTCACGCTGTAATCAAAGCCGCCGAGGACTTCTGGGGTTTCGTCACCCGCGACGAAATGCCCGCCCTCACCGGCGCGGACGTGGCCAAGGCGTACCCGGAGCCTTCGGAGGGCATCGAGGACATGAGCGACAGCACCGATCTGCGCAGGCTCATGGCCGACTACCAGCAGACGACCGCCGACCTGAGCGCGTTGAAGCAGCACAAGGAGGAGTTGCAGGACTGCATCCTCACCTATATCGGAGACCACGAGGGGGTGCGCTGCGGCAACCTGCAGGCCACCTACAAGCATTCCTCACGCAAGGGCTACACGCGCGTGGTCGAACCATGGGAGGGCCGCACCTTCCGATTCAGCGAAATCAAACCGAAGAAAACCAAGTAAAGGAGAACCGATTATGGGACAGTTAGCGACACAGGCGCAGAACGTGCAGATGCAGGCCATGAACCCGCAGCGCCAGATGAAGCAGCTGCTCGAGAAGAGCTGGCCTCGCATCGCGGCGGTCATGCCGCAGGAGATGAGCGAGAAGCGCCTCTACCAGATGTACGTGAGCACCATCAACCGCGAACCCCAGCTGGCCAGCTGCTCGGTCGAATCGGTGTTGTCATGCTTCATGCGCTGCACGAGCCTCGGTCTGGAACCGTCGAACGTGAACGGGCTCGGCATGGCCTACATCCTGCCATTCGGTAACAAGAACATGCGCACCGGCCAGAAGGAGGCCATGTTCGTGCTCGGCTATCGCGGCATGATCGCGTTGGCCCGTCGTTCCGGCCAGTTGAAGAGCATTCACGCGCAGGCCGTGTACCAGGGCGACGAATTCGATTACTGGGAGGATGAGACCGGCCAGCACTTCAAGTTCCGCGCCACCCGTGGCGTGCCGCACACCGAGGCCACGCTGACCGACGTGTATGTGAACGCCCAGCTGCTGCCTGCAGGAAGCGTGTTCGTGCACATGACCAAGGAAGAGGTCGAGGCCGTCAAACGCCGCAGCCCCGCAGGCAACAAGGGCCCATGGCGCACCGACTATGAGGCCATGGCGTTGAAGACGGTGGTGCGCCGCAGCTTCAAATGGCTCCCGGTGAGCGTCGAAGCCCAGTCCGCGGCCGTCTCCGACGAGACCACGCCCGACTATTCCGAACTGTTCCGCCCCCTGCCCGACGAGACGGTGGATGATTCGCCGGTTGACGTGAGCGTGGACGAGTCCGAACAGCCGCAACAGGGAAACCCAGCCCGAGGCGGAGCCTTCCCCGGTGGATGTGAAGCGTGCGGAGATGATTCGCCGCTTCCAGGCGTTGGGCGTGGCTTCGGACGCGGAGGCGTGCGAGACCATCACGAAGATTCTGAATCGTGAGGTGAAGGCAAGCGATGAGCTGACCGAAGCGGAGCTTGACAAGGTGCTGGGCCAGTTGAAGGCCAGCGTGAAGGAAGGCGAGTGACCATGGCGGGCAGGACGAGCATCATCATCCAGGGCACGGCGTGGGGCGTGCAGGAGACGAAGAACGGTAAACGGTTCCTGCGCGTCTCTGTGTCGCCGGGCTACCGTGACCGTAACGGCAACTGGGTCAGCCAGCCGGAACAGAACTATTCGGTGTGGCCTACGGGTTACGTGAACCTCAACCCCGTGTTCGACCAGATCAACCAACTTCGTCAGAATCAAGACCAGTTCGTGGACGTGACCATCGTTGGCGAGGTCAACGGGTTCAACGGCTACCAGACCAAGCAGGGTGAATTGGCCGCGAGCTGCAACGTCAACGCCAGCGCCGTCGCCATCACCAACGTTCGACAGAAGAACGGCGGACAGCAGGGTTACGGCACGCAGGCCGGTTACACGCAGCAGCCGCAAGGGGCAGGCGCAGCCTCCGGCCTCCGACCCATGGTCCAGTGATCCGAGCTTCTGATGCTGCATTTGTATCACGATGAGACGCCGCCGGACGTGGAACCGGTCTGCGAGAGGCACGGGTGCCCGCTGTACCCGGCAAGACCGATT
>ENA-OQDC01001276-OQDC01001276.1-human-gut-metagenome-genome-assembly--contig:-NODE-1276-length-13289-cov-2.794256_pt1 | contig 13289 bp, 14 predicted proteins | sample MGYA00242770_ERZ504601 | MGnify/ENA primary metagenome ERZ504601 (study PRJEB26092, sample SAMD00036305) | human gut metagenome | host: Homo sapiens | study: EMG produced TPA metagenomics assembly of...
AGAATATAACGAATGAGAAAAAAAATAGTGGCAATTTTATTGTAGCTACGATGGCAATGGGTAATTGCAGCATGCGGGAGGTTCAGGGGGACAAAAAAAGACGTAAATACAAATTACAGTATGGTGTTGGGACAAAACAATTTAATATTTTGCAATGGAAGAAGCTGCAAAAATTTATCAAGAAGATCATCAAGATGTGAAAATTGATATTGTCGAAGTTGGAGATGTAGATGTACAGTCTAGACTTACTACGGCTGGTACATCAGGAGATCTAAGCACATTGCCAGATAATTTTTTTGCTGCAAGACCAGGCATTCCGAAAAAAAATGTATTATCTTATCCAGATGTATTTAAAGAAATTTCTGAAAAGAAAATTGATTTTTCAGAATTTGCTCCTGGTAAAACAGATTTTTCTGTTGTAGATGGAAAACACTATGGAGTGCCTTTTGACAACGGAGCAGCAATTGCTTGTTATCGTACAGATATTTTGCAAGAAGCTGGAATGACTTTAGAAGATTTTACAGATATTACCTGGGATGAGTGGGTTGAAAAAGGCAAAGTAGTACTGGAAAAAACAGGAAAACCATTATTGACAACGACAGCAGGCGAATGTGATTTGCTTACGATGATGTTACAGTCTGCAGGAGCATCTTTGTTTAATGAAGATGGAACAACGAATATTGCAAAAATGACACTTTGAAGAAGGTAATTGATACATATTGTAAAATGAAAGATTCAGGTGTGTTACAGGAAGTAAATAACTGGGATGAATACACTGGCTCAATGTTGAACAGTGAAGTTGCAGGTGTGATTAATGGGTGTTGGATTATGGGAACAATTCAGACAGCTGAGGATCAGTCAGGAAAATGGGCTATTACAAATATTCCAAAACTTACAAATGTAAAGGGTGCCACAAACTATTCAAATATTGGAGGTTCTTCCTGGGCAATCTCAGGGAATTGTGGAAACGTAGAGTTAGCAGAAGATTTTCTTGCATCTACATTTGCTGGAAGTACAGAGTTATATAATAATATTCTCTCTTGTGGAGCAATTGCTACATGGACACCAGCAGGAGATTCTGATGCATATGCAGTACCGAATGAATTTTTCTCTGGTGATGCAGTGTTTGAAAAAATAGTTGACTATTCAACAAAAGTTCCTTCTATTATTACGGGACCATATTTCCATGAAGCAAGAGACGCAATCTCTGTTGCGACAACAAATATTACAAATGGTGCAGATTTAAAGAAAGAACTTAAAAAAGCGGAAGATACTGTTAATTTTAATATGGGACAGTAAGAAAGGTTCCTATCATACAAGGGGATGGAATGTAGAACCATCTCCCTTATGGATAGAGAGGAGGAGTTTTTGTGTCTAACAAACCAAGAAAAATGACGTTGGGAAAAAAAGCATAATTTAACAGGATGGGCTTTTTTGGCACCAGCAACATTTTTGATTGCGGTGTTTAGTTTTTGGCCAATGATTAAAGCGTTAGTTTTATCTTTTCAGACGGGGAAAGGTAGAAATATGCAGATGGCTGGATTTACAAATTACATCAGAATGTTTCAAGATGATGTATTTATTCAGTCAATAAAAAACACATTTTTTTATTTCATTCTTCAAGTGCCCATTATGCTTGTAGTAGCGATGGTGTTAGCTTGTATTCTAAATAAAAAAGACTTACGGTTTAAAGGATTTTTCCGAACAATGATTTTTTTGCCGTGTACAACTTCATTGGTTGCGTACTCAATTATTTTTCGGTCTTTGTTTGCAAATGATGGATTAGTAAATTATGTTCTAGTGAATTTGGGAATTTTGGATAAACCATATAATTTTTTGACACAACCATTTGCGGCAAAAATAGTTATCATATTGGCTCTTTTGTGGAGATGGACAGGATATAATATGGTATTTTTCCTTTCTGGATTGCAAAACATTGAATATTCAGTATACGAAGCTGCAAAAATTGATGGAGCATCAGCAATACAGACATTTTTTAAGATTACTGTTCCATTATTAAAACCAACTATCTTGTTGACAGCAATAATGTCAACAAATGGAACATTACAGTTATTTGATGAATCAATTAACTTGACCGATGGAGGTCCTGCGAATGCTTCGATCTCTATGTCACATTACATATATAATTTATGTTTTAAGTATGTGCCGAATTTTGGATATGCAGCAGCGATGTCCTTCTTTATATTACTGTTGGTTGCAGTATTAGCATTTATACAAATGAGGGTGGGTGATAAACGTGATTAAAAAAATGAAAAATATAGGAATGTATGCATTCTTGATTTTGGTTACTTTTATTTCAGTATTTCCTTTGTACTGGATGGTAAGTGCATCCACAAACAAAAGTGTGGATGTATCAAAAGGTGTATTATCGTTTGGCTCTCATTTGGGAGAAAACTTGAAAAATCTGCTGGCAAATCAAGATGTATGGGCTGCATTGGTCAATTCATTTAAATATGCAATATTACTTACAATAGTTTCGATGGTGATATGTTCCTTGGCAGGATATGGATTTGAAATTTATCATGATAAAGCAAAAGATGCCGTGATGGGTGTGATTCTTCTTGCGATGATGGTTCCATTTATTACGATATTGGTCCCATTGTTTCAGATGGTTGCAAAAATGAAAATGTTAAATAGTACGTTGGGATTCATTTTACCAACGATATCAACCCCATTTTTAATCATGATGTTTCGGCAGAGTGCAAGATCATTTCCTCGTGATATTATTGAAGCTGCCAGATTAGATGGACTTTCGGAAATTAGAATCTTCTTTCAGATGTTTATTCCTACAATGAAATCAACATATGCAGCGGCTATGACTATTACATTTATGAATGCTTGGAATAGTTATATGTGGCCGAAAGTAATCATGACACAATCCGAGAGCATGACAATGCCAATGGTTGTAGCAAATCTGACAGAGGGATATGTAACAGACTATGGAATGCTTATGTTGGCAGTCTTAATATGTACATTGCCTACCGCCTTAGTATTCTTTATTTTACAGAAGAGTTTTGCAGAAGGTATTACTGGAGCTGTAAAATAATAAATGATATCTATAAAGAAAGGGATTAGAAATGGAATATAAAAAATAAATATGCCAGGTCTTCTGCAATGGTGGAGATTATAATCCTGAACAATGGTTAGATAGACGGATATTCTTGAAGAGGATATCCGGTTAATGAAATTAGCGCATGTAAATAATGTTTTCACTAGGAATAATTTTCGTGGGCATTTTTAGAGCCAGAAGAAGGAAAATATCAGTTTGACTATTTAGAAGAAATTATTAACCGTTTATATGACAAATGGCATCTATACAAATCTAGCTACACCAACAGGTGCAATGCCAAATTGGATGACTCAAAAATATCCTGAAGTAATGCAGACAGATGAAAACGGGATACAGAATTTACCAGGAAAAAGGCATAATTTTTGTTACACGTCTGCTGTTATGAGAGAAAAAACTAGAAAGTTGGATTTGAAATTATCAGAACGCTTTGGAAAACATCCAGGAGTAATTCTTTGGCATATATCAAACGAATACGGAGGAAATTTTAGGGATGCTTCTTGTCATTGCGAAGAATGTCAAAAGCATTTCGGAAATGGTTGAAAAAAAAATTACAAAACATTGGATGCATTGAATCATGCATGGTGGAGTGCGTTTTGGAAGTCATACTTATACCGATTGGGAACAGATTGCAATTCACCTTTCTCCGAGGGGAGAGGATGAATTACACGGTTTGAAATTGGACTGGAAAAGATTTGTGAGCAGAACAGTTACAGGACTTTGTAGAGAAGAGATTCGAGCTGTTAAAACATATTCGGATCTTCCAGTTACAACAAACATGATGATGTATTTTCACCATTGGATTATGATAAATGGGCAAAGGAGTTGGATGTGATTTCTTGGGACTCTTATCCGAGTTGGCATACAAAAGAAGATGAAGTACCGATTGCTGTGTGGGCAGCCTTTATGCATAACCAGATGAGAGGATTTCAGAAGAAGCCATTTTTTGATGATGGAATCAACACCATCACTTGTGAATTGGGATGAGGAAAATAATGTAAAAAGACCGGGGATGAATTACTTATCTTCAATGCAGGCAATTGCGTTAGGTTCGAATAGTGTTCTTTATTTTCAATGGAGAAAAAGCAGAGGATCGAGTGAAAAGTTTCATGGAGCGGTTGTTGGTCATGATGCGTCAGAAAAGAATAGAGTTTTTCAAGAAGTTGCTTGGATTGGCAAAGATCTAGAAAAGCTAAGCAGTCAAATACTAAGTACATGTAATAGGGCGAAGGTAGCTATTATTATGGATTGGGAAAATTGGTGGGCTCTTTCTGACGCACAAGCAATATCGAGAAAATTTGATTATACGGAAGAACTTTTAAAATATTATCGGGTTTTTTGGGAAAAAGGAATTGAAGTTGATATAATTTCCATGGATCGAGAGTTGTTAGATTATCAGCTTGTGGTTGCTCCGACCTTGTACTTGCATAAAAAAGAGTATATTCATAAAGTAGAAGCATACGTGGAAGCAGGTGGAATATATGTAACAACTTATTGGAGTGGGGTAGTAAATGAAACAGATTTATGTTTTATTGGAGAGAGACCACATGAGAGATTGCTAGGATTATCAGTTGATGAGATTGATGTGGGGAATGAATATTTTCCAAATACTTTCTCCTATAAAGACGGTGTATATAAAGCCGGTGTGTTAAGAGAAGTTGTGACACTTCAAACTGCAAAGCCGTTGGGAACATACTTGCAAGATTACAATGTAAATACTCCAGCAATTACAGAAAATGCGTATGGCAAAGGAAAAGCTTACTATGTTGCTGTTCAACCAGATCTGGAATTTTTTGAAAGAATTTTTTGGGCGATGTAATTGAGGAAGCAAATGTGGAAGCAAATTTGACGGAAACATTACCTTATGGAGTTACTGTTTCAAAAAGAAGTGGAAAAGAACAGAAAGATGATGTATATTTTCTTCAGAATTTTAACAGACATCCTGTGAAGATGGTTTTGAATGAATGTTATACAAATTTGATTACTGATGAAATCCTTACAGGTTCAATAAAACTGCAAACATATCAATGTATTGTGATGCAAAAGAAATAAGATTCCGTAATAGGGAGGAATTCACATTGAAATCAAAGGCAAAGACATTTTTAATTGATATTTTACTTGATATTGTAGGTGGTTGTTTCATTGCGATTGGAGTCTATAATTTTGCAGTGGCATCTGGATTTCCGGTAGCAGGTATATCAGGTATTGCAATCGTGTTTTATTATTTTTGGAAAATTCCAATTGGTACAATGACGACAATTTTGAATATTCCAATTATTTTAATTTGTTACAAGTTGTTGGGAAAACAATTTTTTTTAAGATCAATAAAGACAATGTTAATTTCTAATATACTGATGGACTGGGTTGTTCCATTGTTTCCAATTTACCAAGGTGATATGATGTTATCTTGTATTTGTATGAGTGTATTCTCAGGAATCGGATATGCATTAATTTACATGAGAGATACCTCTACAGGTGGAGCAGATTTTGTTTTGATGGCAATACACAAGGCAAAGCCACATATTTCTGTAGGAAAAATTATCATTGTTATGGATTTTATTATTGTAATTATTGGTGGAATTCTGATGCATGGAAACATTGATAAGATTATTTATGGATTAATTGGAACGTATATTCTATCATTTGTCGTAGATAAGCTAATGTATGGCGTTGATGCTGGAAAACTTGCTTTGATTGTAACAGAAAAGGGGCCACAAATTGCGGCAAAAATTGATGAGCTATCACAACGAGGGGCAACTTTGATTAAGGCAGAAGGAAGTTATACAGGACGTGAAAAAGAAGTATTAATGTGTGCATGTAACAATAAAGAAATGTATACGATTCAAGAAGCTGTAAAGAAAGTAGATTCATCAGCGTTTCTTGTTACAATGGAATCGAATGAAGTGCGTGGAAAAGGATTCAAGCCAATATAATATAAAAATTAAGAAGCTCCAGCATGGATCGGTATAAGATTGGATCCGGAACATTATCTTTGATTATGGAACGTTATCACGCGGGAGAAATTCCGATTGAAGAACTCCAGATGATGCCACCAAAAGAGGTGGAATTACTTTTTTATCCTCAGAAAAATATTAAAAAGAAGGATATTCCACTTCCAGATTTCCAGTACTACTATGATAGGATTCATGCAAATTAAAATCAATTAAGAAAAATAGGCGGATATGAGCAGCAGGACAATGAAAAAAGTTTTTGTCCTACTGCTTTTTTGGTTAATAAAATTTCAGATCTGTGAAATAATGTGAGTAAAAAAAACTAGGAGGACACATTATGAGCGGAATGAAATTTGAAAAAGAAATCTTTATGAAGTATTTGATCGAGCGGGAAGCATCGGAGGCAACAAAGAAGAAATATATGACAGATGTAACGACTTTTTATTCCTATGCAGCAGAAGCGGAAGAAATAGATAAGGAACTTCTGCTTGCTTACCGGGAGTGGCTGATGCAGCATTATGCAGTAAGCAGTGTAAATTCGATGCTTGTGGCACTGAATCAGTATTTACTTGCCGTTGGGCTTGGAAAATGGAAGCTCCGCAGAGTCCGTGTACAGGGCTGTAATTCAAAGATGATGGAAAGAGAACTGCAGAAATCCGATTATATCAAACTGGTGCGGAAAGCAAAAGAGCAGGGAAAGGAACAGCTTGTAATGATTATGGAGACGCTTGCGGGGACAGGAATCCGGATTAGTGAGCTAAGATATTTTTCAGTTGATAGTGTTCAAAGAGGGATCGTGAAGGTGTGGAATAAAGGAAAATACAGACCGGTTATTATAACGGATCAGTTGAGAAAAAGACTGTTGTATTATATAAGAAAAAACAAAATTCAAAAGGGAAATGTGTTTATAACGAGATCGGGTCATGAAAAAGACCGGTCGAATATATGGAGAGAATTAAAACAGCTTGCAGTAAGTGCGGGGGTGGAAACCGAAAAAGTATTTCCGCATAATTTCAGACATATGTTTGCAAGAATTTTTTACAGGGTTACTGGAAATCTGTTGCAGCTTGCGGATATTCTGGGACACAGCAGTATCGAGGTGACAAGGATTTATGCTTCGGATGGAATTATGGAATGGAAAAAGAGCATGGAAATGTTAGAGATGCTTGTAGAATGACGACATAATGTTAATTATGTTGTAGTTTTCGATATAGGTATTATGACTCGAAAATATGAAATAAAAGGAAAAATAAATGTTTTACATAATTAAAGTGAAAGGACTGTTTTGTAATTTTTGTAACGAATTTTTAATGTTGACAGTCTTTGTAATACAGACTAGAATATAGTTGGACTGAGTTTGGACGATTTATATTACAACATAATTAACATTATGTAGAAAAGAGGGAACATATGGAAAGAGATATATTTGATGATATGATAAAGAGAGATGGAATGTTCATATGTATCCGATCTGAGATACAACAAAAAAATAGTAGAATCCAAGCTGAAAACGATGGATTTAAGTTTATATGATGAGAAGCAGCTGGAAGAATTTGCACAATATGTATTTAACTGTGGATGGAGTGAAATTGGCGGTAAGCTTGATAAATAAAAGATAAAATAATGAAAATGGATGCGGGATATGATAAAATGAATATCATATTCCGTATTTTTTGTGTATACGATGAGCCAAGTGCAGATTTGTGCTTGCACAAGGATCTGCATTTGTCGAATGTACATCACCTGGCTGTTAAGCGAGATGGTGTACAAAGTATACAAATCGAGCAGGAGTCAGCCTGCTCGATTATTTACAGAGAGGAGACAGCAGGAATGTCACACATCATTTTCCATATAGATGTCAATTCAGCCTACCTTAGTTGGACGGCAGTAGAACAACTGAAAAATGGTGCCGATGTGGACATCCGCACGATCCCCGCGATCATCGGCGGTGACAGAGAATCACGCCATGGGATCGTATTGGCGAAATCCCCGTCGGCAAAGAAATTCGGCATCCGGACGGGAGAGCCGGTGGTAAATGCGTTCCGCAAGTGTCCGAATCTTCACATGGATCCGCCAAATCACAGGATGTACAGGGAGTATAGCCGGAGACTGATGGATTTCCTGAAAACCTATACACCGGAAATCGAGCAGGTCAGTGTGGACGAGTGCTATATGGATTTTACCGGAATCGCACAGCGTTTTTCTTCGCCGGTGGAGGCTGCGTATGAAATCAAAGCCCGGGTTTATGAAAAGTTTGGGTTTACCGTGAATGTGGGAATTTCGACAAACAAGCTTCTGGCAAAAATGGCATCAGACTTTGAAAAGCCAAACCGTGTCCACACTCTTTTCCCGGAAGAGGTCAAGGAAAAAATGTGGCCGCTCCCGGTGAGTGAGCTTTTTATGGCAGGGAAGTCCAGTGTGGCGATTCTGGAAAAGCTGGAAATCCGGACAATTGGTGAGCTTGCGCAGACAGATCCGAAGCTTCTGGAATTCCATTTGAAAAGTCATGGGAGAACGCTGTGGGAATTTGCGAATGGAATCGGTGATGCAAAGGTGCAATCCGAGGAGACCGCTGCAAAAGGGTGTCGGTAAATTCCACCACACTTCCAAAAGATGTGGAAAAGGCAGAGGATGCAAAAAAGGTTCTATTTTCTCTGGCAGAAAGTGTGGGAAAGAGACTAAGGAAAGCAGGGCAGAAAGCCAATATGGTTAGTGTGGAAATCCGCTACAGTGATTTTCAGAATGTATCTCACCAGAAGCAGCTTGGCAGAGCATCCGGTGCAGATCAGGTGATCTACGAGGCGGCCTGCAGTCTGTTCGATGAGCTGTGGAACGGTGAGCCGATCAGATTGCTTGGTGTTCGCACAGCGAAGCTTGTGGATGAAGATGAACCGGAGCAGTTAAGCCTGTTTGACCTGCAATTCGAGGTGAAATCTGAGAAGCCGAAGAAGAGCATGGAAAAGCTGAAAAAGCTCAGTGCGGCAATGGGAGAGATCCGCGGAAAGTATGGGGCGGATGCGGTGATACGGGGCAGTGTTCTGGAGCAGAGAGAAAAAGAGAAGAAATATGAAAAGAAACAGTTCTGAAAATTTCCCGGGAAACTTTCAGAGCTGTTTCCATGCCTTGACACCTAAAGAATCCCTGGAGTATAATGAGATGATATGTAGAAATATAAGGGGATAGAAAGGAGCTTCTTTAAACAATGGAATTTAAAGACAGAGAATTTATTCCGGTACTGCTTGGTGGAGATATCAATACTTACAGTGTTGCCCGCGCATTTTATGAGCAGTATCAGGTGAAGACATATATATTTGGAAAGTTTGCAACAGGACCGAGTTACGGAAGTAAGATCATCGAATATCATCCGAATCCGAAGATTGATACGGACGATTATTTTCTTCAGACAGTCAATGGATTTGCAAAAAAGCATAAAGACAAAAAGATTATGCTCATCGGATGTGGTGACAGTTATGTGGCGCTGATCAGTAAGCATAAGGCAGAGCTTGAGAAAAATATTATCGCACCATATATCGATTTTGATCTGATGAACAGTCTGCAGCAGAAAGAGACTTTCTACAAGTTGTGCGAAAAGCATGGGGTAGATTATCCGGGAACGATTATTTACGATCAGTCCATGGGACTGGATTTTGAGATGAATTTCCCGTACCCGGTAATTTTAAAGCCGTCTGACAGTATTTCTTACTGGGAGCATCCGTTTGCAACCCAGAATAAGATCTACACGATCAAGGACAGAAAAGAACTGGAAAAAGTAATTCGGGATATCTATGGGGCAGGTTATACAGATAAACTGATCATTCAGGATATGATTCCGGGAAATGATGAATATATGCGTGTTCTGACTTCTTATTCTGACCGGAATGGAAAAGTTAAAATGATGTGTCTGGGACATGTACTCCTGGAAGAACACACACCACACGGACTTGGAAATCATGCAGTTATCATCACAGAGCCAAACGAAGAGCTGATGATGAAGGTGAAGAATCTGCTGGAAGATTTGCACTATGTAGGATTCTCCAACTTTGATATCAAGTATGACAGGCGTGATGGCAAATACCGTTTCTTCGAGATCAACACCCGCCAGGGACGAAGTAATTATTATGTGACAGGATCTGGATTCAATGTTGCAAAATATGTAGTAGAAGAATATGTTTACGGAAAAGATCTGCCGCTTGAATTTGCAAAAGAAGAACATCTCTGGATGACAGTACCGAAGGCAGTTGCTTTCAAATATATCAAAGAAGAAGCAAACCGTGAGAAGATGAGACGCCTTCTTAAGGAAAAGAAGATGGTCAATCCGGTATTTAAGAGAGGTGATTTTAAACCAAGACGTTATCTTGCTATGGTGAAGAATCATCTCAGACAGTTTGGTAACTTTAAGAAATATTACAGCTAAGAGAAGCTGAAACAGGGAGAATGATATGCTGAAAAAAATTAGGTGTTATCGGCGGAATGGGACCGGAGGCGACAAGTTTTTATTATGCAAGAGTGATCGCGAGGACAAAGGCGGAGAGTGATCAGGAGCATATCAACATGATCATTTTAAGTCATGCGACAATGCCGGACAGGACACAGGCAATCCTTACAGGAAATAAGCTTCCGTTTCTGAAAGCGATCACACAGGACGCAAGAGATCTGGAGATGCTGGGAGTGGAAAATATTGCGATTCCGTGCAATACCTCGCACTATTTCCTGGAAGATATCCAGAAATCTACAAGTGTTCCGATCATCAATATGGTAGAGGAGAGTGTCAGATATGTAGTAGAGGCTCATCCAAAAGTGAAGAAGATCGGGATCATGGGAACCGATGGAACGATGCAGGCAAAGACTTACCACCGAGCCTGCGAAAAATTTGGAATCACACCGGTAGTTCCGGGAGAAGCCTGCCAGAAAGATGTGATGTCGCTGATCTATGATGATATCAAAAAAGGAAAGCCGGGAGACAAGAACAAATTTGACCGTGCTTATAATGATCTGAAGGCAAAAGGTTGTGATGCAGTCATTCTTGCATGCACAGAGATTTCGGTATTCAAAGAATATTATCAGGTACCGGCAGACTGCATGGATGCAATGGATGTTCTGGTAAGAGAATCCATCATCAGATCCGGCGCAGAGTACCGGGAATAATACCGGAAAGAATATAAGGGAGATAAATACCAGATGGAAAAATACACATTACAGGAGTACGCAAATCTGTTACAGAACCTGCGTATGATGAAAGAATTTTATTCAAATGGGGAAGAAGAAAAAAACGTAGGATATCTGACCTATGATTCCAGAGAGGTGACGGAAGGGACATTGTTTATTTGCAAAGGTGCGGCATTTAAGGCTGAGTATCTGGATGCAGCGATCGAAAAAGGTGCGATTGCTTATGTCAGCGAAGTAAAATATGAAACGAAAGAAGATGTTCCATATTTTCTGGTAGACGATATCCGTAAGGCGATGCCTCCACTTGCAGAGAAGTTTAATAATGCACCGTGGAAGAAACTGACGATCACCGGAATCGGCGGAACAAAAGGAAAATCCACTTCCGCTTACTATATGAAAGCAATCGTGGATGATTATATGGAAGCAACCGGCGGAAAGGAAAGTGCAGTCCTTTCTTCAATCGATATTTATGACGGAGTGATCAAGAAAGAATCCCATATTACTACACCGGAGTCGGTAGAATTGCAGGAGCATCTGCGCCATGCCGTAGAAAGTGGTATTACATTTGCCGAGATGGAAGTATCTTCACAGGCGTTAAAATACAATCGTGTCGATAACATGCAGTTTGATGTGGGAATTTTTCTGAATATTTCAGAGGACCATATCAGTCCGATCGAGCATCCGGATTTTGAAGACTATTTTTCGTCTAAACTGAAAATTTTCGGAAAATCACGTTACGGAGTTGTGAACATGGATGCAGATTTTGCAGACCGTATTCTGAAAGAGTCAAAGGTCTGTGAGAAGGTGCTGACGTTCAGTACAAAGAATCCGGAAGCGGATGTTTATGGTTATGAGATCCAGAAAGACGGACATGAAACGGTATTTATGGTAAAGACAGAGCTGTTTGATGAAGAATTCCGTCTGACGATGCCGGGACTTTTCAATGTGGAAAATGCACTGGCTGTCATTGCGGCATCCATTCTTCTTGAAATCCCGAAGGAGTATATGCACAGCGGTCTTTTGAGGGCAAGATCCAGCGGACGTATGGAGCTTTATGGAAGTGCAGATAAGAATCTGATCGCTGTTGTGGATTATGCACACAACAAGCTTAGTTTTGAAAAGCTGTTCTCTTCAATTAAAGATGAATATCCGGATTATAATATCGTATCGATCTTCGGATGCCCAGGAAAGAAAGCATTTATCCGGAGAAGAGACCTTGGAACGGTAGCTGGTCAGTATGCGAAAAAGGTTTATCTGACAGCGGAAGATCCGGGATATGAGCCGGTAGAGCAGATTTCCAAAGAAATCGCACAGTATGTGGAAGCACAAAACTGTCCGTATGCCATGATCGAGGATCGGGGAGAGGCAATCAAAGCAGCGATGGATGAAGCAGAGGGAAAGACTATTTTCCTGATTACCGGAAAAGGAAATGAGACAAGACAGAAATATGGCTGTGAGTATCTGGACTGCAAATCAGATACACAGTATGTTAAAGAATATCTTGCCGAGTATGATAAAAAGCATCAATAGAGACTGAGAGATGGGTGGGTGTTCCTGCAAACGCACAGGATGCGTGAAAACGAAAGCAGGAAATCCACCCATTTTATATATTTTCATATCCGGTGTGACGTTTGAGGGGAAACAGCATATTCTGAAAACAAAGAGTCCAAAAAGAGGAGCCTTATGAAGCTTTCGGTTCTGTTTAAAAGGATTCAGCATGCGGTGATCCAAATGCCGGAATTAGAAGAAGAGATGGAAATCCGGGGGATTACCTGTAATTCCCAAAAGGCAGAAGAAGACAGTCTGTTTGTCTGCATTCAGGGAAGCCGGGCAGATGGACATGATTATATAGAAGAAGCCTGCAACCTTGGGGCATCCTGCATTCTGATAGAAAAACTGGTATCTGGGGGAAGGATGCTGAAGTTTCCGGAAAATGTTGCCGTCGTTCTGGTAAAAGATACACGGGAAGCTCTTGCCGGGATCAGCAGGATCTGGTTTGGAAGTCCTGCTGATAAGTTGAAAGTGATTGGCGTGACCGGCACAAAGGGGAAAAGTACGGTGGCAGTGATGATCTGGGAGATGCT
>ENA-OQDC01001278-OQDC01001278.1-human-gut-metagenome-genome-assembly--contig:-NODE-1278-length-13287-cov-3.032143_pt1 | contig 13287 bp, 11 predicted proteins | sample MGYA00242770_ERZ504601 | MGnify/ENA primary metagenome ERZ504601 (study PRJEB26092, sample SAMD00036305) | human gut metagenome | host: Homo sapiens | study: EMG produced TPA metagenomics assembly of...
CACTGGTCAAACAAGGAAGATCCCCATCTATCAGGAAGCGCGTCCGCAAGAAATTCCGGAAGCCCTTGATATAACTTATCCCTATTCCCATAAAAAGACGCAAACAAAGGGTTCTCTTGGGATGGGTGGAAGGACATATATCATAATCTTGTTTCCTATATTCATCGGTAAATTGGAATACGGAACAATGCTTCTCAAAATCCCAATTCAATTTGCCAATACAAGTTCCCCACAAATATACATTCACTATAATTGGTTCTTTCTTCATGCCATCTTACGTTTACTATTAATTCTTTGTATTCTCTTGCCTGTTTTCTCATTGATAAGGAATGGAGAGTCTGGAAGTTCCGGTACAAGACCGACAACACCCTCAAGAGTTCCACTGATACGCAAAATCTTAAGCAACGTACTCAAGGCAATATCATTTACTTTGCAAGATTCTTTTCTTTTAATTGTAATGATGGATACCCCCGCCTTGTCCGCAAATTCTTGTTGAGAAAAACAACAGCTAAGTCGTATAGCCTTAACCCTCTTGCATATTTCCTTAACAATACTCTCATCTGAGAATTCATATATTGAATATGTATCATATAATTTTTTTCATAGAGGAAAATATATTTAAGTATCATTTTTGATACAAAAATATCGATAAACTTGAAAAGCACCAAATTTACAGGCATTTTTTACTTCGTAATCTTTTTTGCTAATGTAAAAAAAGCGGCTTTATGCCGCTTCAATCATTTACGACAGAATATTTTTAGGAAACAACAGCATGATCAGCGGCAAATAATCTTTCAACGTGATCCGTAATTGTTTCAGTGCCTGTTGGATCCGGTAGTCTACCGTTTTGGGGGATATTTGCAGGAACTCGGCTATCTCCTTATAACTTTTATTTTTGAAGCGGTGCATGACAAAGGCCTCCCGGTAGATGGGAGGCAAAGCGTCTACCGCTTCCTTAATCCTTCTTTTTAGCTCTTCGAGTTGGTAATAATCGGTCTCTTGCAGCATCTCCTGCATATTCTCGTAGAAAAAGGTATCGGCCCTTAGTTGGAATGATGGTGAGCAATCACATTAATTGCACGATGGTAAACGGTTTTGAACAGATATTGGCTCAAGTGATGTTTCGAAGGTTTGTGTTTCCGGTTCTCCCACAACCATAGCATCACGTTCTTGCACGATCTCTTCTACATCTTTCAGTTCGACAAACCGAGTGGCGTATGCACACAAGATAGGATAGTATCTTCTGAATAAAACACCGTATGCTTTTAGATCCCCATGTTGCATGGCTGAAAGTAAAAAGCGCTCGTCTGTGGTTTGTAGTATTTCTTTTTTCATATCTTTGGTTACAAAAGTAATTTTTAATTCTGCAATTCAAAATACTTATGAAATCCATGTCTGAACTTAGATTAATAAGTTTGTCCGAATTGCCATAAGGAAATTACATTCATATAATCTTGTCCGATATCGTCTTTTACAACAAAATCGTTTTCAATGCCTTGCAATTACTTTTGTTCTTCCTGCACCATGCGGACCGATTACCCTATCAGACGGTTGTTCCAATTTATACGGTCGAACATATATCGATGAAATGCGGTCGATATGGGACATAACATGGCATCGAAACTTATTTGTAATTTTCCCATGACTCTTTATTTGTTTACGCAAATAAACTTGTTTTGCACTATAGAATGTGTAAATTCCGCAAATCAGGTTTCCTTAACAGGATAATGTACTTTGATGGTCAGTGCTATTTTAATAATTCCGAATGGACCTTGAGTTAAGGGTATAAACAAGTAAAAAGCTCTTTTTGGCAAAAAAATTTTGAAAAAAACACCTTTACGTTTAGGAATCCGTCTGACTTCTCTTGTCTAATAGATAAACATGGATAAAAGACAGACATGGAAACACAGAATACAGATATGATAGAGCACCTTCTCCCTCGCTATTGTTCTGGCGAAGCGACAGTCGAGGAATGTCGGCAGGTTGAAGAATGGATCAGGTTATCGGATGAAAATTATCGGATTGCCAAACAGGTTCATACCCTTTATCTGACGACAGATACGATGCAGGTATTGTTGAAAGTGGATACGGAGAAAGCGCTATCTTCTGTCTGTCAAAAGATGAGCAAGGACAGTGTCCGTCCACAAGTGGGCATGCTTACTTTACTGCAACGGGTTGCAGCAATTCTGTTTATTCCACTTTTGATCGCTTTCGGTATACAAACACTGAGACCACGTCCGCCCAAATAGCTCAGATGATTGAAGTAAAACGAATCCGGGTATGACGACTACGATTCAGTTACCGGATGGCTCTATTGTCCATCTTAATTCGGAATCGAAACTGACTTATCCCTCTTTTTTTGATAAGGACAAGAGAAGGGTTACATTGCAAGGAGAGGCCTTTTTTTGAAGTGCAGAAAGATCCGGAGCATGGTCTTGAAATCACTGCTCCCCATGAAACAAAAATAGAGGTGCTGGGTACCTCATTTAATGTTGAAGCCTTTGAAAAAGATCCTTTTGTTGCGACTACATTGATCAATGGTAAAGTTCGTTTCGGTTACATGAAAAACGGTCGAATGACGGCTATACAGATGAAACCGGGGCAGAAACTAACTTATGACTCTTCTTCCTCCCGAGTCCAATTGGCTGAAACGAACGGCGAGTCAGAGATTGCTTGGAAAGACGGAAAGATTGTTTTTCATGCGACCCCTTTACCGGAAGCTTTACGGATATTGGAGAAGCGGTTTAATGTAGCCTTCGTATTATCCAATGATCGTCTTCGTGGTGAAGCTTTTACCGGGTCTTTCAGTCATCAACGGTTGGAGCGTATCTTGGAAATATTTAAAATATCGTCTAATATCAAATGGCGTTATTTAGATACGCACAATATCGAGAATGAGAAGGCTAAGGTTGAAATCTATTAGGCACAATTTAAAAGTAATTTAATAACACATTAAAACACGCAATGTATCATGAAACACACCAGCAGACCCCCATAAAGAAAAAAGCATCCGGAAAAATATTGGCGTATTCTTCCGGATGAAATGAATTGACTTTAAAATGCTTGTTTGGCGACAAGCGGTAATAAATCATTTTTTATTAATTAGATCACTACAAAGTTATGCAAAAACATTTTATTACCCAACAGTTTTGGGTAGTATCAGAGTTATTTTGGTTTACCTTAAACAAAATTCCAAGAGTTATGAAGTTATACATATTCTTGTTGTTCTGTTCGATTGGCTTGGCACAAGCTGCAAATAGCTATGCTCAGAATGCAACTGTTAACCTGAAAATGCAGAATCAAACGGTTCAAACCGTATTGGATGAAATAGAAAACCAATCTGAGTTCTCGTTCTTTTTCAACACGAAGCATGTCGACCTGAATCGTAAAGTTTCGATTGATGCTGAAAACAGTGATATATTCAAAGTCTTAGATCATATCTTCTCCGGAACGAATGTAAAGTATTCGGTAGTGGATAAGAAGGTTATTTTGTCGACAGAATTAGTTTTACTGCCAAGTGTATCGCAGAATAAAAAAACGGTAAGTGGTATTGTAAAGGATGAAAATGGTGAACCGATAATAGGAGCGAACGTAATAGAGAAAAGGAAACGGCAAAACGGGACAGTGACAGATATGGATGGCAAATATACTTTAGAGGTATCATCTTCTACTGTTGTTTTGCAGTTATCTTATATTGGTTATTTGACAAAAGAAGTAATAACGACAAATAAATCTAATATAACTATTGTTTTAAAAGAAGATACTTTAGCCTTGGAAGAGATTGTGGTCATTGGTTATGGAACAATGAAAAAAAAGAGATTTAACAGGTTCCATTTCATCTGTAAAATCAGAAGATATTGTAAAAATGGCAACTTCATCTCCTATAGCAGCTTTGCAAGGGCGTGCTGCTGGTGTTTCTATTTCAATGGATTCCGGTGCTCCAAATGCAGGAGTTTCTGTTCAAATTCGAGGTATTGGTACGTTCAACAACTCTTCTCCTCTTTATGTTGTAGATGGCTTTCCTATGGCTGATATTGGATATTTGAATCCAAAAGACATTGAAACTATTGAGATATTAAAAGATGCTTCAGCTTGTGCTATATATGGCTCACGTGGAGCAAATGGAGTTATTGTTATAACAACTAAAAAAGGGAAAAAGGGAGAATTGAAAATTGGTATAGATGCATATTATGGAATAGAATATTTAGCTTCTAAACCGACAATGTTGAATTCTTCTCAATATGCGGAACTATCTAATTTAGCTTATAAAAACGCAGGTAAAGATCCTCTATATGCAGATACTTCCAATATGCCTTATTCTACAAAATGGTATGATGAGGTGTCGCATTTGGGACAAATCCAGAATTATAATATTAATATGTCCGGAGGAAGTCAGAGAATGCAATCCATATTCAGCGCGAACTATTATAAGAAGGATGGAATTATAAAATCAATGAATTATGATCGAGTTTCATTGAATCAGAGTAATAAAATAGAAGCAACTAATTTTTTGAATATAGAGACATCCCTCTCTGTATCAATGACAAATTCTAAAAGTATGGATTCTAATGGTATTTTTTTAGCGTCTTTAATAGCTCCTCCAGATATACCTGTCATTGATCCTGAGACTAATTATTATACAGGTATTACAAAATTAAGATTAGAAAACCCTGTAGGTCGAATAGCTAGAAATAACAGCAAATATAAGTCTCTTTATTTTGTAGGGAACTTTAGTGCAAATCTTAATTTGACCAAGGATTTGGTTTTTACCTCTCGTTTCGGAATCAAGATTGTTAATTCTAATAGCAATGGCTTTACACCAGTGTATTATGAGACGGCGGATAATTCGGTATTGATGAATTCTGTTTCTAGAGGGACTACTAGAACAACGGATTGGACAGCCGATAATATGTTGACATATCACCATTGTTTTAATGATGTACACGATTTGACTACCATGGTAGCAATTTCTTCCCGTAGTTATAAATCTGATTCTTATTGGGCATCAAAACAGGATACTCCACTTGAAAGAGAAGAATTTTGGTATTTCGATTCAACAACGAAAAATCCGATGAATAGCGGAAGTGGAGCTGAGTTGACTATGTTATCTTATTTAGGACGTGTTAATTATAATTTGTTAGATCGTTATTTGTTGACTGCTAGTATTCGAACTGATGGCTCTTCTCGTTTTTTGAAAGAAAATAGGTGGGGGTATTTCCCTTCTGGGGCTATTGCCTGGAAACTATCAGAAGAGATGTTTTTTAAGAAATGGGAACAAAAATGGTTTAATAATGTGAAGATTCGGTTAGGATACGGTACAATTGGTAATGAAAATATATCTTCTTATTATCCTTATTTGACTCCAATATCACAGCAACAATATTATACTTTAGGGAAAGTTCCAGAAAGGATCAATGGAGCCGCTCCTTCTGCTATAGGTAATAGGGAAGTAAAATGGGAAACCTCGAAACAGATGAATGTAGGAGTTGATTTAGGGCTATTCGATAATCGTCTAAATATTACTGCTGACTATTATGTTCGAAAAACAAATGATATTTTACTAGATCAACAAATACCTTATATTTCCGGATATGGCAGTATTATACGTAATGTTGGAGGAATGCAGAATAAGGGTTTTGAACTTACTGCAGGATTTAAAGGAGGTAAAGGCAATTTCTTTTATAGCATAAATGGAAATATGTCATTCGTTAAAAATAAAGTAACGAATTTAGGAACAACCAGTGCTTTGATAGGTAGTTGTGATGGTGTTTTTGTTGATATGGCAACAGCCATAGGGCAGTCAATTCGGACTGAAGTTGGAATGCCTTATGGTCAATTTTATGGTTATGTAACAGATGGTATTTTCCAAATCAATCGGAGGTTGATGCTTATAAGAAAGATGGACATTTGATTCAACCAGAAGCAAAACCAGGAGATTTTCAGATTTAAAGATTTGGATAATAATGGAGTAATAGATGAGAATGATAGAGAATTTATTGGAAATCCAATTCCTGATATTACGTATGGTTTGTCATTTGATGCAACATATAAGAATTTTGATTTAAGTATTTTATTTCAAGGTGTTGTAGGAAATGAGATTTATAATGCAGCAAAGTTTTATTATATGAGATTTGATGGTAAGCATAATGTTCGTGTTGAATATCTTGATAATTATTGGGCAGGAGAGAATACATCTAACACTCAGCCAATCCCTTCTTCTGATTTGACAAGGAATAATAATAATTTTAGAAATTCTGATTATTACGTTGAAAACGGATCGTATCTACGATTGAAAAATATTCAACTAGGTTATACTTTCTCTCCGAGATTTACAGAGCAATTCAAACCTTCTATTCGTGTGTATGTGGCTGCACAGAATTTGTTTACATTGACGCAGTATAGCGGATTTGATCCGGAAGTTGCTAGAAGTTATTCTGTTGATAGAGGACAATATCCTCAAGCTCAACAATATATGATCGGCGTTGTTGTCGGATTTTAAAAATGAATGATATGAAAAATTTTAAGATATTAATATTAGGACTATTGGTATTACAGAGTTCTTGTTCCGATTTTCTGGATAAGAAGCCATTGGTACAAACATCTGTTCAAACTTATTATTCTACAGATGAAGAAGTGAATTCTGCTTTAATGGGTATTTATTCCCGTTTGCAACGAGAAAATTTTCAGTTAGGACCGATGTTGATTATTGGAGATGACTGTTCTGACGATGCAGATATAGGAAATGAAAATAGTGAAGCGTTTTCATGGTTGGGACCGGTATCACAATCGTTACAGAAGTTTGATCATCTATCTACTAATTGGTTAAGCTCAGCATTATGGGGAGAGGCTTTTACTGGCATTTCTTGGACTAATCAGGCTATAGAGAGTATTTTAGCAAACCGAAATTTATTATCGGAGAAAAGTGATTTGTACTTGGGGGAAGCCTATTTTTTACGTGCTTTTTTCTACTTTTTTTTAACCCGCCAATATGGGAGGATGCCAATCGTTGATCATGTATTGTCTTATAATGAATTTTATTCTCCTCGTGCCTCTATAGAAGAAACGTGGGATTTTATTGTCCGAGATTTAAAGAAAGCTATAGAGCTCTTACCCAAGAAAAGTGAATATAGTGCAACTGATTTGGGAAGAGCCACTCAAGGCGCGGCTTATGCCATGTTAGGGAAAGCTTATATTTATCAAGGAAAATTTCAAGAAGCGTATGATGCTTTGATGAAAGTCGTTGAGTCTGGTGAATATTCATTAGAACCAGTTTATGCAGATATTTTCACATTGGAGCATGAAAATGGAATAGAGTCTGTTTTTGAAATTCAGCATATGACTAGTAATACAGGTTGGTCTGATGACAATGAGGGTTCTATTCTTTCTTTTTATGAACATGACGCAGATCCTGATGATCCTATCAAATGGCATAATGGCTGGTCTATGCATTGTTTAACTGAGGATTTAGTTAATAGTTATGAGAAAGGAGACCCACGTTTAAATGCAACAGTTATTTTTCCAGGGGAATTTTTTGATGGGCATATCAATTATAATAAAGCAAGTTCTACTGGTTATCAACCTAAGAAGTGGTATATTCCTTATGATCAACGTTCTCAGTCTGATCAAAGTGACTGTCCTAAAAACATAATTTTTTATCGTTATGCTGACGTTCTTTTGTATTTAGCTGAAGCAGCCAATGAAATAGGAAAAACGGCTGAAGCATTAGGTTTTCTGGAACAAGTTCGCCATAGAGCTAGATCAAATGCAACGGATGTGAATGTTTTACCTATAGTAACAGAAACGGATAAGAATAGATTGCGTGATTTGATTTGGCATGAAAGGCGTGTTGAATTAGCAGGTGAAGGACAACGCTTTTGGGATTTAGCTAGGCAGGGACGTTTAGGAAAGGTAATGAAGGCTTATTCACGAAAGTATAATTCAATTAAAGGACAGAACTTTATTGAAGGAAAAAATGAATTACTTCCAATACCTGACGATCAGATAATAGTCTCCAATGGAGCATTATCTCAGAATCCTAGATATTGATGTTTAACTATTTTACAATAAAATAAATACGTTTTAATTTTTATCAAAAACATGTATGTATAAGCAATGTAGTTGAAGTCGATACCAGCAGCATTATTTTATACTATTCTTTTATTTATATTCTTCACATTAAGTAATTAATACTAATAATCATGAAAACAGTTTTATTAATAATATGTATGGTCTTTATAGAACTAACTGTAAATGCTCAGAATACAACATATTTCGTATCTCCGTATGGTAATGATATTGCTTCCGGTTTATCTATTAAGGATGCGTGGAAAAGTTTGGATAAAGTAAATAGTGTAACGTTTCTTCCTGGTGATAAAATCTTGTTTGATCAGGAGGCATTTGGAAAGGACAGTTAAAACTGAAAGGTTCAGGGATTGAAGGAAATCCTATTCTTCTTTCTAATTATGGGGGGTAAGGACAGGCCGGTGATTTACACCGGAAAGGCTGAAGGTGCTGGAATTCGTCTATATAATCAGTCTTGGTGGATTGTAGAAAATATGGAGATCACCAGTGGAGCTGCTCCAGAACTAGGAATTGGTCGCCAAGGTATTGCAGCAATAGTTCGGGGAGCTGATCAACATGTAGAAAAACATTATCATTCGTAATTGTTATATTCATGATATTTGGGGACAACTTGGGGGAAATACGGAATTTACGGGATATAATAGTTGTGCTATTGTTGTACAGATGCAGAATGAAAAAAATGATGGTTGCGATGATAACGGTCTGAATGCGACATTGGATAATGTTTTAATCGAAAATAATCACATTGAGCGTTGTGATAAGTGTGGTATTGTTGTCCGTGGATGTAAAAGGAACTTGAATATATCTCATAATTATATGGAAAATATAGGAGGAGATGGCATTTTGGCGAGTGGTTGCTATAAAGGAATGATCGAGCATAATGTGGCAAAGCGAACGTGTATGCGTTCCGGATATATGGATTTAAAAGGTGGAGAAACGTGGTGGCCTCATACTGCAGCAATATGGATTATGAATGCTCAAGAAACTGTTATGCAATACAATGAAGTGTATGATACAGGTCGACAGCCAGGGAACGGAGATGGGTTTGCTTTTGATTTTGATTATTACTGTAAACATTGTGTTTTACAGTATAATTATAGTCAGAATAATCATGGATTCCTTTTGTTTATGGGGCGAACTTTTGAAAATATAGCTCGTTATAACATTAGTGAAAATGATCAAACTCACTTGGTACAAATGCAGTGTGAGATAGGAGATCGGAATATGCTACATAATAATATTTTTTATATCGATTATGGGACAGTAGATATTGATTTTTTTGTGGAAATGATGGTATGGTCAATAAAACGACGATAGGTGCTGCCTTTTGTAATAATATATTTTATGCAACTGGGCAGAGTTGTTTCAGAACGGTGTATTCAAAGGGGGAAACTTTAGGGCGAACCTTCGATGAATCTGTAAAAGTTGCACGAGGAATGCCTTATAAATTATTTTATAATAATTGTTATTTCGGTCTGTGGAAAAATGGTATCCCAAATGATCCGAACAAATTAATCGCTGATCCTTTGTTTATTGCACCGGGGACAGGTAAAGAAGGTTTTTCTTCTTTGACTGGATATCAGTTACAATCTGATTCTCCCTGTATTAATGCTGGCTTTTATATACCCTTGTCGGGGAAATATGACTTTTGGGGAAATCCCATAGAAGATGGATTATTGGATGTAGGAGTCTACGAGCAAATAGGAACGGGAGTTTTTGCAAATAAGATTAAAATGAAGGAGGATGCTGAAAAGTACAAAAAGAATCTGATTCTGCTTGGTTAAGATGGAACTCCAATGGTAGTGAAAATTAAATTGTTTATTTGATTAAAAGTAATAGTATGAATGAAAATAGAAGGAATTTTATCAAACAGGCAGTAATAGGAACTGGACTTTTATTAGGGAATAGTGTGAAGGCAATAGACCTCGAGTCGGTGAAAACGATCAATGAATCTTTGCATACTTTTCACAAACAGAAATTTAATATGTGTGGTTACCGTGCTCCTAAATTAGAGACTGTTCGAATTGGTTTTATTGGTATAGGTAACCGAGGTATTTTCAATATGACACAAATGCTATATATAGAAGGTATTGAAGTTAAGGCTCTTTGTGATTTAAGGCAATTTCGCATTGATGAAGCCCAAAAGTTATTGTCGGATTTTAAAAATCCTGTCGCGTGCGAATATGGAGGTTCTCCTGACGCATGGAAGTCTGTCTGTGAACAATCTGATATAGATTTAATTATGATAGCAGTACCAAGAGGTCCTCTTCATGCAAAAATCAGTAATTACGCTATGTTGTGTGGAAAACATGTAGCCGTAGAAGTCCCAGCAATTGCAACCATTGATGAAGCTTGGCAATTAGTTGAAACATCGGGAAAAAACTAAAAAAACATTTGTACGATGTTGGAAAATTGTTGTTATGAGTTTTTTTGAGTTGCTAACGTTGAATATGATTCGTCAAGGTTTATTGGGTACTATTATTCATGCAGATGCCGCTTATATTCATCATCAGAATAATTTTGTGAAAAATAGAGACGGAGATATGTGGCGTATAGAGGAAAGTCAACGTCATAATGGTAATTTATATCCAACACATGGATTAGGACCGATTTGTCAAGCAATGAATATAAACAGAGGAGATCGGATGACTCATATGGTTTCTATGTCTTCAAATGATTTTATGATGGCAGAAATGGCTACCGAATTTGCTCAGAAAAATCCTATTTATAAGTATTTAGCGACAGATACTTATCGGGGGAATATGAATACTTCTGTTATTCGTACAGAAAGAGGGCGAACTATTATGTTACAATATGATACAACAAGTCCTCGGGTTTACTCACGTATTTACATGGTAAGTGGGACAAAGGGAGCTGTACAAAAATATCCTTTTCCTGAGCGTATTTCTTTGGGTGATGACTGGGTGAGCGAAAAGGAAATGGAAAATTTAACAGAAAAATATATGCCAGAAATAGTCCGAAGGATAGGAAATATGGCTAAAAAGATTGGAGGACATGGTGGAATGGATTTTTTAATGAGTTGGCGTTTGATAGATTGTTTAAGAAATGGTTTGCCTATGGACATAGATGTTTATGATGCCGTAGCCTGGAGTTCTATTATCCCATTAAGCGAATGGTCCGTAAAACATGGCTCACAACCTGTGTTAATACCAGATTTTACTTGTGGTTCTTATCGATTAAATGAACCGTTTGTGTGAAATATTGTAAGCATTCAGCTAACCCTGTATCGCAAAGTTTTATAAGGGCGGTGTGCATTCTATGTTCTACGCAAGGAAAACCTGCATTTTTTTGCTGTTTTTCTTCACTAGAATGTTTATCTTCCCAAAATGTGCACTCCATAAAAACAGATGACGAAGTCCTAAATATCTGATTAATCATGGGGATGTGTCAAAAGTCAGACACATCCCCTTTTCCTGTTGCGAAGTATAAAAATCAAAGTCAGATATCTTTGTATTATCAAAGATAAAGGGCTCCCTTTGTGCCGTCGCCTGTTTTAAGAGATATCATATACAGAGGGAGTGACGGATAGACCAAAGAAGCCTTGACTATACACATGTAAAGCTTGGCTATTTGTAGTCCAGGCTTTTTTATACATTAGAGTCACAAACAACAAATAAAAACCAAAATGATCACTATGCTTAAAAAAAGGTGTCCGAAAATGGACAGCCTCATTAAGTAAAATTCATCTATCATTGCTTTTCATATTTATTGTGTATTCCTCTTTTGCACCGGAAATATTGATACTTATAGCAACCAGACGGTACGACATCGCCACGTTTGATCATACCGCTGGAAAACAGTGATATACAATCTGAATCAAAACAGATTGTGTATCACCAATTTCTTTTTTTGTGCCTTGTTAAACGTATAAGAAGTTCCTCCAACAGATTTTCCATCCCAATAAGCAATCAGCCTACAGGCGTGTGAAATCATGTAATCATTACGGTGGGCATAGCATTGGGCATAATAATATTCGGATAGAACTACCACTTTGTCGGCTTGGCGCAAAATATCAGCATACCTCTGTTTGTCCTCTTTGTTGAAATACACATCTTGCCCGACATAAGGAACAACCGCCACCAAAACCATATCGGGATATTGTTTCCTTTGTTCAAGTATGGTATGAGCAGCCATCATGTCAAATCCAACCGCACAACCGATATAGAAAAAACGGCTTCCATTCTCATAGCAGAAACGTACCTCTTCATTCAACGATACGGACAAAGCATATTTATTTGTTCGTATCGTTCTATGACCGGTAAAAGCAACGGACATCATTTTCATCCATTTATCATGTGCCTTTCTACATATATCCAACGAACCTGCCGAAGTTTCATACACCATTCCATTCACCTCATAACGATAAGTGAACCAAGTAGTATCTCCAAAGATACCCTTCTGCTTCTCTATATAAGTCTCTTTTTCTTTCATCTTATAACATACGGACAACTGTTTTACCTAAAAAGAAACCTCCCAAAACCTCACCTCCTATTTTTTCCAACTGACAAGCGAAACGAGCATACGAAAATCCTTTTGTTAAAATATCGTCAAATACCAAGATTTTCTTACCCCGAAAAAAAGTCCTTGTCAAATTCTATCACTTGTACTTTATGAAGCGACTTGCTATCAAATTTCTCATGAATAGCCAAACGATCTCCACTGACACGTATATGTTCATACGCATTGATAGCACCTGAAAACTTACACACAGCCGAAGCAAACCCCTTATAACGAAGTTCATTCTTATCAGCAGAAGAAGCCGGGACACAAGCAAAAACAATATTCTTAACATCATCACCAAAAACTTGATGTAACTTATTCGCTATCATCCAAGCTACATTCAAATAAGATTTTCCATCCTTAAAACTCCATATCATCTTACGAATTTGCCATTCTCTTTCCGTTGCCTGCCGATATTGCATAGGAAGATATTCAAAGAAAGAAAACATCATCTTATGCCATTGTCTGTCTAAACTAGGATATTTACTCTGATGTGCCATAGTCTTTTATCTATTAAAATTAAACTTATGCTTCAGCTAGATTTAAAGACCTTTTTTTTCAAAAAAGCCTTTTACCGGGATGGGCCTTTTTTCTTTACTTGCCAGACTTTTTTTTGGAGCTTTTCATGCCCCATCTTGAGTTTATTGAGCCTTTTTTTACCGGCACACTACAATAAGGAAGGAT
>ENA-OQDC01001279-OQDC01001279.1-human-gut-metagenome-genome-assembly--contig:-NODE-1279-length-13267-cov-3.220091_pt1 | contig 13267 bp, 13 predicted proteins | sample MGYA00242770_ERZ504601 | MGnify/ENA primary metagenome ERZ504601 (study PRJEB26092, sample SAMD00036305) | human gut metagenome | host: Homo sapiens | study: EMG produced TPA metagenomics assembly of...
GAAAAGTATGGGTAGAGAATCCGCAGCTTCATCTGACCGCTCTGTATTTTATGCAGGAGATGCGCAGACAGGAAAAGCCGGAACTGACAGAAGAGCTGAAAGGTCTGCAGGAAGAGATACTGGTCAACTATGGAAGAGGCAGATTTATCGTAGCCGTTCACAAAGAAAACGGAATGCCGATGCTCAAACAGAAGAACGGAGATGCATATCAGCCGATTTTCACAGATATCCTGGAGTTTCGAAAATTCAATAAAGAGGATCAGTTTAAGACAATGGCTATTGAAGCAAAAAATGTTCCGAAGATGTTGGTAAACGAGGCAAAAGGGGTTGTGATCAATCCGTACGGAGTCAATCTTCAGATTCCGATCGTGAGACCGGAAGAGCCGCAGGAGAAAAAATAGTTGTCCGTCTTTGAAAATTGTGCTATAATCACCACGAAAAATGAAAACAAAAGCAGAGTAGAAGTATGTGCGTTAAGTGCCGGTTGGACGGGGAGTTGCCAGCAGGACGAAAAGTGAATGCTTGCGGTACATATTTCGCATCCCGCTGCTGCACATAGACAGATATACCAGTTTGATATAAGGATACCTTCTGTGAGTAGCTTGAGGATTACTGCAAAGGAGGTATTTTTTTATGAAACAATTAAAACAGCAGTTTGTAGACTCCTGGCATGAGTTGAGGAAAACAAAAGTTATGGCAGTGGCTGCCATGTTGATCGCGATCGGTGTGATATTAGGCTTTTTCTCTGTTCAGCTTACGGAGTTTATCCGGATGGTTTTTCCGGTATTCCTAATGAGCTGGCATCGATGCTGTTCGGTCCGGTGGTTGGCGGGATCATGGGAGGAATCGGGGATATCCTGAAGTTTCTGATCAAGCCGACGGGACCGTATTTCTTTGGGGTATACACTGAATGCGATGCTGGGACCTGTTATTTACGGAATTTTTTTCTATCATCGTCCGATTCAATTGGGAAGAGTCGTGGCAGCCAAAATTACGGTTGCTTTACTTGTAAATCTTCTGCTCGGTACCTGGTGGCTGACGATCCTGTATGGAAAAGGATTTCTGGCAATCCTTCCGGCGAGATTTATAAAACAGGTAGTTTCCGTTCCGATTGATTCCGTAATCTTTTATGTGCTTGCAAAAACACTGGAACGATCAAAAGCGATTTCTATGATCAAAAAATAAAAGAGAGCCTTTCAGCTCCGCTGTAAAAAGCGAATGCTGAAAGGCTCTTTCTGATGATGTACCAGATGTCGGATGATGACCACGCAGGAAATGAAAAATGTGCCCATGCTGATCACCGCATCATGGAAATAAAACAATCCGGTCAGAGAAAACAGTGTAAACGTAAGAATGCTTCTGTAAAGATGCGGCTTTACAACGATCAAAAAAGAAAATAACAGATAAAACACAATAGCGTTTAACATCTCATATTTGATAGGCAAAGAAAAAAAAGACCAATCATTAGCCCACGTTGCAACATCAAAAAAAGCATTTTCTACTTCAAAAGCATCTAAAAATATGCGAGACATCATAAAAACACCAAATGTAAAAAGATAAAGAATATATGGAAAAACAACCCTCGTCTTAAAACAAAATGATATTATAACACACACTACATATATAAAACAAGAATAATACTTCATAAACGAAACTATTATTTCATTTGGGTTTTGTATCCAAACAAAAAACTGGAAAAGTATCAAAAACAAGAATAAGGCAATAAAAAGTTTTATTTTTTTCATTTAAAAGCAATCTATTTTCAAGAACAACCACAAATATAAACATCCATAAACTATGATAAAAGAACGAACAAATCTATTAATAATATTAGAGATAGAACTCATTAAATTATGATTCCAAATCACTAGTTCTTACAAATTTTAGTCCCTATATCCACTAACTGTTTGTACATATACTCCATTACTCTCCTTCGTTCCTCTTGGAGTACATTATCCACCTTATCATAATCGACAGGTATATTCAAAACAGATCCGATTTTCTGAAAATCTCCTTTCAATATTTTCCTCTCACCCAAGGCCAACTGCTCTAACAATGAGCCCAATTTCTGTTCATTACTATCTCTTACCAACGAACAAAACGGACGATGCGTTATGATCGAAAATATCGTCCCATGAAATGTATCCGTAACAATGTATTCCGCTTTCTTGAACCAAGCCAAAACATCAAACGGAGTTTCCGGTATGACAGCCTCATCACACCAATCATAACGACAAAAGACAGAGATCAATTTCAATCCCTTCGATTTAGCAAACTCCACGATCTTCTTTATTTCATCTTTATCAGAAATACGCCCTTGATAACTATAAATTACCATATAAAGCTGCTGGATATTGATATTTCTCTCTACAATCTCTTTCTCATACCCATATATCAACACTGGATCCAAATGTATCTCTGGCTTAATACCTGTCAAACGCTCCACGATCTCATACGAATTCCTGTCACGGACAGATATGGCCGATAACTTTTTCATTGTACCCCCAATCTCTTCAGTAACACCAGCATTCCACAATTGCTCATAAGTCGTATGTCCAAATGAACCCGCATAAGAGACTACCCGACCCGCTTGAGAAACTCGACCATAAAGTTGAGGAGTATATCCCCAAAAGCTTTTCTGGCAACAATTAAAAACCTCATCACTACCAATAAAAACCACATCAAAACGGAAAGGAGTCAAACAGTCCAAACCTAATACAGGAAATTGGGCGGCAATGCGACCTCTAACCCGTCTCATAAATTGGCGATCCTTCAACAACGAGACTAAACGTCCTTTGAATAAAAAAGAGAAGGCTGTACATGCTTTCGACCAAATTGAAGATCCCGACTCATAACCCGGCAGCGAACGGCCTTTCTCTATATCTATAAAATAAACCTCATCCGCTCCATTTTGTAGCAACAACTGTTTTAAAGCATACGCCTGTAAAAAAGAACCATAGTTTAAGACCCTTTGCATAGAGAGTATTCCCACTACTTTTCCCATTTCAATATTCTGATTAATTTGTTTATGATTCGTTTCAGCAAACAGCATAACTTATACATGATCAACGTAGATCGCAACGAGTGGCCGGAACAGAAACGCACAAGAATCCATGACCGCAACCTCGGTCTACGAGGACATTCCTTCATCTGTCCTTCCGCAACAACATTAAAAGGATGCTCTATCAACTCACAACCACAAGAACACAATATCTTATTTCCCTTTTCCGTGAAGGCAACCGCCGCACTCACACCATCCTCATTTAAAAGCCGGGCCGTTACACGGGCGGCGAGCCGGGCTGCATCTACAAGGATAAATCCAAGGTGGATGTGCGCATGGCGTTCTGCTTCCCGGATACCTATGAGATCGGCATGTCCTTTCTGGGCGAGAAGATCCTGTACGATATTCTGAACCGCCACGAAAACTGGTGGTGTGAGCGCGCCTTTATGCCATGGACGGACATGAAGGCCCAGATGGAGCGGCTGGACATCCCGCTGTACTGCCTTGAAAGCAAGGATCCGCTGACGGATTTTGACATTGTCGGCTTCTCTCTTGAATATGAGCTGTGCTATACGAATGTTCTGGCAATGCTGCGTCTGTCGGGCATCCCGCTGCGGGCCGCCGACCGTGACGAGCGGTGGCCGCTCATCATCGCGGGCGGCCCCTGTGTATGCAACGCCGAGCCAATGGCAGACTTCTTTGATGTCATGCAGCTTGGCGAGGGTGAGCAGATGCTGCAGGACATCTGTGCAACCGTTGAGCAGGGCAAAAAGCAGGGCTGGGATAAAGAACAGCTGCTGTTGGAGCTGGCAAAGCTCCCCGGCGTCTATGTGCCGTCCTTCTACGATGTGACCTACAAGGAGGATGGCCGCATCGAGGCTGTCACGCCCAACCGCCCCGGCGTGCCGCCGCGCGTGACAAAGGCCATCGTGCAGGATATGGACAGCTTTACCCCGCCGGAAAACTTCGTGGTGCCGCTTGTGGGTGCAGTGCAGGACCGCGCCTGTGTCGAGGTGCTGCGCGGCTGCGTCCGCGGCTGCCGCTTCTGTCAGGCGGGCCAGCTCTACCGTCCCTTCCGGGAGCGCAGCCCCAAGCTTATCAGCGACAGTGCGCGGATGCTCTGCCGCAACACCGGCTATGATGAACTGAGCCTGTCGAGTCTTTCGACCTCCGACCACTCCCGGCTGGAGGATATTCTTGACAACCTCAACTCTTGGGCAGAGTCCGACCATGTCAGCCTTTCGCTGCCCAGCCTGCGTGTGGACAACTTCTCGCAGTCCCTTGTGGAAAAGACCACCAAGGTCCGCAAGAGCGGCCTGACCTTTGCGGCCGAGGCCGGTACCCAGCGCCTGCGGGATGTCATCAACAAGAATGTCACATGGGACGAGATCGAGAAGACCTGCTCGCTGGCCTTCGCCAACGGCTACACCTCCGTCAAGCTCTACTTCATGATGGGCCTGCCCACCGAGACGATGGAGGACATCGAGGGCATCGCCGAGACGGCCCAGAAGGTGGTGGACCTCTACTACTCCAACCCCAAGCACGCCAAGGGCCGCGGCGTGCAGGTGACCATCAGCTGCGCCTGCTTCGTGCCCAAGCCCCACACTCCCTTCCAGTTCGTCCCCATGGACACCGAGGAAATGCTCAAGGCCAAGCAGAAGCATCTGCTGGAGAGCGTCCACAGCCGGAAGATCAAGGTCAACTACCACGACAGCACCACCAGCTTCCTCGAGGGCGTCTTCGCCAAGGGCGACCGCCGCTTGGCCCCGGTCATCCTCGAGGCCTACAAGCGGGGCTGCTACTTCGACGGCTGGGAGGAGTGCTTCCAGTACGACACATGGCTGAAGGTCTTCGAGGACATGGGCATCGACCCGAAGTTCTACTGCCAGCGCCCCATCGGTCTGGACGAGGTGACGCCGTGGAGCCATATGGACTATGGCGTCACCCACGAATATCTGGTGCGGGAGTACAACAAGGCCCTCGCAGCCCAGACCACCCAGCCCTGCAACCGTGCCTGCCACGGCTGCGGCGCCAATCATCTGTTAGGAGGGCCGTGCTTTGATTACAGTCAGGATCTCGTTTAAGAAGAGGGACGAAGCCTCCTACATCTCCCTGCTGGACCTGCAGCGGGTGATGCAGCGGGTGCTCAAGCGCAGCGGACTGCCGGTGTGGCACACGCTGGGCTTCAACCCCCATATCTATATGACCTTTGCTTGCCCGCTCTCGCTGGGGCAGGAGAGCGAGTGTGAATGCGTGGACGTAAAGACCGAGGCCGAAGCCCCCGACTTTGCCCAGTGGCAGACGGCGCTGAACGCCATCATGCCCACTGGCATCGAGGTCTACCGGGTGGAGCCGGTAAAGATGAAGGCCGACGCCATCGCCTACGCCTGCTACCGCATCCGCTACCCGGCCTCTGCTGCGCCGCTGCTTGAGCAGTACAACACCCTCGACAGCATGCCGGTGGAGAAAAAGAGCAAGCGCGGCGTCCGGATGGTCGAGATGAAAGCTTACGTCCCCGCGATCACGCTTGAGCCGGAAGGGGAGAGCGTGAGCTTTGCCGTCTGTCTGCCCGCTGCACAGGAGCTGAACCTGAACCCCTCGCTGCTGACGGCGGCGCTGGAAGCAAGATTCGGCCTGTCTGCGGCGAGCGCCTCCATCTTGCGCACCGAATTCCTGACGGCGGACAAGCAGAAGTTTCAGTAAGAACGGCCCGGCGGGGCCGGAATGAAAATTTCCTGCATAAATTTGCACGAACCCCTTGCTTTTGCGGGCGGTTTGTGCTATCCTATTAGGGCGTTAGTGTACGCTGAGACCACAGCGGGGTTAATGACACATATCATTAAACGGGCGGTCCTCTGACGGCAGTTCGCCGTGCATGAACGTCTAAAAATCAAATGGAGGAATTAAAATGGACGCACTGAAGATTATTTCTGAAGGCAGCATCAAGGCTGAAAAGCCCCAGTTCAACGTTGGCGATACCGTCCGCGTTGATGTTCGTATCAAGGAAGGCGAGCGTGAGCGTATTCAGGCCTTCGAGGGCACCGTCATTGCGAAGAAGCACGGCGGCGTCGCAGAGACCTTTACCGTTCGCCGCGTTTCCTACGGTGTCGGCGTTGAGCGTGTCTTCCCCATCAACAGCCCCTTCGTCGAGAAGGTCACCGTTGTCCGCAAGGGCAAGGTTCGCCGCGCCAAGCTGTTCTATCTGCGTGGTCGTACCGGCAAGGCTGCTAAGGTCAAGAGCGATATTTGATGATCCCCGCGTAAAACCGGGAGAAAAGGGACAACTTGTTGTCCCTTTTTTCTTTATTCCGGGCCAGACAAGATTGTGAGGTGCATCGGGAAATGGAAAAGCATGCTTCAACACAGGAAACTGTGCGCGGACAGAATGTGTTTGAGTGGTACGAGGCGCTGATCTCCGCCGCGCTGGTGCTGGTGCTGGTATTCTCGCTGTTCTTCCGCATCATTCAGGTGGACGGCGAATCCATGGTGCCCACCCTGCAGAACGGCGATAAGCTGATCGTCTGGGGCGCGGGCTACGAGCCCCAACGGGGCGATGTGGTTATCGTGGACAGCTACACGGCCTACGGTAAGCCGCTGGTCAAGCGTGTCATTGCCAAGGGTGGCGATGTGGTGAACATTGATTATCAGGCGGGCACGGTCTCGGTGAACGGTGAAATACTGCAGGAAGCTTATATCGCTGAACCGACCTATCTTGGCTATGACGTAACGTTCCCGTACACGGTGCCGGAGGGCACGGTGTTTGTGATGGGCGATAACCGCAACGCCTCGCTGGACAGCCGCTCGTCCTATGTGGGCTGCATTGATGAACGCGATATTCTGGGCAAAGTGCTACTCTGCTTTTTGCCCTTTTCGGATTTTGGGGTGGTAAAATGAACAACGATACCCGCTTTGCAAATCAATATAACATCCAATGGTTCCCCGGCCACATGACCAAGACCCTGCGGATGATGGAGACGGAGATCCAGCATGTGGATGCCAGTCTGGTGCTGCTGGATGCCCGCATCCCGCTTTCCAGCCTGAACCCCGAGGTGGAGCGCATTACGGCCCGCAAACCCAAGCTCTATGTGCTGAACAAGGCAGATCTGGCCGATCCTGCTGTGACAGAGGAGTGGATCAGATACTTCCGCGCCGCCGATGCAGGCTGTGTGGCCATCAGCGCCAAGCAGAAGGGCGGTGCCAAGGCGGTGCAGACCGCCATTGAAAAGGAGCTGGCCTCGCTGCTGGAGCGCCGCCAGAACCGTGGTATGGGTGGTGCCAAAACTCAGGTGATGCTCTGCGGCATCCCCAACGTGGGCAAATCCACCTTCATCAACACCTTTGCAGGCTCTGCCCGTGCCAAGGCGGCAGACCGCCCCGGCGTGACCAAGGGCAAGCAGTGGGTCAGCACTGAGAAGTTTGACCTGCTGGATATGCCCGGCGTGCTCTGGAAAAAGTTCGATTCCAAGACCATTGCTTCTAATCTGGCCTTCATCGGCTCCATCAAGGATGATATCCTGGATGTGGAAGAGCTGGCTATGAATCTGCTGGATGAGGTGCGCCGCAATTACCCCGACCTCGTGGCCCAGCGCTACAAGCTGGATGCAGAGACGCTGGCTCTGCCGCCCTACGAACTGCTGGAGGCCATCGGCCGCAAGCGCGGTCTGCTGGTGCGCGGCGGCGAGGTGAACACCGAACGCTGTGCCATCATGCTGGTGGACGAGTTCCGCGCCTGCAAGTGGGGCCGCATCTCCCTCGAGCGCCCGCCCCAGCGGGATGATCTGGCAGACTTTGCCGAGGAGGACGACGAATGAAACGGCGTTCTGACGAGGAGATCTCTGCCCCTCTGTACGAGTATGATGCCGCCATCCGTGCGCAGTATGGCTTTTTGCCGGTGTGGACGAAGCGGGCCGCGGTCCGTTGTGCGGCCCGGTCGTTGTGGCGGCCTGTATCCTTGACCCGGAGAAGCCGGTGTACGGCATCAACGACTCCAAGAAGCTGACCGAGAAAAAACGGGAAGCCCTCTTTGATGAGATCCTTGACAAGGCGCTGGCCTATAAGATCGTCTTTGTAGGCCCGGAGATCATCGACCGGGATAATATCCTGAACGCAACCATGAGAGGCATGAAGCAGGCTGCGGAAGGGCTGGACATTGTGCCGAATCTTGTGCTGGTGGACGGAAACCGTGTCCCGGCTGCGCTGGAGATCCCCGCCCAGCCGGTGGTCAAGGGCGATGCCACCAGCGCCAGCATCGGCGCGGCATCGATCCTGGCAAAGGTCAGCCGTGACCGCTATATGATGGAGCTGGACAAGCAGTACCCGCAGTATCAGCTGGCAAAACACAAGGGTTACCCGACCAAGCTCCATTATGAACTGATCGAGCAGTACGGGATCCAGCCCTTCTACCGCCGCAGCTTCCTGAAAAAGCAGGGCTATTGGCCGGAGGGCAAGTGATGGATCGGGCCGAGACCGGCCGCACCGGCGAAGCTGTGGCTGCGCGGTATTACCAGAAGCAGGGATGTGAGCTGGTGGCCCACAACTACCGCACTAGGATGGGGGAAATCGACCTCATCCTGCGGGAGCCGGACGGCACACTGGTGCTCTGTGAGGTCAAGACCCGCAGCCCCGACCCGCTGGCCGCACCTGCTGCGGCCGTGACCATTGCCAAGCAGCGCAGGCTCATCCGCACCGCGGAATATTATCTCCAGCACACCGGACAGAGTGATGAACCGGTTCGTTTTGACGTTGCCGAAGTGACCCCTCTTGACAGCGGGCGCTGGATGGTACATATTATAAAGGGTGCATTTACCGCGTAATGCGGGGTGCATCGGTGGGAAAAGGCAGAAAACGGCTTTTGCCGCTGTCACAAACATGGGGCCAATGCGGGTCCCGCTGGCAAAAAGGAGCGACGACAATGCAGTTTTTCAGCACGAGAGATCATAACCGCGTGGTAAGTGCCTCTCAGGCCATTGCACAGGGCCTGTCGGATGAGGGCGGTCTGTTTGTTCCGCAGAGCTTCCCACAGGTGGATGTCAAGGCGATCTGTGCGCTGGATTACCCCGAGATGGCTGCTGCCATCGTGGGGCAGTATCTGACCGATTATTCGCAGGAGTTTCTGCAGGAGGCCGCCAAGGCCACCTATGGTGCGGCCTTTGGCGGAAAGGCGGGCTATCTGGCCCCTGTTTCGGATGAGGTGTACTCTCTGGAACTGTGGCACGGCCCGACCTGCGCCTTCAAGGATTACGCCCTGCAGCTGATGCCGAAGCTGCTGGTGGAGGCAAAGAAAAATCTTGACCGCACCGAGAAAACATTGATCCTGGTGGCGACCAGCGGCGATACCGGCAAGGCCGCGCTGGATGGCTACCACGATATCCCGGGTGTGGAGATCGCAGTGTTCTTCCCCACGGGCGGCACCAGTGAGATCCAGCGCCTGCAGATGGTGACCCAGGAAGGCGAAAATGTGGCGGTCTACGCTGTGCGCGGCAACTTTGATGATGCACAGACCGGCGTGAAGAAGGTCTTTGGCGACCCGGCCATTGCTGCCGAGCTGGCAAAGCGGAACATCCGCCTGTCCAGTGCAAACTCCATCAACTGGGGCCGTCTGGTGCCGCAGATCGTTTACTACTTTGCCGCCTACGCCCAGCTGCTCAAGGCAGGGAAGGTGCGCTTTGGCGACAAGGTGGACTTTTGTGTGCCTACGGGCAATTTTGGCGATATTCTGGCGGGCTACTATGCAAAGCAGATGGGCCTGCCGGTGGGCCGACTGATCTGCGCTTCCAATGAGAACAACGTCCTGACCGATTTCCTGACCACCGGTACTTATACTGCCAAGCGGGAATTCTTCAAGACCACTTCTCCCAGCATGGATATTCTGGTGTCCTCCAATCTGGAGCGCCTGCTCTATCACGTCACCGGCAGCGATGCCGAGGTGGCGGGCCTGATGAAGAGCCTGTCTGAAACCGGCAGCTATACCGTCCGGCCCGAGACGCTGGCCGCCATTCGGGAAAGCTTTGGCTGCGGCTGGAGCAGCGAGGAAGAGGTGGCAGGGGAGATTCGTGCCCGCTATGAGCAGGATGGCTATCTCTGCGATACCCACACCGCTGTGGCCTTCCATGTGGCGGGCTGTCACAAGCGCGAGGGTGTGCCCATGGTGGTGCTGTCCACTGCCTCCCCCTACAAGTTCCCCCGCAGTGTGCTGGAGGCTCTGGGCCACACTGCTCCGCAGAACGACTTTGAAGCCATGCAGGAGCTGGAAGAAGCCACCGGCCGCACTGCTCCCGCAAGCCTTACTGCCCTGCGGCAGAAGGCCGAGCGGTTCAATACCGTCATCGACCCGGAGCAGATCGCGCAGGTGGCGCTGAGCTATCAGGCTTGACGAAAACCCAGAACAGGAGTAAATAAACTATGGCACTTTTTTGTGCTTGGCGATACCCACCTTTCCCTGGGCGGCTCCAAGCCGATGGACGTTTTCCCCGGCTGGAACGGCTATGTGGAACGGCTGGAGGCCAACTGGCGCAAGCTCGTAAAGCCTGAGGACACCATCGTCCTCGCAGGCGACATCAGCTGGGCCATGCGCCTTACCGATACCCGCAGGGATTTCGAATTTCTGCAGCAGCTGCCCGGCCAGAAGCTCATCATGAAGGGCAATCACGACTATTGGTGGACCACCGCCAACAAGATGAACGCCTACCTGAAAGCCGAGGGCTTCGATACGCTCCACATCCTGCACAACAACTCCTACTCCGTGGAGGGCTACGCCATCTGCGGCACCCGGGGCTGGCTGTTCGATGTGGGGGAGGCCCACGACGAAAAGGTGATGAACCGGGAGATCGGGCGGCTCAAAATGAGCCTTGACGCCGCAGAGCCGGGGCTGGAGAAGCTGGTGTTCCTGCATTACCCGCCGGTCTACACCGGCACCAGCGCCCCTGAGATCGTGGCCACCCTGAAGGCCTACGGCATCACCCGCTGTTACTACGGCCACCTGCACGGAAATGCCATCCGGTACGCGGTGCAGGGCGATGTGGACGGCATCCGGTATAAGCTTGTCAGTGCCGATGGCCTGCGTTTCTGCCCCTACCGCATCAATTAAAGGCGGGAAGTGTGGGCGAAAAGAACAAAAAGTCAAAATTTGGTCTGGCAATTGTGTCTGGAACGTGCTATAATAAGTTTTGACGCGATTGTTGCACCCAATTGAGCGCGCGCGTCCCCGCATTTCGCAAACAGGAAACACAGGACGCGGTGCGCGGTTGCAGGAGACAGGGGGAGAAAACCTGTCCCAACGCAATAGAATTTTTGAGTGGAGGATACACAAAATGAATTTCATCAAGTGCGAAAAGCTCGAGAAGAGCATGGCAGAGCTGCAGTTCTCCATCGACGCTGAGGCCTTTAAGGGCGCAGTGGCCGATGTCTTCAAGAAGGAGGGCAAGAAGTACTCCGTGCCCGGCTTCCGCAAGGGCAAGGCTCCCCGTTCTCTGATCGAGAAGATGTACGGCGCTGATGTCTTTACCTATGATGCCATCAATGAGCTGTTCCCCGCTGCTTACGAGGCAGCTGTGAAGGAAGCCGGCATCGAGCCTGTTGGCCGTCCCGAGGTTTCTGTGGATGCTGCCAGCGAGACCGAGGGCGTGACCCTGACCGTCAAGGTCGCTGTGATGCCCGAAGTCAAGATCGGCAACTACAACGGTCTGACCGTTGAGAAGACTGTCCATACTGTTACCGACGAGGCCGTCGATGCAGAGCTGAAGCGCGTGCAGGAGCGCAACGCCCGTGAGCTGACCCGTGAGGGTGCTGCTGAGAATGGCGATATCGCTGATATCGACTTCGAGGGCTTTGTGGACGGTGTCGCTTTTGAGGGCGGCAAGGCTGAGCACTACAACCTGACCCTGGGCAGCGGCTCTTTCATCCCTGGCTTCGAGGATCAGATCGTTGGTCACTCCGCCGGTGAGGAGTTCGACGTGAACGTCACCTTCCCCGAGGAGTATCAGGCTGCTGAGCTGGCTGGCAAGGCTGCTGTCTTTAAGATCAAGCTGCACGAGGTCAAGTACAAGGAGCTGCCCGCTCTGGATGACGAGCTGGCTAAGGACTGCTCCGAGTACGACACTCTGGAAGAGTTCAAGGAGTCCATCCGCAAGAACAACCAGGAGCAGCTGGACAAGCAGGATGACCTGGCTGTTGAGAACGCTCTGGTCGATCAGGTCATCGAGAGCATGGAGGCTGAGATCCCCCAGGCTATGTACGATACCCGTATGGACGAGATGGTCAATGACTTCGCCTTCCGTGTGGAGCAGCAGGGTCTGCGCCTGGAAGACTACCTGAAGTATATGGGCCAGACCGTGGATCAGTTCCGTGCTTCCTTCATGCCTCAGGCTGAGAAGCAGGTCAAGATCCGCCTGGCTCTGGAGGCTGTTGCCGCTGCTGAGAACATCGAGGCTTCCGAGGAGGATGTCTCCGCTGAGATCAAGCGCATCGCTGACCAGTACAAGATGGAAGAGGACAAGGTCCGTGAGCTGGTCAACGTTGACGACCTGAAGAAGGATCTGGCAATCAACAAGGCCATCGACTTCATCAAGAGCCACGCCAACATCGTGGAGAAGGCCGCTGAGGCTGAAAAGACCGAGGACGCTGAATAATCCAGCTGCCAAGGCCGCAATTTGCAGGAAACGCTGTTTGAAGCGTACCCTGTAAACAAAGGTTGTTAAAATTGACCGATACGGCCCTGTTTCTTTTGCCGTATCGGTCAATTTTGCAAATAGAATCATTTTTCGTATCAGGAGGCGAACTTTATGAGTTTTGTTCCTTACGTTGTCGAACAGTCGGCACATGGTGAGCGTTCCTATGATATCTTCTCCCGTCTGCTGAATGACCGCATCATCGTTCTGAGCGAGGATGTCAACGACACCTCCGCAAGCCTTGTGGTGGCGCAGCTGCTGTACCTGGAAGGGCAGGACCCGGACAAGGATATCAGCCTGTATATCAACAGCCCCGGCGGCTCCATCAGCGCGGGCATGGCCATTCACGATACCATGCAGTATATCAAGTGCGATGTTTCCACCATCTGCATGGGCATGGCCGCTTCCATGGGTGCCTTTCTGCTGGCAAGCGGCACCAAGGGCAAGCGCTTTGCTCTGCCCAACTCCGAGATCCTGATCCATCAGCCGCTGATCGGCGGGCAGGGCGGCGGCCTTTCCGGCCAGACCACCGATATCAAGATCCATGCCGAGCACATGGTGTATATCCGCGATAAGATGAACCGCATGCTCAGCGAGTACA
>ENA-OQDC01001281-OQDC01001281.1-human-gut-metagenome-genome-assembly--contig:-NODE-1281-length-13245-cov-6.445876_pt1 | contig 13245 bp, 13 predicted proteins | sample MGYA00242770_ERZ504601 | MGnify/ENA primary metagenome ERZ504601 (study PRJEB26092, sample SAMD00036305) | human gut metagenome | host: Homo sapiens | study: EMG produced TPA metagenomics assembly of...
GGTAACATCCAGTGCATCCTCGACACCGGTGCAGTTGATGGAAATTTTGCGCCCATCCCGGAGCAGCAGCTCCACACAGCCGGTGCCCATGTTAAACTGACAGGCTCTTGCATCGTACTTCATAATCTTGCGTCCCTTCTGCCTTACGGCACTCTTACTGTTGTGACCTTCGTGATACGGTCTTTCTTCTGATAAGGTTTTGGACACACAGCCGTAAGGGAAGAGCCATTGTTCTCGTTTCCGAAGAAAACAAAAAAATCCGAGCCCTTCTCCTATCGAGAAAAGGTTCGGATTTTCATGGTTTGGTGCGATGGAAGGGACTCGAACCCCCGGCCTACTGATTCGTAGGAACTGAACAGCACATTTTGTCCATTTCATCATTTGACGCTAAAACGTTATTTTAATCGAACCGCCGTTATTTTTCTGTTGTTATTCTATTGCATCCTTTGCATTGCTTGCACGTCTTTGCACCTGTTATCCATCCTTGCGATGTGCAGAAAATGTGCAAAAGTGTGCAGAGCCAAAATCAGCCCAGCAAAACAGGCTGTTTCGCACAGCCCCAAAAGCTGGATTTCAACAGTATTTATTGTGCAAAATCTTCCAGTTTTATCCAAACAACAATCTTACATGACACATCGGTTCTATGGCAGGGTTTAGGACATCCGAACAGACACCGTTTGATATAGAAATGAGGTTCACCATGAATAAACTGCTTTCCTGCCGCTTCAATATGGACACCAACCGGGTGGAAGCCCGGTTCGCAGACGGCTCTACCGTTGCCATCGACTGCATCGCCATTGAGGATGAGTAGCACATCTAATGCTGTGACGCATGACATCGACCAGACCAATTTCTAAGACAGCTTTATCCATTTTCAGAAATGGCCGCCTGTCTCCATAAAATCCAAAAGACCAAAGCCATCCGGTAAAAAAGCGGACGGCTTTGGTCCTTTCTATGGTGTAAGGAGAACAAATCTGTAAAGTCTGCGGATTGAAAGCTGTCCGGCGGCAGGTACAGCCGATTTCTTTATCAGCCCAGAACGCCCACGTTCTCGATTGCGGTCTGCTGCAGCTCTTCCAGGAAGTCCAGTGCATCCTGACCGGTCACGATAAACGGATCGTTGAAGTTGATCGCACGCTGATCCTCATCGTACTTGGCATTGTTGTTCACAACGTCCTCGCACAGGGAAGCCAGATAGGAAACGATGCCTGCATCCGTGCCCTTGGGAGCCATCCAGATGTAGCAGCCGTTAAAGTTGTTCTTCACGTAGCCGCTTTCATTGATGGAAGGAGTATCGGGCAGTGCGGAGCAGCGGTCGCCAATGGTGCACAGGGGAGTCACGTCGCCATTCTCGATGTACTCCTTCGCAGTCAGGTAAGGTACAAAGCAGACATCCACATGGCCGCCGACCAGTGCTGCGATACGGTCAGAACCATCGCCGCCATCCACGATGTTGCAGTCAAATCCTGCCTGCTGGAGCAGCAGAGCGTAGACATGCGTGTTGCCGCCGGAGGACATGCCCATCTTGATCGTGCCGGGGTTTGCCTTGGACTTTTCCAGCAGATCCTCCATGGAGGTGATGCCGGACTGCTTGTTGGCAAACAGCATTTCGCCTGCGCCGCGGCCAAATACGGCAATCACTTCGTAGTCCTTATAGCTGTACTGGCAGGTGCCGGAAGCAAAGTTGTTGACGACAGCAGAGGTATTTGCGCCGATGATGGTATAGCCGTCGGTGGGGGTGCTCTGATATTGCGTCATAGCCACAGAGCCATTGGAGCCGGCCATGTTGGTCACTGCAATGGACTGGCCAAAGGAAGGCTCAACATACTGTGCCATCAGGCGGTTGTTCAGGTCGGTATCGCCACCGGCACCAAAGCCAACCACCAGCGTCATGGAAGTGTTGGGATATCCGTCCGGCTTAGCAGCTGCGCTCCCTGCTGCGGTGGATGCCGTTGCGGAAGTAGCGGTCGAGCTGGCAACAGAGGAAGCCGAGCTGCCGCCGCAGGCAGTCAATGCAGCAGATGCGCCCACGATACCCATAGCAGCAAGGAACGAACGACGAGTGATCTTTTTCATGATAAACTTTCCTTTCTCCTTGTAAATATTTGTGTGAAACCGGAATATATGATCCATTAACGTTTTCAGAATTATTCCCCTTCGGATGCCTCAACAGTCTCCACGGCAGCAGCTTCACGGTCAGCAGCGCGCTTATTGGAACGCAGGCTGTAAACGATCATGACGACAGTGACGACCAGGATGACCAGGGCAAGCGGGTGGTTCAGCAGTTCCTTCGGGCCGCTGCTCATGAAAGACTCGGCACGGCGCAGGTTCTTTTCAAAGATGGGTCCCAGAATAAAGCCAATGGCAACAGGCATGATGGGCAGCTTCATGGCACGGATCACAACTGCGATCAGGCCGAAGTACAGCAGGCACCACACATCAAACATGCGGTTGCTGCAGCCAAATGCGCCCACACAGCACATGCACAGGATGATGGGCATCAGCAGGTTCTGCGGAGCAGACAGAACCTTGACAAAACCCTTGATGCCGAACAGCATGAAGAACAGCATGAACAGAGAGGACAGGCCGATGATGAGGTAGATGGCATACATCAGAGCGCCGCTCTTATCAAAGATCAGCGGGCCAGGGGCGATACCGTGGATGATCAGGCTGCCCAGCAGGATCGCCGTGATGCCATCGCCGGGGATACCCAGCGTCAGCAGGGGAATCATTGCACCGCCAACCGCTGCGTTGTTTGCCGTCTCAGAGGCAACCACGCCGTCCATGATGCCAGTACCAAACTTTTCAGGGGTCTTGGAACGGTTCTTGATCGTGGTATAGGACATGATGCCGGCTGTACCGCCGCCGATACCGGGCAGGATGCCAATGCCGGTGCCGATAAATGCCGCGATAAAGAAGTTGACGATCTGGCTCTTGAATTCCTTCCAGGTGAAACCCAGACCATGGATCTTATCCACGGTGGTGTTCTGAACGATGACTTCCTTGGGCTTGACGACTTTCTGCGCCACAGCCACGACCTCCGGCACTGCATACAGGCCGATCAGAACGACCAGCTGCTGGAAGCCGGACTGCATATTCACACTGCCAAAGTCATAACGCACGATACTGTCAAAAGCACTGATGCCGAACGTGGCAAAGATGACACCCAGCAGCGCTGCTGCCAGGCCTTTGACCATATCTTTGCCTGCCAGCGAAATGACCAGCGACAGGGAGAAAATGGACAGTGCGCAATACTCAAATGCACCAAACTTGATCGCGACAGCTGCCAGATAGGGCGCAATGATCATCAGGGCGATCAGACCAAAGATGGTACCGAGGAACGAGAAGAAGATGCCGGTGCCCAGCGCCTTTGCGCCCTCGCCCTTGCGCGCCATGGGCGCGCCGTCAAATGCAGTGACCATAGAAGCGGGCGTGCCGGGAATATTCAGCAGAATAGAGGAGACCAGGCCGCCGGAGATGCCGCCAATGTACAGCGCCATCAGCAGTGCAATGGCTCTGTTGTCGCTCATTGCAAAAGTCATCGGCAGGCAGATGGTAACAGCCATCGTTGCAGTCAGCCCGGGGATCGCACCAAAAATAGTACCGATCAGGGTGCCTGCTGCCACCAGTACGATGCTCAGCGGATCACCGAACACCATGGAGAAGCCTTCCATTAACATGATCTGTACCTTCCTTTCTTAGAAGATTCCCTTCAGGATACCCTGCGGGAGCGGCATCGAGAAAGCGTATTTGAACAGCGCATAGATGGCAACTGCACAGATCAGAGCAAAGATCAGTGTAAAGCCTATCTTGCGATCCTCTTTGTAGGAGAGGATGTTGAACTCTGCAAACAGGAACAGGAACGTGGAGATCAGGAAGCCCACCGGCTGGATCAGAGCAATGTAGATCAGCAGTACCACAAACATCTCGATCACAGCACGGTTTGCGCTCCAGAAATCCTTTACCATCTGTGCAGCGGTTTTCTTTTCCGGCGCATTTCCTGCTGCCTTTTCTGCTTTCATCACGCGCACACCGCGGATGACCAGAATAATACCAAGGATCAGCAGCAGCGTGCCCCAGAGCTTTGGCACAGAAGATGCATTCAGAAAGGACGATGACAGCATCTTGGGGATCTTGATCCTGGTGGCGCCGATCAGATATGCAATGGAAAATGCACTCAGCACGATGCCGCTGAACAGATCATTCCTTCCTTTGTAATATTTTTCGTATTTCATAGGTTTGTTCTCCCTTATTTTGTAGTAAGGACAGCGGTTCAGCGTCCATCTTCCATAAATTGTCTGAACTCTGCCTCAACCCATGCAAGATAATTCTGCCAGTCCTGGCCGGTCGGGTCAATGAACGGATTTCCGGCATCCGGATCTGCAAGCTTTTTTTCCATCTTTTGCAGGATGTGGTTCGGTGCAGGATGATTTCCCAGCACCAGTTGCACATTCTGTGCCTTCATTTTTTCCAGCGAGCGGAGAAATTCGGGCTGAAGATCCGACAGGCCATACCGTGCAAAGAACTCTTTGTACATCGTAATGAATCCTGCGCCGCCAAACGTTCCCGCGTGCCAGATATGCCCATTGTCTTCAACGTCAAAGAAGAACGACATGGTGCCTTCTGTGTGGCCGGCGGTCTCGATGCAGTGGATCACGGTGTTGCCAAGGCGGATCTCATCTCCGTCTTCCAGCAGGACATCCGGGCGGATCATCCGGTAACTGAGATATGGATCCTGCGGGATAACGGCAAGCTCCGGCTTGCGCTGCACGCTTTCCCATTCATCCCTGCCAACATAGGCCTTTGCACCGTAGATCTTTGTCAGGGTGTTCGTGGCACCAAAGTGGTCGTAATGAAGGTGCGTGTGCAGCACGATCCGGATATCCTTTGGGTCAAAACCTGCCTCCCAGATGGAGTTTATCAGCAGATGATCCAGTTCGGGGTAGCTTGTGTCGATCACGATCAGCCCCTCACCGGTGTCGATCAGATGCGAACAGACCGCCTTGTTGCCAATGTAATAGACATTCCCTGCGATCTGGAATGGTCTGACATAAAAGTCATCGGGATACCGCTTCTGCAATTCTCCACGGCCTTCCAGCCGTGCCATACGCACATAATAGTGTTCATACCGGGTGCGCGGATTGTAATCGTCCATGTTTTCCCCCTTCCGGCTCGTCTTTTACGCTGCGCTTCTTTTTATTTTCCGGCCCATCTGGGATGATCGTAGACCTTCTTGTCTGCCACGAAGGGCCACTTTTCGCCGCGGATCACCGCCAGACAGCCATCCACGCACATGGTAGCCATCTTGATCACAGCTTCGCGGGTCTGCGCTGCCGAATGCGGGCTTACGATCAGATTGGGGGTATTCAGCAGGGGATCATCCGGCTTGGGCGGCTCATTGCAGAACACGTCGGTGCCTGCACCGGCAATGGTTCCTGCACGAAGCGCCTCACAGAGCGCCTCCTCGTTTACGATCCCGCCGCGGCTGCAGTTGATGACCAGCGCCGTCTTTTTCATCGTCGCCAGCTCAGCTGCGCCGATCATATTGCGGGTCTGGTCGGTCAGGGGCACATGTACGGTCACGATGTCGGCATTCTTGATCAGTTCTTTGTAATCTGCATAGTATTCAGCGCCCAGTGCTTCGATCTTTTCCTGGCTCATGAAGGGATCATAGCCTGCGATCTTCATGCCGACGCCCTGGCAGATCTTTGCGGTCTCACGGCCAATGGCACCCAGACCGATGACACCCACCGTTTTGCCTTCCAGCTCAAATGCCTTGTGTGCACCGCGGATCTCCCAGTTGCCTTTCCGGGTCTCCACCTGACCTTCGTACAGGTTCTTGGAAAGCGCAAACATCATGGCGACCGCATGCTCGGCCACGCTGCGGTTGTTGGCGCCCGGCGTGATGACGACCGGGATGCCAAGCTCCGTTGCTTTTTTCACATCCACCGAATCATAGCCAACACCGGTGCGACCGATGACCTTCAGGTTGGGGCTGTTTTCAATGGCATGTGCATCGCACTTTGCAATGCGCACGATCAGCGCATCCGCGTCCTTCATATCGTCCAGATAATTATTGGGATCGGGATTATCTTCTGCAATGATCTCCACCTGACCATTGGTATCTGCCTTGAGCTTTTCGATGCCTTCCGGGCAGATGGACTGTGTCATAACAAATTTCATAAGTGATCTCTCCTTCAGCTCTTGCTCCGGCAAAAACTTGCCGCGTAGGCGATGGCGTTTGCAAGGCTCCGTTCGTTGCCGTTGCCCTTGCCTGCATGGTAGAAATCCGTGCCGTGGTCAACGCTGGCGCGGATGATCGGCAGGCCCAGCGTCACATTGACTCCCTCCACCGCTTTCCACTCCTGTTTTTCACGATCATATACGAAGCCGACGGTCTTGAGGGGGATATGGCCCTGATCGTGGTACATGCACACCACGATATCGTACCAGCCGCCCAATGCCTGGCTGAACACGCTGTCCGGGGGCAGGGGACCGATGGCGTTGATCCCTTCGGCCCTGGCTGCTTCGATCGCCGGAGTGATCTCGGTGATCTCCTCGGTGCCGAACAGTCCGTTCTCTCCGCAATGGGGATTCAGGCCGGCAACCGCCACCCGCGGCTTTTCAATGCCGATATCCTGGCAGGCCTTGTCCGCAATCTCGATCACATCCAGCACACGGTCTTTTTTGACACGATCACACGCTTCCCGCAGGGAAACATGGGTGGAAACGTGAACGACCCGCAGATCATGATGCACCAGCATCATGGTATATTTTTTCGTGTGCGTGTAGGTGGCGTAGATCTCGGTATGGCCGTCAAAATGGGTATAGCCATCGGATCTTTCTCCGTGATAAAATTCCAGCGCCTTATTCAGGGCTTCCTTATTCAGGGCATTTGTGCAGGTGGCGTCTACCTCACCGGCCATTGCCAGCTCGATAACCTTTTTTACACACTGGAATGCGGCATTGCCGCCCTCCACACTCACCTTTGCCAGCTCGAACTTGTTGATATCTTCGATCAGGTCCAGATGCAGCACATCAATGGTGCCGGGGGTGAACAGCGCATCGCTGACTTTCTCGCAGCGGTGGATCACGATATCTTCCCGGCCAACAAACTTTTTGGCCTGTTCAAACACTTTGACGTCACCCACAACTATGGGGCGGCAGTAAGAGTATTGTTTGGGATCTGCCAGCGCCTTGATGGTGATTTCCGGGCCGGAACCCGCAGGATCGCCCATGGTAATGCCAACGATGGGTTTTGTCATAAGTCAGCTCCCCTTAATCCATGCCTTTGGCGGCAACATCTGCCAGCACCTTCTTGATGGCTTCCAGACCCTCTTCCGGCACATAATTGAAGGGAGCGCGGCACTTGCCGACATTGCGTCCCTGCAGGGCAACAGCGGTCTTGATGATCGTATTCGGGTTGCCATACTTGAAGGTCTGCTGCAGTACGGCAACGGCATCCTGTGCGCGCTGTGCGCCTTCCAGATCGCCTGCAATAAAGCAGTTGTAAATGTTTGCAATGGTGTGCGGCCAGATATGTTGGCACGGCCTGCAATGCCGCCTGCGCCGCCCTCTTTCAGGCATGTCAAGATCGCTCCGTCGTTGCCAGCCAGAATCGCCACATCCTTGTCCAGCTCTTTGGTCAGGCGGATGTAGGCTTTCAGGTTTTCGATATCACCGCTGGAATCCTTCGCGCCAACAATCACATCCACATCACGGCAAAGAGCCTGCACGGTCTCCGGCAGGAGCTTGTTGCCGGTACGGGGCGGAATGTTGTACAGGATAATGGGAATGTTCACATGCTTTGCAACTGCAACATAGTGATCGTACAGCTCCTTCTGAGAAGCCACTGCAAAGCTGGGGGTAATGATGGACAGTGCATCTGCGCCAAGCTCTTCTGCGCGCTTGCTCATGCGGATGGTCTCTGCAGTGGTGATGCAGCCAGTGCCGGCATAAACAGGCACACGACCCTTGACCTGATCGATCACCGTTGCGAGGATCTCTTCTTTCTCTCTGGCAGAAAGGGCGTATGCTTCGCCGTTGGTGCCCAGCGGGAAGATTCCATGCACACCGCCCGCCAGCAGACGCTCTACCTGCTTGCGCAGCTCTTCATGATTGACGGTCTGCTCTGCGTCATCGTTCATCGGGGTGATTACCGGAGGGATAATACCTTTGATATCGCTAGTCTTCATAATGTGCTCTCCTTTTCTGTTTTGTTTTTTCTATGATGTTTCTATATGAAATGAATGCTTACATGACTTCCTGATACAGCTTGCGTGCATCATCTGCCGTAACAGGGCGCATATTGTTTACCAGAAGCCGCTGCACCTGCATGCCCGCCTCGACCAGTCCTTCCAGATCCTCGGCCGGAACGCCGAACTCCTTCAGGCTGGTGGGAATGTCCAGGTGCTTGACGATGTGCTCCAGACGAGCGATCATCCATGCGGTCTTTTCTTCCACTGTGGTGCAGGTCTTTTCCTCATGGCAGCAGCGGTCATAAGCAATTGCCAGCCGCTCGCGAACTGCCGGATGCTCGCTGTTGAAGCGCATGACGGGTGCCAGCAGGATCGCATTTGAAACGCCGTGGGCGATATGATACTTGCCGCCCAGCGGATAGCTCAGGGCGTGGACTGCAGTGGTGCCGGAAGCGGTGATCGCCAGGCCGCCATAGTAAGCGGCGATCTGCATCCGGTTCTTCTCCGTCATGGCCTCGGGGTCATCGCAGGCTTTTTCGATGTTGTTCAGGATCAGATCCAGGCCTTCCAGCGCATACAGATCGCTGAAGGGATTTGCCTTGTTGCTGGTAAAGCACTCGATGCAGTGTGCCAGTGCATCCACACCGGTAGCTGCTGCGATCTTGCGGGGCAGGTTCTTGATCATGCGTGCATCCAGAATGACATAATCTGCGATCATGTTCTCATTGACAATGCCGACCTTCAGTTCCTTTTCCGGTACAGCCACGATGGCATTGGGGGTGACCTCTGCGCCGGTGCCTGCGGTCGTAGGGATGAGCACGATGGGCACGCACTTCTGTGCCATGCCGGGGTTGTCCAGCAGCTCCTTGACGCCGTAGTCATCCGTCACCAGTACGCTGGCCAGCTTGGCAGCGTCCATCACGCTGCCGCCGCCGCAGGCCACAATCAAGTCTGCACCGGACGCTTTGAACTGGTCCACCAGTTTCTGCACGGCCATGTAGCTCGGCTCCGGAGGCAGGTCATCCAGCACATAGTATTCTGCACCTGCCGCCTTGACTGCATTTTCCGGCAGGGCAAACAGTCCGGCGCCTTCAATTCCCTTATCCGTGAACATTGCCACTTTTTTTGGCGCCCCGCGCCTTGATGATCGCGGTGATGTTGTCCATTGCGTTCTCACCGCCATAAACTGCATGCGGCATTTTCAGGTTATACTGTGTAAGCATTTCCAAAAAACCTCCCTGCTGTTTTGATCCAGCTCATTCCGTTTTGTTCCATGCGATCTGATCCGCAAGACAGATCAGCAGATCATCCTGTCCGAACCCACCCGACTTTGTAATGACATGGCGGGTGCATCCATTGTAAGTAAAGCGTGCCAGAACCACGCCCGATTCCATTTCACACACCGGTTCCAGCTCGTGCACGCCAATGCAGTTCATACATTGCAGCAGCGTATCTCCGCCGGTCAGCAGCAACGTTCCAAGATGCGGGCTTGTAAAAATGGCACCCAGCAGATGTCCCACACTGCCGGAGATCCGCACCCGGATCGTCTTACGGTCGATGCCAAGTGCCGCGGCATAATCAGCGGTGAGCTGATTGCTGCCTGCATCGTTCGTTTCAATGATGCAGTGACCATTGGACGCCAGCATCTTTTCGATTTTGCTCAGCGCTTCCCGCCCATGCTGGCTCTCCCAGTAACCGGGTGTCAGCTTCTGGTAGGGCGTCAGCCGCATTCTTGCAAACCCGGCCTTTTCCGCTTTATCCAGCTGACGCAGTGTAATGGGGTTCACACTTCCGCAGAGCACCAGCAGCCTTGGATCCAGCCGGGGGATCTCTGCCGGGATCCCGGCCAGCCCAAGCAGCCGGGGAAGCACCGCTGCAAACCCCGCGCAGCCTGCCATGATCTGCGGTGCCTCTCCGGCAAACAGACAGCGGCCGGTCGAGACCAGATCCTGTTCATCCGTAGCATCAAAAACCAGAATGCCTGCCTTCTCCGGTACCGGAGAGCCTTCGTGCAGAGGCGGGCAGCTGACAGCCGGTACATCCGTCTGCTCTGCCAGCAGTTCTGTGATCCGTGCATGCCGGACCGGCTCGAACGGATCCACGCCGAAGGGGCTTTTCTGTGACCGGAACACCGTCAACATAATGGATCCCGTCCCGTGTCGTGCGCCCATTTTGGGGAAACGCCGGCAGGAACGGCAGCTGACGGTTGTTGCTGGCCTGAAGAACCGCAGCAAGTTCTGCGCCGATATTGCCCCGCAATGCAGAATCCGTTTTCTTATAGATGTAGCGGATGCCAGCCCGGCAGGCAGCACGTGTCAGCTCTTCGACGATCTGTACGCCTTTTCCGGCGGCAGATGACGAGTCTCGGTATCCACTACCAGAACCTGTGCATCACAGGAAGCAAAATCGACCTGATCTTTTACCATCACGCGGGTGGCTGCACCATAAGCCGCAAACTGCACGCCGGTATCCAGTGCACCGGTAAAATCATCTGCAATAATCAGTAACAGCAGCATGAAATCCTCCTTTCAGCTGTAGTTTTGCTTTTCAGCTTGCAAATTTATTATGCAGCATGATCTTTCCGTTGGCACCCCTTCACCGCGCCAAGTTGCGTTTCAATTTTAAACATTTTGCATTTTCAGGTATTCTTTTTGCCAAAATTGTTACACTTTGAAACACATTTGTCAAGACTTTTTGGTGAAAGTCTGCTATAATCGTAACAAAGTTGAACGGAGGGATCACAATGGTTGAAATCCGAACACGCATTCTCGGCATCGCACCCTACGACGGAATGCGTACTGCCATGGAAAATGCGGCGCAGGCATACCCCAATGTACTCCTGGATGTTCAGACCGGCGACCTGGATGAGGGGCAGGCGATCGTGCAGAATATCCCGCCCAACACCTATGACTGCATCATATCCCGCGGCGGCACGGCCGATCTAATCCGCCGGGTGACAGATCTCCCTGTTGTAGACATCCAGATCTCCGTCTATGATGTATTGCGCGCAATAAAGCTTGCGGAGAACTATACCGACCTGTACGCGATCGTTGGCTTTCCAAGCGTCACCGAATCAGCACATACATTGTGCAGCCTGCTGAACTATGATCTGGACATCCTTACCGTGAACAGTGCAGAAGATGTAAAGCATACGCTGGAGCGTCTGCGGCAGGGTGGGTACCGGATGGTGGTGTGCGACATGGTGACCCATACCATCGCCCGCCAGATGGGCTTTGATGCTTTTCTCATCACCTCTGGTGTCGAAAGCCTGCATGCGGCGATCGACCAGGCGGTCAGCATCAGTTCGTGGTTTGAACGCCTGCGGCAAGAAAATCTCTTTTTGCGGAACATTGCACAAAACGAAAACGCTCGTGTGATCGTGATGGAAACCGACGGAAGCTTGTTTTACAGCAGTTCCGTCGACCCCTCTGCGGAACTGCTCAATATTTTACGCAGTCATCTGCGGGAAGTCCCGCTCAGTGGTACAGTCAAACTGTACTATACCGAACGGGATCATCTGTACAGCATTACAGCACAGCAGCTGCAAATGAACAGCGTCCGGCGATATCTGTTTTACTGCGTTCCATCCCGCATCCCACTCCACACAAGCCGCACCGGGATCCGGATGCTGAACCGGGGCGAATGCGAGTACTTATTTATGAACAGTTTTTACAGTCTGAGCGGTGCCATGGGTACACTGGATACCCGCATTCAAAAGCTTGTCTGTGTGCGGACCCCGCTGTTAATCAGTGGAGAACCCGGCACCGGAAAAGAGCAGATTGCGCGTTACCTTTATCTGCACAGCTCCATGACCAACCGCCCTATGGTGGTCATCAATTGCGCGTCCATGACCGACAAAAGCTGGAGTTACCTGATGGATCACTATACTTCGCCCTTGAACAGTACCGGTGAAACCGTCTATTTTCAGAATTACGAAGCGATCCCGCCAGCAACGGCTTCCGCTTTGCTTTCCACGATCGAAGAGACCGGTCTTGCACGCCGGATCCGGCTGTTGTTCTCCTGCGCGATCTATGAAAATGAACCAACGCCGCCGCTGGTCCATGCCCTTTGTGAACGGCTGGGCTGTCTGACCTTGAATCTTCCTTCTCTGCGCAGCCGCTCTGATGAGATCCCGTCCCTGGCCAGCCTGTATCTGAGCAGCCTGAATCAGGAGCAGGGCAAACAGATCTCCGGTTTTGAGCCTCGCGCTATTGAGATGCTGCGCCAATATGAATGGCCCAACAACTATACACAATTCAAAAATCTGCTTCGTTCCCTGGCCTCCCTGACCACCGGCTCCTATATCGAAAGCCGTCTGGTCGCAGAGCTTCTGGCAAAAGAGCGTGCCCACCGGAACACACCCTCCTCTACCGGAGTCCCTGTCGCGACAGATAACCGCACCCTTGAGGAGATCAACCAGGAGATCGTACAGCAGGCTGTAGCAGCCCACGGCGGCAACCGCGCCGCCGCCGCCCGCCAGCTAGGCATCAGCCGCACCACGCTCTGGCGATATCTGAGCAAATCGGAAGAATAAGCCGAAACAATAATACCAATTTTTATATAGGTTATTTCGCCAAATTGCTGAAGGAGCAATTTTAACAACGCTTTTTCATTCTTTTTCTTCGACTTCAATTCAAAAAAGTCTCACTATCACCGCATTCCCTTAATAAATTTTGCAAAACCATCTTGACGCACCTTGCAAACCATGATACTCTCTGTCACAAATCCCACTGAATCCGCAATAAAATGCGACACAGTGAGGGTTTGTTCTCCATGAAAAGATTTACCGCCCCGCAACACACCCGATCTATTTTGCCGCCGTTTCACCCGACAAAATCATCGCTGCGCTACGTGGGCGGTATTTTTCTTTTTCACAAATAAAATCTTATGTAGTTGTTCAATCTTCCAAAATTTGTTTTCGGTTGTTGACTGCACAACCGCAAAGTGTTATTCTTGTGCTTGAAAGAAGCAGGTTGTAGTGTCCGCACTGCGCCCGGCTTTCTTCATACTGTACCTTGAATCTTACATAAGCCGTCTGAACGAGATA
>ENA-OQDC01001282-OQDC01001282.1-human-gut-metagenome-genome-assembly--contig:-NODE-1282-length-13242-cov-3.925963_pt1 | contig 13242 bp, 11 predicted proteins | sample MGYA00242770_ERZ504601 | MGnify/ENA primary metagenome ERZ504601 (study PRJEB26092, sample SAMD00036305) | human gut metagenome | host: Homo sapiens | study: EMG produced TPA metagenomics assembly of...
AGGTACATTGAAAAATAAATCTTCTACTTTGATAGTAGTACCGATATTACAACCCATATCTTCAATTTCATCAATGCGACCACCTGTTAATTTTATAGTAGTGCCTAAATCATCTTGTGGGCGACGTGTAATCAAATTAAATCTTGATACAGCAGCGATAGATGGCAAGGCTTCACCACGGAAACCTAGAGTATCTATAGACATCAAATCATCTACTTGTTTGATTTTACTAGTAGCATGACGCAAGATAGCTAGTCTAGCATTTTGATTATCCATACCATCGCCATTATCTGTAACGCGCATAAAAGATGTTCCACCAGCTAAGATTTCTACTTCGATTTTATCCGCATGAGCATCTATGGAATTTTCTACAAGTTCTTTAATTACAGAAGCTGGTCGCTCGACAACTTCACCAGCTGCTATTTTATCGACAGTGATATCATCTAAAATATGAATAGAAGTCATAATATCACTCCTCTTGTTTTGCCTGTTGTTGCAATTCGTATAATTTATTCATGGCGTCTAGTGGTGTCATACTCATTAAATCTAATTCTTTTAATTGAGTGCTTATACTTACGCCGAATAAAGTTGGCATTTCTGCTACTTGCATAAATTTCAATTTTTTAGTTGGACTAGCAGTTAAAGTTGGTGCTTTTTCTTGATAATCAGCTGTTTCAGTATCATTTTGATTATCTTGAAGATAATTTATTTCTGAAGTAGTGTCATTTGTGATAGCTATATCTTGTTTTAGTGTAGTATCTATATTGTCTTTGTCAGAATTATTTTTAGAAATAATAGTTTTTTCTTTAGTTGGAGCTGTATTTTCTAAATCAATGAGAATTGTTTCCGCACGTTTGACAACTTCTTGAGGTAATCCAGCTAATTTAGCAACATGAATACCATATGATTTATCAGCACTACCGCGAATAATGCGACGTAAGAAGGTTACATCAGAGCCTTTTTCTTTTACGGCAATACAATAATTTTTTACATGAACATCATCTTCTAGGTCAGTTAGTTCATGGTAATGCGTAGCAAATAGAGTTTTAGCTCCAATATGGTCGCGTATATGTTCAATAACAGCACGAGCAATACTCATACCATCGTACGTGCTTGTACCGCGTCCAATTTCATCTAAAATGACAAGACTTTTATTTGTAGCATATTTTAGAATATGAGATACTTCATTCATTTCTACCATGAAAGTACTTTGTCCACTGACTAAATCGTCGCTAGCACCTATACGTGTAAAAATTTTATCCACAGGAGAAATTGAAGCTTCACGAGCAGGTATGAAAGAGCCTACTTGTGTCATCAATGTGAGTAGAGCAGATTGTCGCATATATGTTGATTTACCAGCCATATTAGGGCCAGTGATAATCATGATTTCATTTTGAGCATTATCCAAATGGGTATCATTTGGCACGAATAAATCTCGATTTAAAATGCGTTCAACAAGAGGATGTCTACCATCTTTGATATGGATAGTGCCATCATCTAATAATTTTGGACGAATGTAATTATATTCATCACCTGCTTGAGCTAAGCTTACTAAAACGTCTAAAATAGCTATTTCATGAGCGGTATTTTGAATGGAGCTTATTTTCGTTTTTAAGATATCGCGAAGCTCTGTGAAGAGATTATATTCTAATTGAACAATTTTTTCTTGTGCACCGAGAATTTTAGTTTCAAATTCTTTGAGTTCTGGTGTGATATAGCGTTCAGCATTGGCTAAAGTCTGTTTACGAATATAATTTTCAGGTACCATTTCTGTGGAGCTATGGCGGACTTCGATATAATAGCCAAATACTTTGTTATAGCCGATTTTTAAGGATTTGATACCAGTCTTATTTTTTTCGTCTTCTTCCATTTGCTGTAAAAGACGTTTACTATTTTTAGCGATATTGCGGTATTCATCTAATTCTTGATTGTAGCCATCTTTGATGAAGCCACCTTCACGGATAGAGAAGCTAGGATCTTCAACGATTGCTTTATCGATTAAAACTACTAAATCATCATAGGTAGAAATCTTTTGATGAATGTTTACTAATAATTTAGCAGTGGCTTTAGCTAAGGATTTTTTTATAGTAGGCAATACATATAATGAAGATTTTAGGGCATTCATATCGCGAGCATTTGCTGTGCCGACTTCCATACGAGTCAATAATCTTTCAAAGTCATAGATTTCTTTTAATTGTTCACGAAGATTATTACGCAAGGAAAAATCAGATACAAGATTAGCTACAGCATCTAAGCGGTCATTTATCTTTTTAGGGCTAAGTAATGGATATTCTAGCCATTTACGTAAAAGACGGCTCCCCATAGCTGTTTTGGTGAAGTCTAAAACATCATATAATGTATCTTTTTTGCCACCATCGCGAAGATTGCGAGTTATTTCTAAATTACGCAAAGTATACGTATCAATAAATAGAGATTTTGAAGAGTCCAAATAAGTTAATTTATTCAGATGAGTTAAATCTGTTTTTACTGTTTCATGTAAATATTCAAGTAAAGTAGCAATTGCCTTGTGAGCAATTTTATTATCTGGGCGATTATGCACATCAAAATGTTGGAGCATGAGGTCTTCGACTTGTGATGTGATTTCAGTTAATTCATTAACTAAGCAATTATTTAAACGGAGAGATAAGAAATTTTTTAATTCACGTTCATAAGAAAAAGGCTTAATTAATAATAATTCTGGCATCATCAAGCGATAAAGTTCGTCAAATAATAATTGGCAACGGTCAGGGCCATCATAAATACTATAGAAGCATTCTCCAGTGGAGATATCAGCCCCAGCTAAATAAATAGCATGATTTTCTTCATAGATTAAAGCTATATAATTGTTTTTACTGCTAGTCAAAGCTGATTCATTCATCACTGTACCAGGAGTGATGATTTTGATGACTTCGCGTTTTGTGAGTCCTTTTGCTTTAGGATCGCCGATTTGTTCACAGATAGCTACTTTATAGCCTTTATTTACTAATTTATTGATATAAGATTCAGCAGCATGATAAGGCACTCCACACATAGGAATGCCATCACCTGCTGTACTTCTTTTAGTTAAAGTGAGTTCTAATTCTTTGGAAACGAGTATAGCGTCGTCCAAAAACATTTCATAAAAATCACCTAGACGAAAGAATAATATTTGGTCTGGGTGTGCATTTTTTACAGCTTGATACTGTTGCATCATTGGAGTGAGTTTCAAAATTTACGCCTCCAATTCACCTTTTAATACCCATGTCTGTGGATGTGTGATTTTTACTTTAACTAAATCGCCGATTTGTTCATCTTTATGTTCCCAAAGCACAATTTTATTAGTGCGAGTATGACCAGTATAAACATTTGGTTCAGTTTTACTAGGGCCTTCAACCATTACTTCTACCGTTTTATTTAATAGAGATTGATTTATTTCTAAGCTGATTTCATTTTGAGCGTCCATTAATTTATGAAGACGTTCTTTTTTGAGTTCTTGAGGAACTTGATTTTCCATAGTAGCTGCTGGTGTACCAGAACGTTTGGAATACAAGAATGTATAAGCTGCGTCATAGCGAATTTCTTTTAAGAATTCAAGCATTTGAGCGAAATCTTCATCTGTTTCTCCAGGGAAACCTACGATTAAATCAGTAGTGAAACTAGCTTCAGGGAATTGACTGCGGATTTTAGCTACAAGTTCTTTATAATAAGCTGTAGTATAACCGCGGTTCATAGCTTTGAGCATTTTGTCTGTACCATATTGAACTGGTAAGTGGAAATGTTCACAGATATGTTTGCTATTTTTTATAGTTTCGATAACTTTATCTGTTAAATCACGAGGGTGAGAAGTCATATAGCGAATACGTTCAATGCCTTCGATTTTATCTACCATAGCAAGTAAATCGGCAAAGTCAGCATCATCTCTATCTTTTCCGTAGGAATTAACATTTTGACCGAGTAAAGTAACTTCTTTTACACCATTTTTAGCAAGTTTTGTTATTTCTGCAACGATTTCTTGCGGTGCACGACTGCGTTCACGACCGCGAACGTAAGGAACGATACAATAAGTACAGAAATTATTGCAACCATACATAATAGGCACAAAAGCAAATAAAGAATTATTTTCTGCTGGTTCTACATTTGGTGGCATATCATAATCGCCAGCTAATTTGACAATATGACCACGAGAAGCAAAAATTTCTTCTAATACAGCAGGTAAATCATACATTTTATTTGTGCCAAGGACAAAATCTACATGAGAAGCTTTTTTGAAGATGGCATCACCATCTTTTTGTGCCATACAACCCGTGATACCTAGGATTAAATCTGGTTTTTGTTGTTTCAAATGTTTGATTTCGCCAATCTTGCCATAAATTTTCTTTTCGGCACTTTCACGAACACAGCAAGTATTGATGATGATGATATCAGCATCTTCTAATTTTTCAGCAGGTTTATAGCCCATGCGTTCTAACTGACCTGCAAAGCGTTCACCATCAGAAAAATTCATCTGACAGCCATAAGGTAAAATTTTATATAATAATTGTTTATGATTTAACAAAATATACATCCTTTCTAAAAATAAATTGAATTGTAATTAAATGACTAAGATAAGAATAGCCACCAGCTAATTAATACTGGTGGCTATATCCACAATAAAGTAATTATATCATTTTCTAAAATGGACTTCAATACTTAGTGATTTTGAAGAATGTGAGTATAATTTTGCAGATAAGATGTATTAGTATGATGAGCTTTAATATGGATTTTATTGTTTATTTTTAGTAATTGAAAATAATAATTTTGATTTTTATCTTTAAATATTGAATTTTGTTACTAAAAAATAAAATTTTAAATACAAATGTATATTACAAAAAGAAAAAATATGTATGATTTATTATATATCGTATATCATTGACAATATGAATGGATTTGGTATAATTATACGATAAAGATATAAGATAAATGTAATTAATTGATAAAATTTAAAAGAGGAGTGGTCGATAGATGAAGAAAAATATGAAAAAAGATATTTTAGTTATGGGTTTTGCGATGTTTGCCATTTTTTTTGGCTCAGGTAATTTGATTTTTCCGCCGATTATAGGTTTAGTATCAGGTGAACAGGTCGGTTGGGCAATTATTGGTTTAGCACTTACAGGAATTTTATTTCCTATGATGGCTTTAGCTTCTGTAGGTAATGTGGGATATAATTTGCAAGATATGATGAAACATATTACTAGTTGGTGGCATTATTTATACATGGGACTTGGTTTATTAGTTGTTATTTTTGGTACTATACCTAGATGTGGCGGTGTAGCTTTTGAGTCTGGTATGCAAGGAATTTTTGGTGAATTACCATTTATGGCGAGAATTATTTTTTTAGCTATATTTTTTGCAATATCATATTATTTTGCTATGAACCGTTCCACTGTTATTGATAAAGTGGGCAATTATTTGACGCCAGCTTTACTTATTACTTTATTGGCAATTGTTGTATTAGCCATTGTAAATCCTATTGATACATTACATAGTAGTTCTATTTCTACAGCGAAAGAATCATTTTTAAATGGATTTTTTACAGGATATAATACAGGTGATGTAGGTACAGGTATTATTTGTGCAGGTATGTTTATCGCTGCTTTTCGTGAAAAAGGTTATTGTAATAAACAAGAATATAATAAAATGATGCTCGGTATTATCTTAGTAGGCTTTGCTTTATTATTTGTTGTTTATGCTGGCTTAGCATATTTAGGAGCTCAAGGTGTAAATTATTATAGTTTAGATGTAAATGCTACATTTTTGCTCACTGATTTAGTGAAGAATTTAGCAGGTTATGAAGGCAGTTTTATTTTAGCTGTTGCTGTTATTTTGGCTTGCTTGACTACTGCTATAGGTATGATTGCCACTGCTGGTCAATGGGTGGAAGCATGGTTTAAAGGCAAAATTTCCTATAGACAAGCTTCTTTGATGATTACTATTGCTATTTTTATGATTTCTTGTCTTGGTGTTACTAATGTATTAAAAATATCTGGCCCTATTTTTATGATTTTATTCCCAATGTCAGTAGTATTGACTTTTTTAGGTTTAGGTAAAAAGTGGGTGCCAAATGATGGTGCATGGAAAGGTGCTGTTTGGGCAGCTTTTGTTATGTCATTATTTGATGCTTTAAATTTAGCAGTGATGACAGGATTAGTGAATATAGATATTTCTGGTTTAATGAATATCATCAATCAAATTCCATTAGCTAAACAAGGCTTTGCATGGCTTATTCCTACAATTTTGGGTTACATCGTAGGTGCTGTTATCTATAAATTTAAGAAAAAAGAAAGTATTGCTTACGAAGTTTGGGATAATTAATTTGAATTAATATTTGGAGTATATTTTATGGAAGAAAATAATTTTATTTATGAAAATGGAAGAATTTTCACATCAAATGAAGATAATCTTTATGCTGATAGTATGATTGTGGAAAATGGCTATATAAAATGGATAGGGAAAAAAAAAAGATAGACCAACTTGTGATTATCCGATAATAGATTTAAATAATGCTTGCGTATTGCCAGGATTTGTAGATGCACATATGCACCCTGTAATGCTTGCTGACTTTAGCAAAGAAATATCAGCATTACCTCCAAAAGTGAATTCTATAAAAGACTTGATTGCAGAAATAAAAACAAAAGCCCAACAGTTGAGAAAGGACAATAAGAATGAATGGATTTTGGGCTGGGGTTATGATGAAGGGAAATTCGCTGAAAAACGTTCTATAACTCGTTGGGATTTAGATGAAGGAACAGAAGATTTTCCTGTGGCAATCATTCGCACTTGTGGTCATATAAGATGTGTAAATAGTAAAGCATTAGCTTTAGCAGGAATAGATAAGAATACGAAAGACCCAGAAGGTGGGCAAATTGAACGTGATGAATGCGGTGAGCCTACAGGTGTTTTAAAAGAAAATGCGAGAAATTTAGTTTTGCCTTATATACCTGAATTAAATGAAGCTGAAAAAGTGCAGAATTTAGTGGATTTAGGTGATTTATTGACCTCACAAGGTATAGTGGCTCTCTGTGATATGGGTAATTTGGATAAATCCGATAATTATACTTATTATAAAGAAGCAATAGCAAAAGGTTTTAAGCAAGAAGTTTCTATGTATTATATGTGGGATTTCTTTATGCATGACAAGGATTTTGCTATTAGCAAGGAAAAGCAAAATAATGACAATCAAGTATTTGTTGCTGGATTGAAATTAATTGGTGATGGCAGTGTATCTGGTAAAACTGCGTGGATGGATAAGCCTTATTTAAATAGCGATAGTTGCGGTATAAGTGTATGTTCTGATGAACAATTAGAGACTGCAATTGATTTTTGTAAGCAAAATAAATGTCAATTATCTGTGCATGCTATGGGAACAAATGCCATAAAACGCGTGGTGGATAGAGTTTATGCAGAAAAAGATTGGCTCAATCAAGATAGACCATATGTAAGAGTTGAACATATTACTTTACCTAGTCAAGATAGCATTAATAAAGCCGTAGAAAAAAATATTGGTTTTGTAACACAACCTATTTTTCTTTATGCAGAAATAGAAAGTTATCTACAAAATTTGGGCGAAGATATCATGAAAGAATGTTATCCGATAAAATCTTTATTGGAGCAAAAAGTAAATCTATGTTTTTCTACTGATGCGCCAGCGACATCATGGGCAGTGCCTTCTGATCCTTTTGTTTGTATCAAAGGAGCTGTTACGAGAAAAGCATATGATAATACAGATTGTGGTGATGAGCAAATCATAGATATGAAAACTGCGATAATTTTTATATACAAAAAAATCAGCACAAATTGCAGGTTTTAAAAATCTTGGTCAATTGAAAACAGGATATAAAGCAAATTTCATAACACTTGATAGAGATAATTTTTGCTATAAATCCTCAAGATGTTGATAAGGTAAAAGTTAATAAAACTTATATTAATGGCAAATGTGTTTTTGCTAGATAAGCTGAAAATATTAAATAATATTTAATAAATATGAGAAAATAAGAGAGAATTCTATAATATTATGGAATTCCTTTTTACGTACTTGGACCGACTTCTACAGTTGATCTAAAATGTCCGGATGGGGCATATATTCCCATTGAAGAACGGCAAGCCGGTGAAATCACAGAAAAATGGTATACCCGACGGATGGCACCTCCGGAAATAAAGGTGTATAATCCTGCTTTTGATGTGACCCGTCATGAATTGATTACGGCAATCATTACCGAAAAAGGGATTTTATATCCTCCTTTTGATCGTGTCCTCTCTAAATTGTAGTGCTTAGTGCTTCACTGATTACTGCTGTCGCACCCAGTTGGCTGTTCACATATTCCAATGCCTTTTGTCCGGCGGTTTCTGCAATTGCCGGATGCTGAATCAGGCTGTCCAGGATCTCCGAAAGTTCTGCCCCGTTGGAAATGCTGAAAGCTCCGCCTTCCCGGATCAGGCTGACCGCTTCGTTGAATTTTTGATATTTGGGTCCGAAAATTACCGGTATGCCATACACGGCAGCTTCAAGGGTATTGTGGATACCGACCCCGAAACCTCCGCCGATATAAGCGATCTTTCCATACCGGTAGATCGATGAAAGCAGACCGATACAATCGATAATCAATACCTCCTTACCGGCCAAATCGGTATTTTCCGAGGTGTAGCGGGCTACCTTCTTCCTGCATTTGTCCAGAATCGCTTTGATGTGATTTTCCCCGATTTCATGAGGGACCGATGATCCATTTATAACCGTCCGGTATGGCAGTTGATATATTCCAGGAGAATTTCTTCATCGGTGGCCAGGTGCTGCCGCAGACTATGGTGGGGCGGCCGTCACAGAATTGCTCTATTTTCGGCGATTTGTTTTGCATTTTCCGCGATCTGTTTTACCCGGTCGAAACGGGTATCTCCTACCACATCCACATCAGTGATCCCGATGCTTTCAAGCAATCGCTTGCTTTCCTCATTCTGAACAAAGAAACGGGTAAAGCACTTCAACACACCAGCATAACTCCTGCCATACCACTTGAAGAACACCTGATCCTCACGGAAAATACTGCTCACACTATAGGTAGGAATATTGCGATGCTTCAGGATATGAAGAAAATTAGACCAGAACTCATACTTGATGAAGAAAGCCATCACAGGACGTACAAGGCGGAGGAAACGAATGGCATTCAGACGGGTATCTACTGGCATATAACAGATGATGTCTGCACCCTCATAGTTCTTGCGCACCTCATAACCTGAAGGAGAATAGAAGGTAAGCAAAATCTTATACTGCGGATATTCCTTGCGGATGCGTTCCATCAAAGGACGTCCCTGTTCAAACTCGCCGAGCGAAGCCGCATGAAACCAAATGTACTTAGCTGTAGGATCCACCTTCTGCTTCAATATCTTGAAAGCCTCACGTTCGCCACGCCACATCTTGCGCACCTTTTCATTAAACAAGCTGGCTATGGCTATGCCCCAAAGGACGAAATAGATTACGATATTATAGATCATGATATTTCTTTATATTGGTTACTATCTATAAATACGTGAACTCTCTGAGGAAAATGCCGCCACATGTGCAGAACATATTTCCCCAGAGAGATATTTATATCTGTGAATTAACCCAAAACTTCGATAGCCTTGCGAAGACGACGCAATGTCTCCTCCTTACCGAGGAAGGCAGAGATGTCGAACATTCCAGGGCCCTTACCCTCTCCTACGAGAGTCAGGCGGAAGGCATTCATCACATCACCGAGCTTATAGCCCTTGTCCTCTACCCATTTCATCACGATAGGCTCCTGACCCTCGATTGAGAAGTCCTCAATATCCTCGAGTACCTCAGCGAGTTCGGTCATCTGCTGTGCAGAATACTCCTTCCAGCGCTTCTTGGCTGTCTTTGCATCATACTCTGTAGGAGGAATGAAGAAGAATGAGCACAATGGCCACAACTCATAGACGAAGTTCACACGGTCCTTCATCATGTGTACCACCTGCTTTACGCGGTCCAGAGTCTCCTCTACACCATTGTTTGCCACAATAGGTGCAAAGAGATTGGCAATCTCATCATCACTCTTCATGAGGATATACTCATGGTTGAACCAGATACCCTTCTTGAAGTCAAACTTGGCACCAGCCTTGGAACAGCGGGAGATATCGAATGCCTTCACCAACTCATCGAGAGAGAAGATTTCCTGCTCTGTACCAGGATTCCAGCCTAGGAGCGCCAGGAAGTTGACTACAGCCTCTGGGAAGTAGCCACTCTCACGATAACCAGAAGAAACCTCACCCGTCTTAGGGTCATGCCACTCCAATGGGAATACAGGGAAACCAAGGCGATCGCCATCACGCTTAGAAAGCTTACCCTTACCCTCTGGCTTGAGGAGCAAAGGCAGGTGTGCGAAGCGAGGCATGGTATCCTCCCAACCGAAAGCCTGATAAAGGAGAACGTGCAATGGAGCACTAGGCAACCACTCCTCACCACGAATCACGTGAGAGATTTCCATCAAGTGGTCGTCCACGATATTTGCCAGGTGATAAGTAGGCAATTCATCAGCACTCTTATAAAGCACCTTGTCATCCAGGATATCGCTCATCACCTTCACATCGCCACGAATCATATCGTTCACGTGAATCTCCTGACCCGGTTCAATCTTGAAGCGTACAGTATATTGCTTACCATCAGCGACGAGCTGATCTACCTCCTCCTTGGAAAGGGTAAGAGAGTTGCGCATCTGCATACGGGTATGAGCATCATACTGGAAGTTCTGAATCTCGGTACGCTTTGCCTCCAACTCTTCTGGAGTATCAAAAGCGATGTAAGCCTTGCCGTTGTCCAGGAGCTGCTGCACATACTTCTTATAGATGTCGCGACGCTCACTCTGGCAGATAAGGACCATGCTCACCACCGAAGCTCACACCCTCGTCAAACTGGATGCCGAGCCATTTGAAAGATTCCAGGATATACTCCTCAGCTCCAGGAACGAAACGATGAGAGTCAGTATCCTCAATACGGAACACAAGCTCACCACCATGCTGGCGAGCAAACAAATAATTATAGAGGGCGGTACGAACACCACCAATGTGCAATGCACCTGTAGGACTTGGGGCGAAACGCACCCTTACTTTTCTATCTGTCATGTCTTATTTTATAGCTTATTTCAAATTTTTCTGCAAATTTACATCTTTTTTTGCGATTATAATAGTTTTTTTTCGTATTTTCGCACTGTAAATAGAATAATTAGACGAAAATGAGCATATTCAACAACCCAGAACACAATTATTGGCGTAATTTTGCCACAAAAGCAGTTCTTATCTGCGTAACCGTTGCCATCATTGTTTGGTTCTTGCCACACAATGAAGGAAGACAGTATCGGTATGATGTAGGAAAGCCTTGGATGTACGGTTCCGTCATCGCAAAATTTGATTTTCCTATTTACAAGACAGATGAATCTATCAAGCATGAGCAAGACTCTTTGCTGAAACAGTTTCTGCCTTATTATACCGTCAATCCTAATACGGAAAATGTACAGGTGCACCGGTTCCGACACGACTTCAGCCAGGGCATTCCCGGACTGCCAAAAGAGTATGTTGAGCTCATAGCCCAGCAGCTGCACAAAATCTATCAAACCGGAATCATCAATACCCCGGAATACAACCGTATCTATAAAGACTCCACGAGCATGATTCGCATCATCAGCGGAAAGAATGTCCGTAGCGTCCCTATCGGCAGTTTCTATTCTACCATTGCTGCCTACGAGCGAATATTCTTCGACGAAAGGATAGCCGCCCAGCGCCAGATTCTGTCACGCTGCAACCTTAATAATTATATCGAGGCAAACCTCATTTACGACAAAGAACGAAGTGAAACCGAGAAGAATGACATGCTCAGCAGTATTCCGCTCGCCAGTGGCATGGTGATGAGCGGTCAGAAAATCATAGACCGTGGTGAAGTGATTACCGACAACACCTACCGTGTGCTTTGTTCTTTTGACAAAGAGATGAAGCGCCGCAGTTCTACAGCAGACGAAATCACGACAACCATCATCGGTCAGATTCTTTTCGTCTTCATCCTGGTCATCATGTTCACCAGCTACCTCAGCCTGTTCCGGAAAGACTATTTCGACAAGCCCCGCAGTATCACCATGCTCTATGCGATGATAACGCTGTTCCCTATTTTTGTTTCACTCATCATGAGTCATAACTTCTTCAGCGTTTATATCATCCCATTTGCCATGACACCAATATTCGTGCGCGTCTTCATGGATTCGCGTACGGCATTCATCACCCATGTCACGATGATACTTATCTGTGCGGCAGCCGTAAAATACCAGTACGAGTTTATCATCGTACAGTTGGCTTCCGGTCTGGTTGCCATCTATACGTTACGCGAACTTTCCAAGCGTTCTCAGATATTCATCACAGCCTTGCTGGTTGCCCTTGCCAGTGGCGTGGTATACTTTGCACTTCAGCTGATGCAGGATAATCAGGTGTTCAATATCGATCGCAATATGTACACCTATTTTACCATCAACGGTATTTTCCTCCTGTTGTCTTACCCGCTGATGTATATCATCGAAAAGATGTTCGGATTCACCTCCAACGTGACGCTCTTCGAGTTGTCAAACACCAACAAGGGACTGCTCCGCAATCTGAGTGAGATAGCACCGGGTACCTTCCAGCATTCCATCACCGTAGGTAACCTGGCTGCAGAAATCGCCAACCGCATCGAGGCAAATAGTCTGCTGGTACGTACAGGAGCCCTCTATCACGATATCGGAAAAATGACCAACCCGGTTTTCTTTACCGAAAATCAGGCTGGCGTAAATCCACACGACCAGCTGAGTGACCTGGAAAGTGCACAAATCATCATCAATCACGTATACGAAGGCTTGAAGATGGCAGAGAAGGTTGGCTTACCGGGCATCATCAAAGACTTCATTACTACGCATCATGGCATGGGAATCACCAAATTTTTCTATGTCAACTATTGCAATGCCCATCCTACAGAGGTGGTTGATAAATCCCTATTCCAGTATCCGGGTCCTAACCTTTCACCCGTGAACAGGCGATATTGATGATGGCAGATACTGTAGAAGCTGCCTCCCGTTCAATGCATGAATATACCGAGGAAAGCATCAGCAACCTGGTGAACAAGTTGATTGATGGTCAGGTAGCTGATGGTTTCTTCAAGGAATGTCCGATTACATTCCGCGATATAGCCCTTGCCAAACAGGTTCTTATCGAACGTTTGAA
>ENA-OQDC01001285-OQDC01001285.1-human-gut-metagenome-genome-assembly--contig:-NODE-1285-length-13222-cov-3.100649_pt1 | contig 13222 bp, 17 predicted proteins | sample MGYA00242770_ERZ504601 | MGnify/ENA primary metagenome ERZ504601 (study PRJEB26092, sample SAMD00036305) | human gut metagenome | host: Homo sapiens | study: EMG produced TPA metagenomics assembly of...
GTTCTCTCAGAAAGTCGTTGACTCCCTGCGAGTAGCTGGCGTTCTGGTACCACATCGCTTCTTAGGAAAGGTACGGCGAGGATGATGACTTCTTCTCCTGCCTCGTTGGTTACGGGGGATGATGAGGGTCATCGAAGGAATAGATCCAATGTCCGCCGGTTTTATCATCGTCCTCGCTTTCTCCCTGCTGCCAGATTTTCCTTACGTTTCCTCTTATTTCCACGTGGTATCGGGTGAGCAGCGGACGGGGAGCCTCCAGTCGGCTGGCGGAATCGTGGTTGCCGGCGGTAATGATGACCTGCATGTTCGGGCACAGTTGGGTAGCATCGGCAAGAAACTCGTAATAAACGGTCTGTGCCGCTGCCGATGGATTTCCGTTATCAAAGATGTCTCCTGCGATGAGGAGAGCATCGGGCTTTTGTCCAGCTATCTGCTCCAGGAGCCATTTCAGGAAATGCTTGTGTTCCGGCAGACGGTCGTTGCCGTGAAACAGGTTGCCCAGATGCCAGTCGCTGGTTGCTAATATCTTCATACTCATAAGAATGTCTAATCTTAATTCAAGTTTCGCAAGTGAGGGAATTAATTGAAGTTAAAGAAGTTATCACTCCCTACGGTCGTTCGGGAAGTTAAGAGACAATAGTCTTTTGGCGTAAAACGTAGGACATTTGTCCCTTAACTTCCCTCTAACTTCTCTAACTTCCCTTAACTTCCCCATATGTGAAAGTTCAGTCTTAGTCTTGCAATCCTTTGGCCTTTGGCTTGCAATCTGACTACAAAGTTAACACAATTATTTGGGATACGCAAAGAAATAAGCTCAAAAAACGAAGAATTATGGCCGGAAAAGTAAAGATATTCAGGAAAAGTCTTGTTTTATATCTGATAAAGTTGTATCTTTGCATAGTAGAAATCTTCGTTCATAAACATTGAATGTCCGTTCAGTGTCTTTGAACGGCGGTTCATAGACTTTGAATGTCGGTTCAATGTCTATGAACGGAGATTTCTCCTAGGATTAAATACTTTTCTCCTAGGTTTGTGGTCTTTTCTTCTTAAGTGTGATCATAAATGCTGTAGGATGCAAAGGCTGTTGCAATAAGAAATACTAATAAACTAAAATAGGAAAGGAAACTGATATGGCTAAGTACAAATTGCAGGAAATGGGGGATATGCGCTATGATGGCAAGCGCAGAGTTTATCCCAAGATGGTGACCAACCGTACACTATCCCGAAAAGAGTTCGTCAAGATGATGCAGAACTACCATCGCGGTATTTCGGAAAGTACCACGGAGGCTGTATTGACCGATGTGGTTGATATGCTGACAGATATGCTCTCCTTGGGTTACAACGTGAATCTGGAAGGTTTCGGCACCTTCTCCCTCTCCCTCGCTTTCGAGGATGAGAAGCCTAGGGAAATTCTGAATCCAGACGATAAGATGACGTACCGCAAGGTGGGCGTGAAAGACATCAATTTCAAGGCGTCCCCTGAGTTTATCAAGGATGTGAAACGTGAAACCGACCGTGACCTGGAGCGTGATATGGGTGGCGTAAAGGTTATCCGTAAGCAGCTGTATTCCAAGGAAGAGCGCATCGCCCGAGCCCTGGAGGTGATAGAGAAGAACGGAGTCCTCACCCTAGGCGATTATGCCTCCATCAACAACCTGAGCCGTACTTCTGCCTCTATGGAACTGAAGGAGCTGACCTGTGATAAATCTTCCCCGATAGATTCACTAGGCCGCGGCAGCCATAAGGTTTGGGTAAAGAGAAAAGAATAAATGCAAATATCTCTCAGAATATTTGTTAGTTTCAATTCTTTTTCGTATTTTTGCGGTGTAATTAAAATGATAGTGTTATGACGACAATAACAAGGGAACATCTTGAAGATGAGGTACTCAAGTCGATTCAGAAGAAAGCGGAGTCGATTATGCCGAAAGATGCCAAGGTTATCCTTTTCGGGTCAAGGGCTAGAAGGGATGCTAAAGCAGATTCCGACTGGGACATCCTTGTGCTTTTGAACAAGGATAAGATAGATGAGCAGGATCATGATAATTACACCTATCCTCTTTGGGAATTGGGATGGCAAATCAATCAGATGATTCACCCGATAGTGTATTCGATGAAGGATTGGCAGAGCAAAAAGGGCAGTCCTTTTTATAATAATGTAGAAGAGGAAGGGGTGATGCTATGCTAGAAAAAAAGGATAATGGTATGCCGACAGATAGCCGCTATTTTGCGCAAAAAGCAATAGATCCCGCAGATGAATTGTGGGATAAGGGCTTGATAGATGAAGAAACTATTGAGCAATGGAAGCATGAACATATGAGAACGCCTTATTCTGAATAAATGCAGCGGATTGTATTAAAATAGATGTTTAATTTAATGTCCAATAATTATGAAGCAGATTACCATAGATTTTAAGAACGCTTTTGATTGTTCCAAGAAGAAAAAGTCGAAGGTTTGTCGCTCTGGCTATGTACGTTTGGTTCGTTTTATGGATGATAAGAAGCATACTAGACCACAAGTGTATGAGGGCGATTTGTTGGAGGCTATTATGGATGTAAAGAGGGGGAATTTCAAGAACTTCGATACATTGGAGGATATGATGAACTATCTGGAAGCTTAGACATGAGTATAAAATGCCTGGTTAAGAAGAAAATCATTGAACTTTTTCATGTGGTTCAAGCACGGGCTGAAGGCCCAAAAGCTCCTAGCCCAGGGCAACACCCTGGGTATTAAGGCGTTGTCCCCTGCGCCCTGTGAGGGCAAAAGCCTTGAATATATGCTGCTTTATAACCAATTTTATTTGGGATTTGCAAGAAACTTTCCGATTTTCTTGCAAATCCCAATTCTTTTTCGTACTTTTGCAGTTGTCTTGCTGTGGATGGCTGGCGATGAGTCGCTGGCTAGGTAAAAATCTATGGCTTGGCCTATCATAATTAAGAAAGACGTGTACTACGTTTTCTTCTGATTCGATTGAAACCTAGGAAATTTCAAAAGAGGCATTCAGATGAAGACAGCGGTAGTCGCCTTCGCTTTATGTGTGTATGTACACAGGCATAGGTGTGCCCTTTCCATTCGTTTGGATAGGGTACATCCTGTGCTATTATATATGCAAGTTTGGCGTAGGTTTCTGTTGCTTCTTACTCTTGTTGCCAAAGGTTTTCCTAGGACCTCAATCGAGCAAGGGTAATGCGAGTGATAGATTCCCTACGCCATTTCTGTTTTGGTAGCAACCATACAAACTAACAAGAATGTTTCTGCTTAGGGGAATGGCGGAAGTGCTAATACCCCTAGGAGATACAGACAGATGAGCACTAAGTTTTTCAATAATACTCCTGATAATTCCCTGTTCGAGAAGTTCAAGGGAATAGCCCATAATATGCTTGATTTTCATACCTTTCAGGCAGTAGTAGGATATTTCCGAAGTTCGGGCTATTTCAAACTTCGTGAGGAATTTGAACAGGTCAAAAAGATACAGATATTGGTAGGTATCAATATCGACAACATATTCCGTAAGCAATCCAAACTCTTTTTCGGACAGATTGATGAACAAGCCGTCATCGATGCCTATTCTCACGATTTCGTTGAGGAGGTGAAGAATGCAGGCTATGATGAGCAGACGGAGAGAGGTATCCTCCAGTTTTGCCAGGACATCATCGACAAAAAACTGGAGATGCGTATCCATCGAAGCAAAAACCTCCATGCCAAATTCTATCTTCTTCTCCCGGAAAACCATAATCCAAACTCTGATGGCTGGGTTATCATGGGTTCCTCTAATCTATCCGATTCCGGTATGGGAACCATGCCTGGCAACCGGTATGAGTTGAACGTGGCGATGAAGGATTATGATGATGTAGAATATTGCAAGCAGGAATTTGAGCAGCTTTGGGATCAGGCCGTTCCTCTGAATCTACAAGACATCGAGCAGATGAAGGCGAAGACTCATCTTGCCCAGTTGCCTACACCATACGAACTCTATATGAAGGTGCTGATAGATACTTTCGGTTCGCAGGTGGAGGATGACTTTACGATGGAAATGCCTGAGGGTGTGAAGGATATCCGCTATCAGCACGATGCCGTGATTCAGGGTTATCAGATGCTGATGCAGCACAATGGCTTCTTCCTTGCCGATGTGGTGGGTTTGGGTAAAACCATTGTTGCCACGATGATTGCCAAGCGATTTGTTGAAGCAAATGGAAGATACACCAATATCCTGGTGGTTTATCCGCCAGCCTTGGAAAAGAACTGGACTGACACTTTCAAGCTTTTCGGCATCAAGCGCTACGCCCAGTTTGTGAGCAATGGCAGTCTGAATAAAATCATAGAGGGCGAAGGCAACTTCCGTGAGAAGGGAGAGTATGACCTGGTGATTGTTGATGAAGCGCATAACTTCCGTGGAGCCACCGCTGGCAGATACGATGATTTGCAGTTAATCTGCAAGACTCCTCGCATAAACGAAGGTTTGGTAAAAGGCCATCACAAGAAGGTGATGCTGCTTTCGGCTACTCCGCTCAATAATCGTCCAACCGATCTTCTGAATCTTTTGCTTCTCTTCCAGAATGCCCGCTATTCCACCATCGAAGGCATCCAGAATCTGCCTGTAACCTTCTCTCCATGGATAGAAGAATATGATAAGCTGATGCGTGAGCGTAAGTTAGACAAGAAGAACGAAAGAAATGCAGAATTTGCCAAGCGTACCGATGACCTCTACGAGAAGATAAGAACGCAAGTGATTGATAAGGTGACGGTTAGACGAACTAGAAATAATATCAAGAATGTGCCTGCCTACAAGAAAGACTTGGATGACCAGCACATCGTATTCCCGGATATTCTGCCTCCTAACGAATTGATGTATGAATTAAATGGCGGTTTGAACGATCTCTTCTATAGTACGATGGCGATTCTTACCGATACGCCTCATCCCGAAGATAATCCCACAGGCAAGGGCTTGCACTATGCCCGCTATCGTGCCGTGGAGTTCTTGCAGGGTGAGGCTCGCAAGAAGTATCCTACTGCCCTTCATATTTCCACCATGCTGACAGGTATCTATCGTGTTCACATGGTCAAGCGATTGGAGAGCAGTTTCTATGCCTTCCGCCGTTCGCTCCATACCTTCCTCCGCATTACCGAGGATATGATTAAGATGTTTGACCAGAACAAGGTGATTATCGCTCCTGATATCAACGTGAAGGATAAGCAAGCCAAGGGCTGGGAACTGGACCGCATCATAGAATATTCCGTAGAAAAGGGCTTGAAAGAGGAAGATACAGTCTTTAAAGACGAGGATTTCAGCGAACGGTTCCTGGAGATGCTGAAAGAAGATGCTAAGAATTTGAAGGAGCTTTGCAGAAAATGGGATGAGGTAAGCGAAGACCCTAAGCTGGAACTGTTTATCGATAAGCTGAAACATGAATTCTTTGATAAGGAGATAAATCCTACAGGGAAACTGGTCATCTTCTCTGAGAGCGTAGATACCGTGAATTATCTGACGGAGCAGCTGCAGAATCGTCTGCATCGTCACGACATTCTGGATGTCTGTGCCAGCAATCGTACCAACCGGCAGGATATTCTCCGCAAGTGCTTTGATGCCAACTATGCCGAGCAATCGGATGAATTCAACATCGTGATTACTTCTGATGTGCTTGCCGAAGGTGTCAATCTGCATCGTGCCAACGTCATCATCAACTACGATTCGCCATGGAATGCTACTCGATTGATGCAGCGCATCGGTCGTGTCAACCGTATCGGTTCGGTGGCAGACAAGATATACAACTACATGTTCTATCCGTCGATGCAGGGCAACCAGAGATTCATCTCTATAGCAACGCCCTCATCAAGTTGCAGGGCTTCCATTCAGCCTTTGGCGAGGATGCGCAGATTTACTCTAGAGAGGAAATCGTGAAGGAGTTCCAGATGTTTAATCCTGATATTCAGGATGCTGTGGATAGAAACCTGAAGTTCCTGGAAGAAGCCTGTGAGCTTTATCGCATCCATCGCAAACTCTACAATCATATCAAGGCTTTGCCGATGAAGAGCCGAACGGTAAGGGAAATCGGGAAAACATTCTCATTCCACCATCGTCTATCTTTCTTCGCCTCAGAAGGTGGAGTATTATTGGGTTAAGGCTGACGGCAAGGCTTTGTCTATCCCATTCTTGGATGCGATGGACATCATGAAGGCTGAGATGGAGGAGAAGCCGGGTGACTTTGCGAAGGTATTGGATTTCCATTACGACCAGGTGAAACTGGCATTGGAATCCTACCAGAAGGTGGTAAGAAAAGTGGTGGATGCCGAAAGCATGGAGAATAGGAAGAAAGATAAATCGACCAATGCCGTGCTGAGCATTCTCCGTACGATGAACCGAGCCTTGAATGCTGTGGATGCGGAGAAGACTGTGGCGCAAATCAAGAAGTTGGAGCAGATTGTGGAACTGGGTGTCTTCACAGGACTCAATTCCAGCATCAACAGTTTTAATCGCCAGGTAAAGAAGCAGAAACCATCTAGCGAAGACCTCGTAGCGCAAATCATAGACAAGATAGATGAACTCTTTGATCGCTACAATATTCCGCTGGATACCGATGAGGAAAGAAACGAGGAAATCTTGGAACCGCAGATTGTGGTATCTGAGTCATTCATATAAGTTCTCTATATAATAAGGTGTAAGAACAGAAAAAACAAAGATAGTTATGGCAACATATAATAAAGAAACATTTAAGCGACTCTTTCAGTCGAAGTTCAATCTTTCGAAGTGGCAGATGTTGCTGCAGGATTACTTTCATGCCGACAAGGTGCGTGTGAATGCTGAGGTTTTGGACGAGGATGCCGAAGACCGCAAGGGATATTTCCTGGGCAGCATGACAACGCAAGATAATTATGAGTTAGGATTCTTCTATTATGAAATGGAGGATGGTTCGGTGCTGCGCCGCAAGGTGGGGCTTCGCAACCTGATTCGTCCTTATCTGGGTTATGGCTTTGATGCAGCCTTGGCGGTATTTAATGATGGAAACAACTGGCGCCTGTCTTTGATTTGCGACTTGAAGGAAGATGCTACCAGTACCAAGCGATTCACCTATGTATTTGGTGATGAGAAGGCTTTTTATAAGACTCCTATACTTCGTTTTGAAAGCTTACGGACAAAAGCCAATGAGTTTCTTGAAATCAAGAAAGCCTTCTCTGTTGAGGCTCTTTCTGATGATTTCTTTGATGAATACCGTAAACAGTATGCTGAATTCGTGAAATTCCTTACTGGTAAGGAATACGTAAAGAAGGGAAACAAATGGGTGGAGCAGGAAACAGGAGAGCCTGATGCCCAGTATTTTACATCCTTTAAGAAGGATGATAAACTGGTGCGCGATTATATCAAGAAGATGATGGGTCGCATAGTGTTCCTTTATTTCCTGCAGAGTAAGGGATGGCTTGCTGGCAATCTACATTATATGCACGATTTGTTCTATGATGCCTCTGATGAGGTAAAGGGAGATTTTCTGGACAAGGTGCTTGAACCGATGTTCTTTGGCTTGCTCAATACCAAGCCAGAGGACCGGAGTAGTGCGCCTTTGGTTAACGGAGTAGGGGTGAAGTATATTCCGAATGCCGATGAAATTCCTTATCTTAATGGTGGACTTTTCCAGCAGGAGAAGATAGATGAAGTAGAATCAGTTTTCCCTGCCGGAATGTTCCAGTCGCTCTTCGATTTCTTTGATAGTTATAACTTTACGATTGATGAGAACGATCCGAATGATGCCGAGGTGGGTGTTGATCCGGAGATGCTTGGCAAGATTTTCGAGAATCTTTTGGAGGACAATAAGGACAAGGGAGCCTTCTATACCCCAAAGGAAATCGTTCGTTACATGTGTCAGGAGTCGCTGACGGCGTATCTGCAAACTGGCATAGATGATGCAGAGGTTAAGGAACATATTGCTAACTTTGTGAAAACCAATGATGTGGAGGAGCTGGGTGGAGCTTCTTCAGAACTTGCCATGTCTATCGACCAGAAGTTGATAGACGTGAAGATTTGCGACCCTGCCATCGGTTCGGGAGCTTTCCCTATGGGCTTACTCCGTGAACTTTATTCATGCCGCAAGTCTATCGAAATCTTCGAGGAGGATAATGCTGCCGACATCAAGCGCCACATCATTCAGAACAACATTTATGGTGTTGATATTGAGAAGGGAGCCGTAGATATCGCCCGTCTCCGTTTCTGGCTTGCTCTTATCATAGATGAAAAGGAGCCGATGCCATTGCCTAATCTCGACTTTAAGATTATGCAGGGCAACTCGTTGCTGGAGAGTTATAAAGGGGTGGACTTGGATGTTACTTCCAAGAAGTTGAAGACCGGCAAGGATACCAAGAAAACTCGTGGCGTTCTTTCTTTAGGTTTTGAGGAAACAGATGTACAGAAAGTCATCCAGGATTTAGTAAAATCATATTTTAGTATCACCGATCATACCTTGCGTGCTCAGCGTCGCCAGCAAATAGATAAGTATGTGAAGGATTACATCAAAGTTTGTGCAGAGGGAAATCATGAGGTGCAGGATGCCGTAGATGAATTGGAGATTCCAAATGACCAGTTCTTCCTTTGGCATACATATTTTGCGGATGTATTCGAGCAGGGTGGATTTGATATTGTGATAGCAAATCCTCCGTATGTTTTAGTTCAAACGATAAAAGATAAAGCCTTACAAAAATGCTATAAGGACTCTTTTAAAGTATCTTCTTATAAGATAGACTTGTATCATTTGTTTATAGAAAAAGGCTTTGACATGCTAAAGAAAGAAGGTACTTTGATTTACATAAATCCAAGTAACTTTTTAACGAATAATTATACAATTTCATTGCGAGATTATTTATTGCAGCAAAATAGCCTCTGTAGCATTATAAACATTGAAGATGATGTTTTTGCAGCTAGTGTAAACACGTGTGTGTTTCTTGGCAGGAATATATCACCTAATTCCAATTCTGTATTGAATTACTATAAAGGAAATGTAAAACAAGGTGTATTAGAGTTACAATTACTTTCTCGAGACTTGCAATTAAATTATTTGAAAGTGTTTGGTCACATTATTCAACCAAAAGGAACTGATGACGTGCAAATGATATTAAGCAAAATATCTTCAGCTTCTATCCTGTTGAAGCAATGTGCTACCGTAAAATTTGGAATGCAGTTACGCAATAGAAAAAATTTATCCTATGGATGTTGTGGAAAATCCGAATAATGAAAGTTTGACACCTTGGCATCGCAAATGCTTGACAGGAAAGGATATTCATCCTTATTGTGCTAATTATTCAGGATTGTATTGTTATTACAATGTTGAAGCCAAGTGTGGTGGGTGTTGGGATGAAACAATTCATAATCAGGAAGTGAAAGTTTTGGTAAGACAAGTCGGGGCTGTACCAATTTGTGGTATTGATACTAATGGTTATGCAATTTTAAATAGTGCCTTTATGATAGTATCGGATGCTGTTTCCCCTTTCTATTTATTGGCTTTATTGAATTCTACACTATTAAGATTCTATTGGAAAAACGTTTTTGAAGATAAGCGTAAAACTTTTCCTAAAATAAAAGGATCATATTTGGAACAAATGCCAATGGTTATTGGGAATACGGATGAGGTTGTTCAACTGGCAAAGAAAATAAATGAAAAGAAACGTAATGAGCAAGATGATGCTTGCCAACATGAATTGCAAACTATCGACTTCCTCGTCTATCACCTCTATGGCTTGACCTATGATGAAGTGTTGATTGTTGACCCAGAGACTCCAATTTCTCGTGAGGAGTATGAGTCATATAATATAGAACAATAAAAGAAAAATGAGATATGAGTAAAATAGAAGATTTTTATCAGCTTAGAGATCAGTATAGAGAAATGTTTAGCGACGATGCTGACGAAGAACTCTGGAAGGTAAAGGAGAAGACTTTTTTGCGAGATGAACTGGCAACTGTCATCAGAGATTCTGTGGCTCAAGTGCTCTCTGAAGTTCGTAGTCCTATCAGAGTAACTATTGATTATGAACCTAAAGGTGATATCGCCGTGAAGGTGTCCCTAAAAGATACTGCTGATACATCAGAGGTTATAGAAACTCCGTCTTTTGTAGGTGAGCAACCAGCTGGTCAATCGGCAAGTAAATCCTATAGTCAGCGCTCCGAAATGTGTTGGCTTTACTGTAAAGTTTCCGGATGGTACGGTAGTTCAGCGTAAGAATGCCAAGGAGACTATGATAGCTACATTAAAAGTGATAGGCCTGCATAAAGCAGCCGCTTTCCGTGGTAGATTGTTCAAAGGTTTCCCATTGGTGGGGCGTAATCGTAGAACTGATGTAGATTTCAGATGTCAGGAATTGGTAGATGGTTGGTATATTTACATCAACATGTCGAATGATACGAAAATCGAAATGCTTCGTCAGATATCTGATGAGATGAGATTAGGTTTGGTTATCAAGGATGAAACAGGTAGTGATGTTACGTTTTCTGCCGATAGTTCATCACGTTCTGGTAATAAACAACCAGGCAAACGAACCTTGTATAAACTGAATGGTGATGGTCCGTACAGTAAGCGAGAACTGGTTCTGTTGGCAGTTACACAATATGTGATGGAGCATGCCGATTTGAACTATGACCAACTGGAGCGGGTTTTCCCAAAGAACTTGCAGGGGAGTTATGGGGTTATTCGTCCAATGAGTTGGATAGAAGAAAAGGCAAGTGTCGGTTTTGATCACAACAACCGTTATTATACAGATTCAAAAGACATCCTTACTGCTGCCGATGGTATCAAGTTTGCCGTCTGCAAAGAGTGGGGTGATAATTTTAGTAATTTCGCACATCAAGTAGAAAATCTTGGATGGGAAATAAGTGAAGGATAAAAAGAAATTCGGGATGCTTTCGTTTTGGAGGCATCCCGAATTGTTATATAAAGCTTTAGCCCTTTGCTGATATTGAGAAAAATTGAGGGGATTGCAAATCCCCGGATTTAATAGTCGAACTTTTTAACGCCGGATTGCAAATCCGTCGGAACGACTAACGGAATACTTTCTGTTGATTTACAGGGTGTTAAGTTTAGTGACCACCTGCAAAAAATAAGAAAGAATCTTTATCCTCGAAGTGCATTATAAGTTAAATTCCATTCTTTGTCAAGAACAGCGATTTCAGCTTGTGGCTTTTCTCTATTAGCTTTGCGCTGTTCAGGAGTTAAACTCTCTACACGCTTCATTTCTTCAACAAAGCGTTCGGCGTCTTTGCCATATAATATTGGCGTTTCTCTAATTGGTCTTGCCATAATTTGATCCTCCTATTAATTATATTGTTATTTATGTCGCTGCAAAAATAGTGCAAGGAATACGGGAGAAAAGTTACGGAAAAAGCTTATTCAGTTTATTCTTGCAGTTCTTTCTAAAATCTTCTATACAGATAGAACGTTTCCAATCTTCTAGCCACGGGTATTGTGCCGTTAGTTCTTTTTCAAATTCTTCAGCATCAATATATTGCCCATTCTCATACTCTTCCTCAATAGCTTCAATTCTAGCCACGGCTTCTTCTTCATTGGCCGGATGCCAGCCAACTGGAATCGGTTGCTCTTCTTGTAATGTATATCTTTTCTCCTTCATAAGCTCTTTCCTTTATAGTTTTCTTTTGAATTGTCTAATCAGATATCTAGGGCTTCTTCTCATATCCCATAAATCTACGAAAATGACGAGGTCGTTGGCTTCGTCGTAACGATAGATAATCTTCCAATTCTCCTTGATAATTGCACTATGGTAAGGGCGGTGGAATCGCTTAAGCAATGGCTCTCTGGGTGAAGAAAGAGGATGTTTGCTAAGTCTGTTTATTATTGCTTGCAAGCTTTCGTCAAATCTTTGAACGCAAAGTCGACCAAAGTTTTGATAACTATAGTCGGTTGTTTCTTTATAAATTTGAAGAAAGCTATTGCGTAGTGTTACTTTAGCCATGTTCGTTCTTCGTTTAGTTATTGAAAAACTCTCTACACTATAGCTATGCCTGTCCTTTCATACTCCGCCTCAATAGCTTCAATCCTAGCCACGGCTTCTTCTTCATTAGCCGGATGCCAGCCAACTGGAATCTTATTCCAGTCAATATCTTCTTCTGAACATTCATCCTCGGGAAGTGCTATGGCGGCATTTCCGTGATAGGCTGGTGCAGGCTCTGCTGCGAAAGCTGCATCTTTCTGCTCTTCTGGCAATGTATATCTTTTCTCTTTCATAAGCTTGTGTATTTTATCTGCTGCAAAAATACGATTATTATCTGAATCATGCAAGAAAAATGGGAGAAAAGTTTTTAAAGTATCTTATAATCATGGTTTTTGCTCTTTATTGGGCTTGGGGTGTTTCTAAAAAAAGTCACAATATCCGGCAGATGGTGCTGAGTATTGTGACTTTACTTTCTCGTTATACAAATCTTTTCTATTCGATGCTTTCTTCTATCGACTTCAATACTTAGTAGAGAATCACTACATCGTCCTTGCCCAGAAGGAGTCCGCAACTCTCGATGGGAGCGTCCTTCTTGGCTTGCTCGATAATAACCTTGATTACGTCGTCGTTAATCTTCATAAGCTATAGCGAAAATAATCACTGATAAATAATCACTAAATCTTAGTGGTGCTTCAAATCGCAGGCTGCCTGCTCGTAATCGATGAGATGATTGATGGTAGGGTGGTCGCCGCAGATTTCGCAGGATGCACGCTTCTTTACCTTGATGGTGCGGAAGTTCATTGTCTTGGCATCGAAGGTGAGCAATCGGTCGGTGAGCAGTTCGCCCACACCGAGGAAGTACTTCAACGCTTCGGCAGCCTGGATGGTTCCGAGCATACCGGCGATGGCACCAAGGACTCCTGCCTGGCTACTGGTAGGAACAGCGCCTGCTGGAGGTGGCTCCTTGAAGAAACAACGGTAACAAGCCGTGCCTGGAAGATGGGTGAAGGTCTGCCCCTGGAATCTCAGGATGCCGCCATGCGAGAATGCTTTGCCCAGACGTACGCAGGCATCATTGATAAGGAACTTCACCGGGAAGTTGTCGGTGCAATCAATGACGAAATCCCATGGCTTGATGATTTCCTCGGCATTGTCTGAGGCGAGGAAGGTATGGTAGGTTGTTACCTCCACATCAGGATTGATGGCAATCATCTTCTCCTTGGCGCTTTCCACCTTAGGGGTGTTCAAAGTCCTTGGTCTGGGTGGATGACCTGTCGTTGCAGGTTGCTGAGGTCAACCACATCGG
>ENA-OQDC01001288-OQDC01001288.1-human-gut-metagenome-genome-assembly--contig:-NODE-1288-length-13194-cov-2.334813_pt1 | contig 13194 bp, 19 predicted proteins | sample MGYA00242770_ERZ504601 | MGnify/ENA primary metagenome ERZ504601 (study PRJEB26092, sample SAMD00036305) | human gut metagenome | host: Homo sapiens | study: EMG produced TPA metagenomics assembly of...
ATCTCTAATGTTGATAATTCCATATAGTCATAATCTTTAATAGCAAGGCTGACCATATTACAGCGATGTGTGGCAGAAACTATATTGCTGTTGTCCTTATAAGCCGGCGAATATGATGGCATAACAAGAATATATGGTATATTGAATTGTTCGTGTGCCGCTTTGGCAATCGCAATGTGTCCATTGTGGACAGGATTAAATGTACCGCCCATTATTCCAACTATGCCGGACATATAGCCTCCTTAAAAAACTCATTATGTTAATTCTGTAATATGATTTATTTAATTTGATATTACTTCTTCTTATTATCCTTAGGAAGTTCAATTTTCTTGTTATCCTTAGACTCTTTATATAATACAATCTTCTTTCCGATAACCTGAACAACCTGTGAGTGTGTTCTCTCAGCTACAATCTGTGCGATTTCCTTAGGATCATCAGCACAGTTCTGAAGAACATTAATCTTTATTAACTCCCTTGCTTCCAATGCCTCGGCTATAGCCTTGGTATTTTCTGGTGTAAGACTATTCTTTCCAAACTGGAATATTGGATCCATAGTCATAGCAAGTCCCTTTAAATATGCACGCTGTTTGCTTGTCATAGTTAATTCCTTTCTTTTATGTGTTTCATTGCATAGTCAGTGATAAGATTATGCAATGAAATATTTATAGTGTCATACATTATTTCTATTAAGTAAGCTCTATAATAATAAAATCTATTAAGCTCTATAATAATCAAATTCAAGATAATCGCCAACCCGTACTGTATCGCCCTCTTCAATTCCAAGTTCTTCAAGTCGGTCGATAGCACCAGAACTCTTCATAAACTTCTGGAAGAAGTTAAAGCCTTTTTCTGACTCAAGGTTAGTGTAACCAAGCATTTTATCAATACGTTCACCTTCAACGATGAATACGCCATTCTCGTCAATATATACATTGTAATTATCATCTGAGTTATCAAGAAGTTCGTCAACATCGAATTCCTTCTCAAATATAACTACATCATCAGGGAAGTTATCAAGAAGCTCTCTTACTGCGTATAAAAGTTCTTTAACGCCCTGTCCGGTTACGGCTGATATTGGGTATACCTTAATGCCTTCCGGCTCAAATGCGGCCTTTATAAGCTCTACAGGGTTAGTTCCTGAGCCGTCATCATATATGGCATCAATCTTATTGGCAGCTATTACCTGAGGCCTTTTAAGAAGATCAGGATTGTAAGCCTCTAATTCTGCATTGATAGCTTTAATATCAGCTATAGGATCTCGTCCCTCAGTAGAAGCTGCATCTACAATATGGATAATAACCTTAGTTCTCTCAATGTGTCTTAAGAACTGGTGTCCAAGACCAACGCCCTCAGAAGCACCCTCTATAAGACCTGGAATATCAGCTATTACAAAGCCCTTACCACCATCTATATCAACAACACCAAGATTAGGGTTAAGTGTTGTGAAATGATAGTTAGCTATCTTTGGACGTGCATTAGTTACTCTTGATAAAAATGTAGATTTACCCACGTTAGGGAAACCAACAAGACCTACATCAGCAATACATTTTAATTCAAGTCTTACCCAGAGCTCTTTAGCTTCCTGTCCCGGCTGTGCATACTGTGGAGCCTGCATTGTAGCTGTGGCATAGTTCATATTACCCTTTCCGCCGCGTCCACCTTTAAGGATAGTTTCTTTCATATTATCGCCTGACATATCAGCAATTACCTTGCCTGATTCGTCATCATATATTACAGTACCTTCAGGAACTTTGATTATAAGGTCTTCTCCGTTCTTTCCAGTACATCTTTTCTTTCCGCCTTCTTCACCGCTCTGTGCGATATACTTGCTATTATGTCTGAAATCACCAAGTGTATTAAGTCCTTTATCTACCTGAAATATGATGTCACCACCGTGTCCACCATTACCGCCATCTGGTCCACCAGCAGGTACATAAAGCTCACGTCTGAAACTTACGTGTCCGTCCCCACCCTTACCAGATTTAATAAATATTCTTACTTTATCTGAAAACATATTAATCTCCATTCTAACGCTGCTAAAAGCCGCTTGTTATATTACATAAATATATAAATAAGCCAATCTGAAATATCATATCTGAAATATCGTATAGCAATATTTGTATTATATATTAAAAGAAATATTGCCTGTTTATAGGTTAAAACAATAATTAGATATTAATTAGTTAATTAATTATCCCCCTCTAATTCACAAAAAAGCCCCAAATCCGAAGATTTGGAGCTTATAAAAACTAATTAGTTCTCTGAGGCAACAGGATAAACAGAAACCTGCTTCTTATCTCTGCCCTTTCTTTCAAACTTAACAGTTCCATCAACAAGTGCGAATAATGTATCATCGCCACCACGACCAACATTAACACCTGGATGAATCTTTGTTCCACGCTGTCTGTAAAGAATATTACCAGCTAAAACGAACTGTCCATCAGCTCTCTTTGCACCTAATCTCTTAGATTCTGAATCTCTACCATTCTTTGTAGAACCAACACCCTTTTTATGAGCGAAAAACTGAAGGTTCAAATTCAACATAACATTACACCTCCTTGACGGTAATCAATAAGTAATCAGGATTATCAGCAGCCATAGTTCTTAAACCAAGTTCTAAGGCATCTAACAATACCTGTGTTGTATCACTGATATTAGAAGTGACTATGTAATCAATACTAGCCTCCTCATCATCAACCGACATATCATATACGGCATCCGTGAATTGCTCAATCGAATTAATCGTATTGATAGTCAATACAGAAATTGCAGAACAGATAATATCACTACCTTCTTCTGCATAGCCAGCATGTCCTGCTGACTTAAAGCCTACAGTCCTGTTCGTAGCAGACGACTTGTAGATTGTTATATGAGTCATGGATAACACACCTCACATCCGATTAATAATTAAGCATTAATCTTTTCAATCTTAACCTTAGTGAAGAGCTGTCTGTGACCGTTCTTCTTGTGATATCCAGTTTTTCTCTTATACTTATACACGATGACTTTCTTGTCCTTACCTTCTTCAACAACGCTTGCTGTAACTGTTGCTCCTGCTACTGTAGGATCACCAACCTTAGCTTCACCGTTATTAACGAAAAGAACCTGGTCAAATGTAACAGTATCGCCAGCGTTAACACCAAGCTTTTCAACCTTGATTACATCGCCTTCTGAAACTGTGTACTGTTTACCACCTGTTGCAATAATTGCGTACATATGGCACCTCCTAAAATAATTACTCGCCAGTTTTGGAGAGGTAAAATACCTGCTTATGTCCTAACTGAGCGGCACACTAGAATATAATATAGTATCAGTAAACAAATGTCAATAGTCTTCAAAAAAATAATTCTGAAAAAAATTATAAAATCCACAATCCTATAAATCCGCATATAATTCCACATATAATTCCGGCAATAACATCTTTAATAAAATGCACACCCATAACAACTCTTAATACTGCAAGCACAAGTGTCATAACTAAAAGTATAATACCGACAGGCTGGTATATATATAACCAGCACATTGCAATAATATTGTGATTGAGAATATATGTCTGCTTGGCATAGACTCTCCCTCTTTATCTTTTTTTACAATAGGTGTTATATTATATTTTGTATATGGTCTTGGTGAATCAAGACATTTTCTTATAAATGATACAAATATAAATGAAGTTAATGGTGCAAGTATAAGTTTAGCTGTAATAAATACATTAGATGTTTCAACATAACCTGTTGCATCTACGCTTAGAGCAATTGCAGGTGTTGCGATTGTTGATTTGGATCTGGCACATAATACAATAAGAACCATATACGATAATGCAGTAACATACGGAAGCACTTTATATAATAAGAGCAGAATGTTCTTTAGTGCCTTATGCGTATCAAGGTAATTGTATACAGCATTATATCTTTTTTCATAGCCCGTTAAATTATTCTCTGACATAAATTCACTCTCCGGTTTTGATTAATTCTTTTAATGTCTTGCCATTATTCTTTCGTGTCATTTCAACAAGTCCAAGAGTGTAATATCAACCACATTAGTCTGGATACTTTCTAATCGGGCGTATTCCTTAAGAACTGATAATAATTTATCCCTGCTTTCCTGCTGTGCCATATTAATAAAATCAATAATAATATTCCAGAAATATTTCTTAAGCGGAGCTTGTCTTATAATTTCAATTCCAGCTTCAATATTAGTCTTTAAAATGTTGTTCTCTTTATCAGCTTCTTTTTTTGCTTTTGTAACATTTTTGCCTGAATTGACATCGACAACACTCATAGCCTCTGTCTGTTCGATTATAATGTAGCCTCCGCATTTAAGCCATACTTTCTGGATAATGCTTCTGATAATGTCATTTTCGACAGAATAAAGCTTATATAGAGGCAGTAATTCATCTTCATATAATCGTAAACTCATATTGCTGTTATCTTTAAAATGTGTATTAAGCAAATCATAATAATATGGAATATCTGTGATGACTTCGATTGTATTATCAGCACTAAGATGCCTGAGTTCGCTTACCATAGGCGGCTCTTTTTCATAAAGCTTAGTGTAAAATGTTCCAAATACAGCATTCTGTATTATATGTTCGTACTGGTCTATAAGAGAGTAAGCCTCATTAAGTACTGTATTAATATCTGCATTAGCGGCACTGCTTCTTATAATTATTCCATAAGAAAATGTACCTGAAGCCTGAAGTTTATCATTAAAAGCTGTAAGATGTTCTTTAATATAGTCCTTTAGAACAGAAGAAGCTTCTATACATACAGAAGCTTTCTTGCATTTGTTAGATATTGACACACCTTTGACATCACTTGACACTACAATATACTGTCCTGATATATCTATCTTGGAAGTCGCTGTAGGAGGCTTTGTCTTATGGGCATCATTGCTTACCTGTACTAAAAGCTTATCACCAATGTTGACAGCTTTATTATTCTTTGTATTAAGAAATATATTATTCTTATTATTTTCAAGCTGGTAATAGCATTTAATTTTATTTTCAATTTCAACAAAAGCAGAGCTGATGTTTTTAACAACATTTTCAATCTCTGCCAATGTATATATTACCAACCAGGCTGCTTTTGTCTACTATATTAAGACTAAGACAACCGTTGTTGTTATACTTTGAATATATTATATTATCGTTAATCTGTGTAATGATATATTTAATAGTCATATCCTGCTCTCATCTATGAATTATAAATCTCTAAGGTACAGATTACGATAGAAACAGCTTCTGTTGCCAGTGTGGCAGGCTGCACCTATCTGACGTACCTTTGCAAGTATTGTATCATTATCACAGTCAATGTCAAGTGAACTTACATACTGGTAATGACCAGAAGTTTCGCCCTTAATCCATAATTCCTGACGGCTTCTGCTGTAATAAGTCATAACCCCTGTATTAACAGTATGGTTATAGGCTTCTTCGTTCATATATGCAACCATAAGCACTTCATTATTGACATAGTCCTGTACAACTACTGGAATTAAACCATCTGAGTTAAGTTTGAAATCAGAAAATGAAAGGCTTGTATTAAGCTTTTAGAAGCTTCAATTACAGAACTTCCAGATTCAAACATATCAACAGCGTCTTTAAAGGTTAAATTCTGTTCTCATATAAGGCTTTTCCTATTATTGCTCCGTGGATACCTGCATCATTGATATTCTTTAAATCCTGCACACAGGACATTCCGCCAGAAGCGATTATATTAATTCCTGTCTTATCAGATAAAAGCTTAGTCTGTTCAATATTAGGACCCTGAAGCATACCATCTTTAGATATATCAGTATAGACAATTGTCTGGACACCCATATCTTTCATAGCCAAAGCTAAAGAAAGAGCAGTCTTGTCACTTACCTTTTCCCAGCCTTCAACGGCTACAAGCCCGTCCTTGGCATCAACACCAACAACAATATGTTCAGGTCCGAATTTATCAATTGCCTGCTTTATGAAATCAGGATTTTCAACTGCCTTAGTACCAATAATTACACGGTATACACCAAGGTCGAGAACTTCTTTAATATTCTCAAGTGTTCTTACTCCACCGCCCATCTGGACAGGTATATTGACACTTGATACTATCTTTCTGATTGTGTCAGCATTTACGCCACGCCCCTTTAATGCACCATCCAAGTCAACAGTATGTATGAATTTAGCGCCGTCCTGTTCAAAGCCCCTGGCTATTTCATAAGGCTTATCTGAATATACTGTTACATCATTAAAAAGACCTTTTTTTAATCTTACACACTGTCCGTCTTTAATATCAATAGCTGGGTATAATCTCATTGTATGCTCCAATCTTTACTTAATATTTATATTTACAGGCTTCCCTTTGTAGATAATACTGATTTAATTCTTGCATCTTTCATACAAGCTTCATCTAAAGCCTTGGCAAATGCCTTGAACATTCCCTCAATAATGTGGTGGTCATTCTCACCGGTTATCTTTCTTATATGAAGGTTCATTCCTGCACTGTATGATATGGCATAGAAGAATTCTTTAACCATCTGTGTATCAAAATATCCAACCATATCGGAAGTGAATTGTGACTCAAATACAAGATATGGTCTTCCTGATAAATCAATCGCACATAATATAAGTGCTTCATCCATAGGAAGTATAATATCACCGTATCTTCTTATGGACTTCTTATCACCAAGAGCTTTTTTAACAGCTTCTCCAAGCACGATACCAACATCTTCAATAGTATGGTGGCAGTCAACGATTAAGTCGCCTGTAACTTTTAAGTTAAGGTCGAACATACCATGCTTTGCGAAGCTTTTTAGCATATGGTCAAAAAAGCCTATTCCTGTATCTACCTGTGCATTGCCCTCTCCGTCTAGGCACAGAAAAAGCTTTATATCTGTCTCACTTGTCTTTCTATGAATTGTTGCCTGTCTTGCCTGCATATTTGACATATATACGTCCTCGATTCTGATATAATTATATATTAAAGATGTCAGGGCAAAAAAGATATCCTACCCATAACATCACATATAATGTCCGATTTATTCAAAACGAACTTTTATTGAATTAGCGTGTGCAGTAAGATGTTCTGCTGACGCAAAGTTCTCAATATCATTATGTATAGCTTCAAGAGCTTCCCTTGAATAAGATATTATGCTTGATTTCTTAATAAAGTCATCAACACTTAATGCTGAGAAGAATTTAGCTGTACCATTAGTAGGAAGTACATGGTTAGGACCAGCAAAGTAATCTCCAAGAGGCTCTGAGCTGTATTCTCCAAGGAATATTGCACCTGCATTCTTAATCTTAGTCATTACATTAAATGGATCTTTAGTTACAATCTCAAGATGTTCTGATGCTATATCGTTGGCAACTGAAACAGCTTCATTGATATCGTCTACAAGAAGAATATAACCATAGTTATCAAGTGATTTAGATATAATCTCACTTCTTGATAGTTCCTTTAAGAAGCCGTCAATCTCAGCAGATACTTTATTGGCAAGCTCACTGCTTGTTGTAATAAGGATTGCTGATGCCATCTCATCGTGTTCAGCCTGAGATAAAAGATCTGCGGCTACATATCTTGGGTTAGCTGTCTCATCAGCAATTACAAGAATTTCACTAGGACCTGCAACAGAGTCTATACTTTACATAACCAAACACAGCTTTTTTAGCAAGGGCAACATAGATATTATCCCGGACCGCATATTTTATCAACTTTTGGAATAGACTCTGTACCATAAGCCATAGCTGCAATTGCCTGAGCACCGCCTGCCTTGTATACAACATCAACGCCAGCCTCATTAGCTGCTACAAGTGTTGTAGGATATACCTTTCCTTCGTGGTCTGGAGGTGTACACATAATAATCTGTTCAACACCTGCAACTTTAGCAGGTACTACATTCATAAGAACTGATGATGGATAAGCAGCTTTTCCGCCAGGTACATATACACCAGCTCTTGCTAATGGAGTTACTTTCTGTCCAAGAATAGTTCCGTCCGGCTTAGAGTCAAACCAGCTGTACTGCTTCTGCTTTTTCGTGGTATTCCTTAATATTCTTAAGAGATTTTCTTATTACATCAACTAAAGCTGGGTCAACCTTTGTATAAGCTTCCTCAATCTCATCTTTAGTTACAACGATATTAGAAGCATTAATGTCAGCCTTATCAAAGTCTTTAGTATACTTAAAAAGAGCCTCGTCTTTGTTAGTTCTTACATTTAAAAGAATATCATTAACGGCTGCTTCAAACTTTCCGTAGCTGTTAGGACTTCTTTTTAATAAATCCTCAAGGATATTATTCTTAGTTTCATCTGTTAATTTAACTATTCTCATATAGTCCTCCATCCCATTCGTTGAATGTATATTTTATTATTTAATATAAACAATTATTTGTTCTCAAGGTAATTCTTTATATCATTAATAAGCTTTGTAATTCTTTCGTTCTCCATTTTCATACTTACCTGGTTAACAACAATACGTGCTGATAATGGGCATACTTCTTCAAGAACTTCAAGACCATTTTCCCTAAGTGTTGCACCTGTCTCGACAATATCAACAATAACTTCTGAAAGCCCTACAATAGGTGCCAGCTCAACTGAACCGTTAAGCTTTATGATTTCTACTGTCTGGTGCTTCTTGTTATAGAAATAGTCTTTGGCGATATTAGGATACTTGGAAGCAACTCTTATAAGTTCGTGGTGCTGTAATTTCTCCCTGGCTGAGGCTGGACCACATACACACATTTTACATTGCCCGATTTTAAGGTCATATACTTCATATAATGAACGTCCCTCCTCAAGCAGTGTATCCTTGCCTACAATACCAATATCAGCCGCACCATATTCTACATATGTTGGAACATCTGAAGGCTTTGCAAGGAAAAATCTTATACCTAACTCTTCATTAGTGAATATTAACTTTCTTGTGTTCTCGTCTTTCATCTCATCACAAGTTACACCGATATGTTCAAATATCTCAAGTGCTTTTTTAGCTAAACGGCCTTTAGCCAGTGCAATAGTTATGTATCTCATACTAATCTCCATTCTTGTTCTTTATAGAGCAGATTAAATCTGTGCATGTTAAATATAAACAACATCTGAAAGCTGTGAAGCCTTTGCATATTCAATATACTGGCTTTCAGACTTATTATTATTCTTTCTTATCATACATACATTAATGCCGTCTTTTCTTAATTCATTAGCACGTTTGACAGCATCCTGAAGCTTATCCTCACTGTATACAAGAAGCACACCGCTGTATTCAACTTCAATCTCTATATTCTGTCTGTTAATTGCAGCCATAAGTCTGTCAATTATAAGAGAGAAACCAATAGAAGCCTTGTCACAGCCGAACTGTCCAAGAAGCTTGTCATATCGTCCACCACTTGCAATTGGTTCGCCCGTTCCAAATGTAAATGCGTGAAATATAATTCCTGTGTAATATGTATGGTTACTTAATTCACCAAGGTCAAAGGATACATACTTATCGTAGCCATTAATCTTAAGAAGCTCATAAAGATTGGTAAGTCTGTCAACAGCCTCTATGCATTCTGGAATATTAGTAAGGCTTCTGGCTTTATCAAGCACCTCTGCCTGTCCAAAAAGCTGTGGAAGCTCTAATAATACCTTAGCTGTATTCTTATCAATATTAAGATTAGTAAGGATTTCTTCTACACCGATATAATTCTTCTCATTAATAAGATTAAGAAGTTCTTCGTATGTATCTCCTTTAATTCCTGCATCTTTTAATAATCCGTTAAAGAAAGCTACATTGCCGAGCTCTACCTGAAACTCAGTAAGCCCAGCATTCTTCATACAGTCAATTACCATACAGATTATTTCGTAATCCGCATCAATTGAAGCATCATCTATTAATTCAGCACCGATAACTGTATTCTCTTTTAATCTGCCCTGATAATACTTGCTGACATTAATAAATGTATTGCTGACATAGCAGAGTTTAATAGGAAGAATATGATCCTCAAAGTATTTAGCTGCTGCCCTTGCTATAGAAGGTGTCATATCAGGTCTTAACACAAGAGTATTGCCATATCTGTCGAATAACTTGAACATTTCATTAGAAGGTACGCTGCCTCGTTCTTTGCTAAATACATCAAAATATTCAATAGATGGTGTCTGTATATCGTTATATCCGTAAAGACGGCATACATCGTGGAGCTTGTTTTCTATTATTTTCTTTTCAACACATTCAGTGCTGTATATATCGCGTACACCTTCAGGTGTATGAAGCAGATCTTTTTTCATAATCATCCTCGATTCGTGTAAATTTATATCAGCATCACTTTACTAAAGTAACGTGATAATATGTTAAAGAGATTATACATAATGACTTTTAGGCTGTCAAGCCTGATTGTATACAATATTATAGTTCTCCGTGAATATCTTCCTTGTAGATTATATATCTGTTACCGCCCTTTGATATAGCAATGTCTGTGGCTTTTATTAGTTTATCAGTTATAACCTTAAAAATCTGTTCCGTTATCAGGATATCGTCCAATTCCTATAGAGAATAACGGCATAAATGAGACATCAAATGCTTTACATTCCCATATAATACGCGACCTCATATATTCGATAAATGCCCTTAGCTCTGATTCATTATAAAGATCTTTAACTATAACAACATATTCTGTTTCATTATCAGGATTACCTGCTACACCACGGTATTCTACAACCTTTAATAATGTTTCTTTGATTATGTCAAGAATTGTATTATAAGCCTTTTTGCCATGGGTATCCTTGTATTCAGCAATATTATCAATATGAACCTTGATAAATGCAAATCTATAATTTTTATTATAAGAAATATTGTTAAGCGTATATTTCTCAAGTCCCTCACGTCCAAGCATTTTATTACAGTCTTCATAATCATATGTAGTCTTTGAGAATACATTATTGGCATCTGGAAGCTTAAGTGTTCCAACTGAACGTATTGGTTTTCTTTGTGAGTATATTGTTGAGCCATTTATATATGAACCGGTAGGCTTTAATCCATCACCATAATTAACATTTATACTAAAATGGTGCTCGTACACACTCTTAGCATTTTTTATATTATTAAAATATGCAGTATATTCTTTTATTGACTCATCTGGTATAAGTCCTTTTTTTAGAATTCTTTCATATACATCATCAATAGTTGAAGATATTACAGCTATGGCATCGTCATTAACATAATTATATATGGTAAATAAATCTTTATCATATTCATAGGTGTAGACTAATTTATCATTTATTGATAGCACTCTCCTATATATTCCTATATCTTCATTAAGATGATTAGTATGATTTTTAAGACCAATGACATCAGATATATTAAGTTCAAGGTATTCTTCTTGTGGTTATTGGACATATAAAGTCTTTTTATATCCATAAGAACCCATCTGTATGAGTTATCAACTCTTTTCATACGCAGAACCATACTTTTTACTTTGCCCAATACGCAGGTTATTAGACACATTAATAAAATCATCAATATCTACCTGATGAATCGCATCAGAGATTGCTGCCTTTCGCACAGCACCAAGAAATTTGTACATTTTCTCGTTAGCTGTGATAATCGAAAAATCCGTGTCAATAAGTGCATATCCATTGACTAATTCATAATTGTCAAGATAATTATGTTTCATAATTACTGCTCCCGTCTGTCTAAGTCTTTTTGAATCGTTTCTAGATAGTGAATCATAATTCCTTTGCCAGAATTGATTCTAAAGCTTTTATCAATCTCATCATAAGTAAAACTTTTTCTTTCACCAGCTTTAGCTCTTTCCCAAAACTTTATTATATCAGAAAATGGCAAATAATAGAACTCATCTCTTGCTGAAAAAATAATATTATAAAAGCAATTCCGTCCTGCCTTTCAAATTCTTTCATAAATTCAACCTGATGTTCGTGTATATTATGTATTGGAAATGTATCTGCAGCACATTCCTTAGCATCAAAACATACAGGTATTCCCTGTATAACACCTATATAATCAACAGTACTCTTCTGTTCAAAGTACGCAAGTGTAATCTGTCTTGTCTCCTGATTAATCTTAATAGGCGTTATAGGTGTTGGTATCTTCTGTATAAGTCCTAAATGGTTCAGAAGATATTTCTCATTGGTCATATTAATATATTCTTCTAATGAAGAGCCTCTAAGACCTCTTGAATTCCAGGCTGCCATATATTTTCTCCTTTTAATACATTTAAAAATATATCTGGAATATCCGTATGTATATGGATATCCATATCAGGTATATTAAGCTCATAAGAATGTAATAACTGGCTTTTACAATTGTATTTGTCAGTGAACCTTCTGTTAAAAGAAGCTTTTCCGTACTTATAATCACCTGCCAGCGGATGATTGATACTTGCAAGGTGGGCACGTATCTGGTGGCTTCGTCCGGTTATAAGATGAACCTTTAGAAGCGTGGCATTATCAGAATATGCAACAGGGATATATTCCGTTTCGATTTGAAGATATTCACTTGTATCCCTGCCCTTTGGCAGCGTCTGGCATATTGTAACTTTGTTAAGCTTTTTATCCTTGTAAAGATAGCCTTTAATCAGTTGTCTTTTATCAATCTTTCCAGCCACGATACATATATAATATTTGGTAAGTGTTCTTTCCTTAAAATGTGATGAAAGCTCCTGCAAGCCTTTCATCGTCTTACCTGCCGCAATTATGCCGCTTGTATTTCTGTCAAGGCGGTTGCATATTGACGGCGTGAACATAGCAAGGTCTTCATATGTAAGAGAATTATTATGAAGCAGGTATGCTGTTATATATTCTACTAAAGAGCAGTCATTTTTATCAGCCTTTTGTGACAGCATACCGACAGGCTTATTAATAAACAGGACATTCTCATCTTCATACACAATATCAAGCGGTCTGTATAATTTTTTCATTAATCAACAGAAAGACCTTTTTTAGAAGCTGTGTAGGAATATTTATCAGCCGTGCTGTCTGTATGTTTGCCATCTGTTCTTACAGCAGGTTCATTAGCAGTGTTATCAGCAGCTTTGTCTGTCATATTATTGGTCTGTCTGCTGCCAGCATTAGATATGCAGCTTTTGCCTTCACTGAACTTATTAAGTGTTTCATCAGAAAAAAATATTTTGACAGAGTCGCCTGATTGTAATTTCTCGCTTCCGTCAGCCTTCTTGTCATTAAGTGTAATATTCTTTTTTTCTAAGCATTTTATATATAAAGCTTTTAC
>ENA-OQDC01001289-OQDC01001289.1-human-gut-metagenome-genome-assembly--contig:-NODE-1289-length-13191-cov-1.971066_pt1 | contig 13191 bp, 17 predicted proteins | sample MGYA00242770_ERZ504601 | MGnify/ENA primary metagenome ERZ504601 (study PRJEB26092, sample SAMD00036305) | human gut metagenome | host: Homo sapiens | study: EMG produced TPA metagenomics assembly of...
AATTCTTCCCGTGTATTGACGATGCTAGGCTCCAGATTGCGTTCATTATTGAAAAATTCGATGACCTCTTTGATATTTTCTACGCCATATACTTTCAGATTGTTTACTACAGCAGCTTCTCGCGCATTTTGTTTGGGAAGTATGAATCCTTCAAAACCTTGTTCTCGGGCACTGATAGCTATGGAGAGAGCTCCTTTGACGGGTTGCAGGCTTCCATCTAGGCTAAGTTCTCCGATAATAAGATAGCGTGAAATGTTTTTCTTCCGATACGATTTGGGTAGCGGCCAATATTCCGATTGCTAGCGGAAGATCGTATGCAGACCCCTCTTTACGTATGTCAGCAGGGGCCATATTCACTACAATCTGACAAGTAGGGAATTTATATCCGTTTACCTGTAAATGCGGAAATAATACGTTCATGACTTTCTTTCACGGCCGAGTCCGGCAGACCGACAAGGAAGAATTTTATACCTCGTGAACTATTTACTTCAATAGTTACAATGGTAGCGTCGATACCTTGAACGGCTGCTCCATAGACTTTTACCAGCATTCTTTTACTTTTTTATTTTGTCTCTTTCGAGCACGTTCTGCCTCTTTGGCGGCTTTTTCTTTCTCTTTATCTTGTTCTGTCAGCTGTCTCACTTTGTCTATCAGTTCTTTGCCCCGTATATCTTGTGTGATGACCCGCTTGTCAGGACCTATCAGTATATTGGCAGGAATCCGGGTTATGCCTTGTTGCTTGACAATGGAATTGTTCCAGCCTTTGAAATCGCAAACTTGTTTCCATTGCGTGGTATCTTTTTGAATGATTTTCTCCATCCATTCCTTTTTATTCAGATCAAGGGAGAGGCTGATAATAACAAACTTGTCTTTTTCAATGCCTTTTGTACGGATACTAAAGAATCTTGTGTGGCAATGCTTTCTTTGTTCCAGCTTGCCCAAAAATCCAAAAGGACATATTTCCCTTTTACACTGTTCCAGTTGACGGTCTTTCCTTTTTTATCCGTGCACGAGATGTTGGAAACGTAGCGATGTTCTGTCAGTTCTTTTTTCTCACTTAATTTATTCTGGAGTTCTATAATATAAGGTGTGTCTTTTATAATACCGCTTAGTCCTTTTATCAGCTGATCTATGTGGTTGTAATCAGGAAGCGAGTCCTGTACGTAATATTTGTCTATCAGATAGATATTGCTGTACGAGCTTGGGTTGGTTTTAATCAACGAATCCACAGCAGTCATAACAGCTGCCTTGTTATTTTCTAAGGTGCTAAGGTACTGGATATGTTTTGCCAGTTGTGCGTTTTCTCCCTTTCCTTTAACCTCTATCTTTCCGGCCATTCCGTTTAGGGTAACACTTTCTCCTTTATCAGCATATATCGGTAAGATTTGTTTTTCTCCCAATAGTAATGAGAAGATAGTAAATGTGTCAGGGGTAATGGTGTAAGTGAATTTACCTTTTGAGAGGAGTATGGTATCCAGCTTGTAATCGGGTTCTTGATAAAATACTAATATAGTGTCTGAAGGAAGTCCTTTAATGCTTCCTTCCAAGGTGAATGTATTTTTCTTGCCGCAGCCGCTTGCCAGCACAACAAGAGTGAAAAGAAAGAATAGTAATTTTTCATTTCAAGATATTTTTGCGAAAATACGCATTTTGTGGCTAAAGGCAGGCATAAATGAAGGTTATTTTACATAAAAAGACCGGAAGCTTCATCACGAAGCCTCCGGTTTCAGTCATAATCATCTAAAAAACTAGACAAGATGATATCTAGTTATATTATTTGATAGCATCAGCGTATTTAGCGAACTCGCGATCGTTAGCAGCTTTTTCAGCCATTGAAGGATCTTTTGCGATTGCGCTCTTGATGCTGCTGCTTACCAATGAAGCATTGTTTGTGCGAGCACCAACGATAGCCATCAAGTAGTCAGTCATTGCATCCGGATTCTTGATTGCAGACAAAGTAGCTTTTGCTTTGTTATAGTCTTTAGCCAAAATCTGAGCTTGAGCGGCACTGTTAGTCTTAGCGTCACCGAATGAGTTGACAGCTCTGTCATACTGGCCTTGTTTGATATATAAGTTACCCAAAGCTTCGCCGGCAGCGTTAGCACCTGTAGCTTTGCCTAAGTAAGTTTCGGCAGCTGCAACATTGCCCTTAACCAATTCGCAAAGACCAAGGTTAGCGTTTACTTCAGGAGCGTTAGCGTTCTTAGAAGCAGCTTGTTTGAAGTAGCTTTCTGCTTTAGCAGCATCACCGGCAGCGAATGCCAATTCACCCAAGTTATTATAAGCACGGAAATCGTTCGGATAAAGTTGAGTTGTCTTGGTGAAGATAGCTTCTTTGCGAGCGTTGTCGTTAGTCAGGGTAGCAGCGTACAATAATTCTTCTACACTCAATACTTTAGGATCAGAGTTGAATGCTTCGTTGATTTCGTCATCGCTGCGACCGATGATGTCATAGTTGGCAGTTAAACGGGCACGACGCAACTGAGGCAGGATTTCGTCAGCCAAAGTTTTGTATACAGAAGAGATATTCTTGATTTCAGCTTCTCTTTGTTCAGGATCATTGTACATAGAAAGAACACGTAAGATCAAATCTTTATCCTGCAAGTTTGATTTAGATACCAGTTCTTGGAAGCCTTCCCAGTCTTGTGCAGTGTATTTTGCATCCAGGTTAGTATCAATCTTGCCCTTCTTCAACTGGCGTTCCATATATTTTTCTGTGTTTGCTTCACGGTTTTCAGCCAAACCGGTGTTCAGTTCCACACCACCATCAGGTGAAGCGTAAGCAGAAATTTCGATATTGTTCAGTTTGTAGTTCTTTGTGTCGGCATTAATTTCAGCCACTTTCTTATGGAATTCTTTGATATCGTCAGAATTCAATTCGCTGTTGCGCAAGTTGGCTTGCTGGATCAAGAACATGATGTTGGCAGTCTGAGCATCTTTAATAATGCGTTGGAAAGCATCGTTAGCGTATGATGCGTTAGAGCTGGCAGCAGTAGGCAGTTCAGAAGTCGCGATAACGCCATCAGCGATTTTTACAGAAGGAATAGTGTATGATTTCTTTCCTTTTGTAATCTTGAAATCAAGATAAAGTTCAGAGTTTGCCATTTCGGGAACGTAGTCGAAAGAAGCTTTCATCGTGTAGCTGCCACCTGCCTTGTAAGCGATAGTCTGATTGTTTCCTTCTACTTTTTCTCCTTGGAATACAGCGGGCTGGCCTTTAGCTTCGCCGCCTTTCCATCTCAGAACGGGGGTAACTTCAACAGTTGCGTTCTTCTTGAAATACTTTTCGGGGAATTTACCATTAATTGTCACAGGCACTTTACCACCGATTGCTTCAAGCACTTCAGGGTTAGTTGTGAAATAGTCAGAAGACAATTCTCCCATCTTGCCGCATGATGATAAGGCAAGGACCAATAAAGCCACTAAGGGCAAATACAACTTTTTAATCATAGTTACTTATTAATTTAACGTTTGTAATGTAAAATTCGCTATAGTACGTTTTTGTGCGTCTCTTTGGGGGCAAAGATAGGAAAACTCTATTATATGCTAGCTTCTTAGCCTGCATTTTTTTCAATTTATCTTAAAATATTTTAGAATATAGAACCTTTATTATCTTTTTCTCTGAATTTGATGTTACGGGGGTGATGTTCTATGATTTCACTGCGTAGCATATTACGGTCTATATGTGTATAAATTTCTGTTGTCCCGATACTTTCATGTCCCAGCATGCACTGTATGGCACGCAAGTTGGCGCCTCCTTCCAGCAAATGTGTTGCAAAAGAATGGCGGAATGTGTGAGGACTGACTTTTTTTTTTCAGACCTATCCGGGCTGCCAGTTCCTTGATGATATGGAAAACCATGATGCGGGAGATGTTCTTCCCGAAATTGCTGATAAAGACAAAGTCTTCAAATCCCGGCTTTATTTTCATCAGGTTACGGTCGGTGAAGTAGAGCCTGATTTCCTTGATGGCGCGCGGTGAAATAGGAACCAGCCGCTGTTTGCTTCCTTTTCCTTCCACTTTGATGAAGCCTTCTTCAAAATAAAGTTCGGATAATTTCAGGTTGCAGAGTTCGGAAACACGGAGCCCGCAACTGTAAAGCGTTTCCAGTATGGCCCTGTTGCGCTGTCCCTCTTTGGTGCTGCGGTCTATGCTTCCTATCAGCAGGTCTATCTCTTCTACTGTCATTACTTCGGGCAGTTTGAAACCTGTCTGGGGGATTCCAGCAATTCTGTCGGATCGGCTTTCAGGTAATCTTCCATAATGAGGAAACGGTAGAAAGAGCGGATGCCCGACAAGATGCGTGCCTGCGAACGGGGGTGGATGCCGATATCATGTAATCCGGCCGAGAAATCTTCCAGATTTTCAAGCCGGACATCCAGAATGTTGATGTTTTCTAATGTAAGATAAGCCAGTAACTTGTCCAGGTCAGTAAGATAAGCATCTACCGTATTGTCAGATAACGATTTCTCCAACTTTAAATATTGTTTGTATTTCACCAATATCTTGTCTGTTTTCTCGGTTCTTTTCATTTCTTTTTTCTACCTTTGTACCCAAATTCCCTGCAAAGGTAGAAAAAGTTCAGATATAGTATAAATATGAAAATACAAATTATTAATGGACCTAATATCAATTTATTAGGCAAACGGGAACCTTCCATTTATGGCGCTGTTTCATTTGAAGACTATCTGGTGGAATTGCGCCATACTTATCCGGACATTGAAATAGCGTATTATCAGTCGAATGTGGAAGGTGAGATGATCAACAAAATACACGAAGTGGGTTTTGATTATGACGGCATCGTGTTGAATGCAGGGGCTTATACGCATACTTCCATTGCTTTGCAGGATGCTATCCGCGCCGTGACAGCTCCCGTGGTTGAGGTGCACATCTCGAATGTACATACCCGTGAGGAGTTTCGCCATAAGTCGATGATTTCCTGTGCTTGTGCGGGAGTGATTTGTGGGTTCGGGCTTCATTCATATCGTTTGGCGATTGAGGCTTTGTTGATGAGAAAATAAAAAGTTTAGGTATAATATAAGGTGATAAGATTATGATGTTGAAACAAACAAAAATCGTAGCGTCCATCTCAGATCAGCGTTGCGAGGTAGAGTTTATAAGAGATCTTTTCAAGGCCGGTATGAATGTGGTCCGTATGAATACGGCTCACGCTTCACGTGAAGGTTTTGAAAAATTGATAACCAATGTACGTGAGGTTTCCAACCGTATTGCCATATTGATGGACACAAAAGGGCCCGAAGTGCGTACTACTGCTATTGCGGGCGGCGAGCCTATTCCTTATCAGATTGGTGACAAAGTGAAGATTGTAGGTAATCCTGCACAAGAAACGACCCGTGAATGTATTGCTGTATCTTATCCCGGTTTTGTGCATGATCTTCAGGTGGATGGCGATATTCTGATTGATGATGGTGATCTGGAGCTGCGTGTGATTGAGAAGACAGACGAGTATTTGTTGTGTGAGGTGCAGAATGAAGCTACTTTGGGTAACCGTAAGAGTGTAAATGTACCGGGCGTGCGCATCAATCTCCCTTCTTTGACAGAAAAGGACCGTAACAATATACTGTATGCTATTGAAAAGGACATTGATTTCATAGCACATTCGTTTGTTCGTAATAAGCAGGATGTGCTGGATATCCGTCAGATACTGGATGCATACGGCAGCGACATTAAGATTATCGCCAAGATCGAAAATCAGGAAGGAGTGGACAATATTGATGAAATATTGGAAGTGGCCGACGGAGTCATGGTGGCTCGTGGTGACTTGGGCATTGAGGTTCCTCAGGAACGAATTCCCGGCATTCAGCGTCTGTTGATCAAAAAAGTGTATTCTGGCAAAGAAACCGGTGATTGTTGCTACCCAGATGTTGCATACCATGATTAATAATCCGCGTCCTACCCGTGCTGAAGTGACCGATATTGCCAATGCTATTTACTACCGCACGGATGCATTGATGCTGAGTGGGGAAACGGCATACGGCAAGTATCCGGTGGAAGCCGTGAAGACGATGGCCAAGATTGCAGCGCAGGCCGAGAAAGATAAACTGGCCGAGAATGACATCCGTATTCCTTTGGATGAAAACTCCAATGATGTAACCGCTTTCCTGGCAAAACAGGCAGTAAAGGCTACCAGCAAACTGAATATCCGCGCCATTATTACCGACAGTTTCAGCGGGCGTACCGCACGTAATATTGCTGCTTTCCGTGGCAAATATCCTGTATTGGCCATCTGTTATAAAGAAAAGACGATGCGTCATCTGGCTTTGTCATATGGGGTGGAAGCTATCTATATGCCCGAAAAGGCTAACGGACAGGCATATTATTTCGCTGCTTTGCGTAAATTGCTGGATGATGGTGTCTTGAGTGAAAGCGACATGGTGGCTTACCTGAGCAGCGGCAAGCAAGGTACTCAGACTTCTTTCCTTGAAATCAATGTAGTGGGAGATGTGTTGAAGTATGCTATGGACTATGTGCTGCCCAACCGCAACCGTTACCTATAATAATAGAAGATAGGAATGAAAGAAACGGACGCTATTGACGAATATATCCTTCAGCACATTGATGAAGAAAGTGATTATCTGAAGGCACTTTATCGCGATACGCACGTCAAGCTTTTACGTCCCCGTATGGCTTCCGGCCACTTGCAGGGACGTATGTTGAAAATGTTTGTGCAAATGATACGCCCCCGTCAGGTGTTGGAAATCGGGACTTACAGTGGCTACTCCGCACTTTGCCTGGCCGAAGGGTTGGAAGAGGGGGCCATGTTGCACACATTTGAGATTAAACGATGAGCAGGAGGACTTTACACGTCCCTGGCTGGAAGGTTCGCCTTACGCCGGCAAGATTAAATTTTATATAGGTGATGCGCTGAAGTTGCTGCCTGGCATGAACATTACCTTTGATTTAGCGTTTGTAGACGGTGATAAGCGGAAGTATATTGAATATTACGAAATGGTACTGGAGAAATTATCACCCGGCGGATATATCATTGCCGACAACACATTGTGGGACGGACATGTATTGGAGGAACCGCATCATACAGATCTTCAGACTATTGGAATAAAGAAATTTAATGATTTGGTAGCTGCCGACAAACGGGTTGAAAAGGTGATTCTTCCCTTGCGCGACGGGCTGACAATCATAAAAAAATGTTGAATAATGTGCTCATAGCTTGCGCTATGAACCCTATGGCATATTAGCAAATTAGCAAACTGAATAATTATTAATTATGGAAACGACCAGACAAAATAAGATTTCTCGTTTGATCCAAAAGGAGTTGAGTGAGATTTTCCTGCTTCAGACTAAGTCCATGAATGGTGTTTTGGTGTCGGTAAGTGCTGTCCGCATCAGTCCCGATATGAGTATTGCACGTGTCTATCTCAGCGTGTTCCCTTCTGAGAGGAGCCAGGAAATAGTAAAGAATATCAATGATAATATGAAATCCATCCGTTATGAGTTAGGAACACGGGTACGCCATCAGTTGCGCATCATTCCCGAGTTGAAATTCTTTGTGGATGATTCATTGGATTATGCCGAACGTATAGACGAACTGTTGAAAAAGTAGAACCGGACGGTGAATTTTCCCTTTTATATAGCGAAGCGTTATCTTTTTTCCAAGAAGTCGCACAATGCCATTAATGTTATTTCAGCCATTTCCGTCTGCGGAGTGGCTTTGGCTACATTGGCATTGGTATGCACTTTGTCTGTTTTTAACGGCTTCCAGGATCTGGTGGCTACTTTCTTTACGGCTTTTGATCCGGAGCTGAAAATTACGGCTGTCACCGGAAAGGTCTTTGACGGACAGGAAGCGCGTATAGAAGCTTTGCGCCGGATGCCGGAGATCGCTGTTTTTTCTGAGTCCTTGGAAGAGAATGCGATGGTTCAGTATAAGGGCCGTCAGACTATGGCGGTGATCAAGGGAATTGAGGATAATTTCGAGGATCTGACCGCTATTGACAGTATTCTTTTCGGCCGGGGGCAATTCGTGTTGCATGATGAAGTGGTGGATTATGCCATTCCCGGCATAGAATTGGTTTCCATCTTGGGAACGGGTATCAAATTCCTCGATCCGCTAGAGATTTATGCTCCCAAACGGGGAGCTAAAGTCAATATGGCCAATCCAGCTTCCAGCTTTAACTCTGCCGATTTATATTCCAGCGGCCTTGTGTTTGCGGTGAACCAACAGAAGTATGACTCTTCTTACATTTTGACTTCCCTCCAATTGCCCGTAGGTTGTTCCAGTATGACACAGAAGTGAGTTCGGTAGAATTGAAATTGAAGCCGGATGCAGATGTAGGGAGTGTAAAATCGAAGATACAGAAAATATTGGGAGATGGTTTCCGGGTGCAGGACCGGTATGAGCAGCAAGCGGATACTTTCCGCATTATGGAGATAGAGAAGCTGATATCTTATATTTTCCTTACCTTTATCCTGATGATAGCTTGCTTTAATGTAATAGGCTCCTTGTCCATGCTGATTATAGATAAGAAGGCAGATGTAGTGACATTGCGCAATTTGGGGGCCAGCGACAAGCTGATCACGCGTATATTCCTGTTCGAGGGGCGTATGATTTCACTGATAGGTGCGGTGGTTGGTGTGATACTGGGGCTGATCCTTTGCTTTATCCAGCAGGAATTCGGATTGCTTTCGCTGGGAGGTGGTAATTCCGGCGGTAATTTTGTGGTGGATGCCTATCCCGTCAGTGTCCATGTATGGGATATTGTTATAGTCTTTGCCACTGTGCTGGTGGTGGGCTTTCTTTCCGTGTGGTATCCCGTGCGTTATCTCAGCCGCAGGTTGCTGGGCAGGTAATTTATTTATTATTGTTGATACGGCTGATGTTTGTCGGTTTGTACGGTACGGCTTGGCTGCTTTCTTTGTTTTTATTCTTTTCGTCTTTTGGCCTTATGGCTTTATCTGGTTAAGTCTTTTCTTCTTTGTGGTTAACCTTGTTTTACCTTATGGTTAAGCTCTTTTTTATGGTTGTGTACTATAGTCTCTTGCGGTGGTTTGTACAGTCTGATATAGTGGACTGTATAAACTCTTGCAGTAGACTGTACAGTCCACTGCCGGAGTCTGTAGTAGTTAACTGTATGATAAGGGTTAGCTATAAGGAAAACGACCTTATCGTCGGAGCAATAGGGCTTGGTACAAGCTTCTTTCCAGGGCGTTTCAGATCTTCTACTTTCAGGGTCCTCAAATCAATTCGTAGCTGCTCACCTGAATAGGCATATCCAGATTATGCAGCACCTTCTCCAGCAAAATGCCTTCCCGATTATCATATTCATAGCCGAAAGTGGCGCGGATGCCTTGAAGGATAAACTGTGTGGCGCGGTCCAAGGCGATAGGAAGACTGTCGCCTTGTATCAGTGAGCCGGTTATCACACTGGTAAATGTATCGCCTGTGCCCGGGATAGTGTGCGGGCAGGTAGGGACACGTTACTTTCCAATAGCGGTTTCCCTGTCTGTCATAGGCGTAAACGGAAGTTTTGCGAGGATCTCCCTGTACGGGCACGCTGGTGATAATAACGATGCCGGGGCCGTGCTCCGAAATTTCATGCAGGTAAGCTTTTAGTTCTTCGTCTGTATTTTCCGCTTTATAGGGTTTGTCCAGCAAATAGAACAGCTCGGTCATATTGGGCGTGATGACATCTGCTTTCCGGATGAGGTGACGCATTTCCAGAATCATTTGTTCGTCAAAATTGGTATATAGCTTCCCGTTGTCTCCTAATACGGGATCTATCATGACCAGGCTGTCGGACTGGCGGAAATCATCAATGAACCCGGATACGATTTGTATCTGGCGGGGAGATCCCAAGTAGCCCGTATAAATAGCATCGAATTGTACGCCAAGTTGTTTCCATTCACTGATAATCTTGGGCATCTCGTCCGTGAGGTCCAAAAAAGAGAAGTGCGGGTATTGGGTGTGGCTGGACAATACGGCTGTGGGCAGAGGGCAGACTTGAAAGCCCATGGATGAGAGGATAGGGATAACGACGGTGAGGGATACGCGCCCTGCACCGGACAGATCGTGTACCGCAGCTATCTTCTTTACTTTATTTGTATACATATCTTCATGAATTAAGCGTTATGGATGGTATATATACAGGTAAACCGGAAGAAAGTTATTCCAATGCAATGCTTTTTAACCTTTATGTCTTGCCGGCCCAAGAAGATGGAAGCGGATTCCTCAAACTTGTTTTCGCTTTCTGTGGTGAGGAAGCGGCAGTTTCCTCCTTTATCGCAGCGTGCGTCCATTTCCGGATGGCGGTTTAAATAGTCTCGCAGGCTCCGGGCCACATATTCCCCTTGTGAAATGATGCGGATAGGTTCAGGCGTAAATTGCCTTATTTTATCCAGTAGCAGCGGATAATGGGTACATCCCAATATGATGGTGTCAATCATCGGATCTTTATCCAGCAGCCGGTTGATATGTTGTTTGACGAAATAGTCGGCTCCTTCCGATTGATATTCATTATTCTCTACCAAGGAAACCCACATGGGACAGGCTTCTCCTGTTACCACAATGTCGGGAGATAACTTATGTATTTCCAAAAGATAGGATTCGGATTTGATGGTACCGGCTGTGGCCAGTATACCTACGTGCCGGCTTCGGGTGATTTCTCCTATACATTCTGCTGTAGGCCGGATGACACCGAGTACTCTGCGGGGTAGCGTCTATTACCGGAAGATTGATCTGCTGGATGGTGCGTAAGGCTTTTGCCGATGCTGATGTTGCATGCCAATATCACCAAGGACATCCCAGTTCAAACAGTTTGCTTACGGCTTGCAGGTAAATTCGTAACAACTTCAAAAGAGCGCGGTCCGTACGGACAGCGTTGCGCTGTCGTCCCCAAATAGATATAATCATACTCAGGGCATCAGTCCGCGTATTTTGTCCAGAATGGTCAGACCGCCGTAGCCGGAGTCGAATACACCGATGGGACCGGTTGAAGGGAGGATAGATGGGATCATGGCAGTATAGCTATATAATACAGGCACGGATTACACGGATGTTCACGGTTCTGAAACCTGTGAAATCTGTGTAATCCGTGCCTGTAAAGGTCCTTAACTTAATTATTTGATTCCTACTTTAGCTTTGACAGCAGCAGTTACATCTGTAGACTGCGCTTCATTTACGTAGGGAATTTCTGTTCTGTTCAAATCGAAGATATAAGTATATCCACCTTCCTGGCCTACTGCTTTGATGGCGTCTTCAATTTTCTTGTAGATAGGTTCCATCATATCAGCGTATGATTTCTGCAACTGTTGTTGTGCATCTTGTTGGAACTGCATTCCTTTTTCCTGTAACTCCTGCAATTCTTTCTGGCGTCTTTCCTGAATGTTCTTAGGAAGGTTGGCTTGTTCCTGTTGATATTCAGTATATTTTTTGGTCAGTTCATCAGTTGCACGTTTCATTTCATCCTCGTATTGTTTCTGCATGGCTTGGATGTCGGTCTGGGCCTTTGTGAATTCCGGCATGACAGTAAGTACATCTGCGGATTTAATATGCCCGAATTTCTGAGCAAATACACTCATCGGAGCGATAAGTAAAAGTAGTAAAGCAAGTTTTTTTTCAACATAGTTCTATTTTTTATTAGTTATTGCAAATTTGGATTATCGGTTGCAAATGTAGGAAATTAATTTGAATATCCTAATCTTGAGAGCACTTCATTGCTGATATCAATGCTTGGAGATGCGAAAATAATGCTTTGGGCGGAGCCTCTGTCCACTACTGCCGCATATCCTTTTTGCTCTGAAATCTGTTTTACCGCTTCATAGATTTTATCTTGAATTGGTGCGATCAATGCCTCTTGTTTTTTGGGCCATTTCTCCTTCGGGACCGAAATATTTCTTTCTCAGTTCGGCTGCTTCCTTTTCTTTTGCTACAATCGCTTCTTCTCTTTGCGTTTTCTGTGCGGCCGACAGGGGAAGCCGAGGCTTTCTGGTATTCTTTATAAAGTGCTTCCGCTCTTTTGCTTTTGCTTCCACCTCACTTTGATATTGTTGTGAAGCTTGATTCAGTTGGGGTATTCGCCTGTTCGTATGCAGGAATATTCTTCAGGATATATTCCATATCAATCAAGGCGAACTTTTGAGCGCTGGCTGTGAATACACAAGCCACAAACAATAGAGATAATAGGATAGCCTTTTTCATAATCACATTGTTTTTAGTTATTAAAACTCTTGTCCCAGGATAAGTGGAACTGGCTTCCACTATACTGGCTGGATCCGTTAATCTTGTCGAAACCGTATGCCCAGTCAATACCCATCATACCAATCATCGGCAGGAAGATACGGACACCGACACCTGCCGAGCGTTTCAACTGGAACGGATTGAATTTGCTTACATCTGTCCATGCGTTACCTCCTTCAATGAAGCCTAGTGCATAGATACTGGTCGAATTTTTCCAACATCAACGGGTATCTTAATTCTGCACCTAAACGTACGTAAGCATAGCCTTCACTACCATAAGGAGTCAATGAACCGTTTTCGTAACCACGCAGTGCAATGGTTTCGGAAGCGTAGCTGGTGCTATAGCCTGTCATACCGTCACCACCCATATAGAATGTTTCAAAAGGTGATTTCTTGTACTTGTTATAGTGACCCAGCAAGCCGAACTCTGCACGTGTCATGATAACCGGACATTTCTGACCTCCTGTAAGAGCGGTATAGGTCTTTGATTTGAATTTCCATTTGTGGTATTCAATCCAGTTGAACATACTTGCCGCTTCATCATAATCATCTTTACCGTATACCGAGTAGTCCTTGTTACTGAACAATGAGTACGGAGGAGTCAGCTGTACGGAAGCCGAGAATTCAGAACCGCGACGCGGGAAAATCGGGTTATCCGTAGAGTTACGTGCCAAGTCAGATTCAACTCAGGTTGTTGCAATTACCGGTTGACATGTATTCTCCGTTGTTCAACTTGATATACAAGTAGCTCCAGTCTTTCAAATAAGCGCTGGTAAGAAGTTCGGCTGACAAGGTAAATAGTCATCCGGCCATCTCAACGCTTACCCCAACCGATAGATGCTCCATACATCTGGATAGATTTATCGGGGTCATAAAAGACTCGTAGTTGTTATTATATCCGCCGATAATAATTTCCATAACCGCTGTACTAATTGATAGTAATTATTCATATAGCTGAGTTATAGTAGTTACTGCTG
>ENA-OQDC01001291-OQDC01001291.1-human-gut-metagenome-genome-assembly--contig:-NODE-1291-length-13180-cov-2.750555_pt1 | contig 13180 bp, 14 predicted proteins | sample MGYA00242770_ERZ504601 | MGnify/ENA primary metagenome ERZ504601 (study PRJEB26092, sample SAMD00036305) | human gut metagenome | host: Homo sapiens | study: EMG produced TPA metagenomics assembly of...
GTGCTTCCAAAGAAAAGATCCGTATCTTCCAGGCTGCTTCGATTTCCTGCAACCTGAAAGGGCAGGAAGAAACCGATATGGACGCCTTAAAAGAAGCAGGCGCATGTGGATTTACCGATGACGGGATCCCACTTCTAAACGCAGAATTCTGCTTCCACGCAATGGAAAAGGCGGCAAAGCTTAACGTACCGGTCAGCCTTCACGAAGAAGATCCTTCTTTCATCCGCAACAACGGAATCAGCCACGGAAAGGTATCCGATGCGCTTGGCATCTACGGTTCTCCTTCCATTGCAGAAGAATCTCTGGTTGCAAGAGACTGCATGCTGGCACTGAAATCCGGTGCCGATGTTGTAATCCAGCATATCAGCTCCGGTATCTCTGTCGATCTGGTTCGTACTTATAAGAAAATGGGTGCAAAACTTCACGCCGAAGCCACACCGCATCATTTTACACTGACGGAAGACGCAGTCCTTGAGCATGGAACACTTGCGAAAATGAATCCGCCGCTCCGTACCGAAAAGGACCGTCAGGCGATTATACAGGGACTTGCAGATGGAACCATCGACTTGATTGCCACCGACCATGCACCGCACAGCAAAGAAGAAAAGCAAAACCAATCACCGAAGCTCCAAGCGGAATCATCGGTCTGGAGACTTCCCTTGCCCTTGGCATCACAAGCCTTGTAAGACCGGGACATTTATCTCTTATTCAGCTTCTGGAAAAGATGACCATCAATCCGGCAAAGCTTTACCACCTTCCATACGGACAGCTCGCCGAAGGAAAGGCAGCTGACCTTGTGATCTTCGATGAAAACGAATGTTGGACTCCAACCGAGTATGCATCCCTTTCATCCAACTCACCATTTACCGGAACGCCTATGTATGGCAAAGTGAAGTATACGATCTGTGGTGGAAAAATCGTATATCATGATTAAAAAAATCCACGGACTTTGAATCTTCTAAAGTCCGTGGATTTTTTCATCTTCTTATTTTTCTTCCAGCATAAAGTATTTCATACTTGTTCCGCTTTCCGCCACATCCGCAAGATTGATACAACTGTTTCCCATACGGTCGATCAGATGCAGGATATTGGTAAACGGAGCAGTAAGGCTTGCCTTACATTTTCCTTTATTGACACGCTCAATATGCGCTTTCCGCATCTTGATATCCAGATCCAGAAGCTTATCCTTTCGCTTCATCATCTTGCCTGGTTCGATACCATCATCTCCCTGCAGTGCCTTCAGAGAATCACAGAACATCTTATTCAGTACCTTCAAACTCTTCTGCAGCTCATCCATCGCTTCCGGTGTATATTTATACTTCCGGTCTGATCTTTCCAACATACATTCTGCCATTTCCACACTTAAGGTTCCCATACGTTCCACATCGCTGAGTACACACATGAGGCTCGCCGTCTGCGCTGCCTGCTGCTCGGTCAATGAACCCGAAGAAAACAAAGCTGCAAGATATTCGGTAATACACTTTCCAAGACGTTCAACCTGTTCTCCGTTTTCTTTCAGACCGTCAATGGATTTCACTTCTTCATTTTTCACAAGCTCAATCGTTTTCTTCAGAATATCTCTTACCTGGTCACTCATACGGAAAATCTCTTTTGCCACAAGCTGCAGCGCTGCTGCCGGCTGACTGATGATATTTTCATCCAGATAAATCGGGCTGCCTGGATCTTCAACACCTTTTTTGCCATCTGGGATCAGTGTCATGACAATCTTCACCATCAGTTTAATCAGGCATACCCAGATCAGTGTCATTGTGATGTTAAATACAGTATGTGCATTTGCAATCTGTCTGGAAATCACTTCAATCTCCGGACCTTTCGGCGAAATGTTCTGGATCAGTGCCGCAAATGGTTTTACGAACCAGATAAACAAAACGCAGCCGGAAATATTAAAAATGCAATGCGCCACAGCGGTTCTCTTCGCATCTTTTGACTGTCCGATACTGGCAAGGAGTGCTGTGATCGTTGTACCGATATTATCACCTAAAAGAATCGGGATTGCTCCTGCAAGCCCAAGTATACTCGTAACCCCGTCCGGTCCCGGCTGGGAAGCGAAGTTCTGCAAGACTGCGATCGTTGCACTACTGCTCTGTACAACCAGCGTCATAACTGTACCAACTGCCACACCAAGTACCGGAATATGTGCAACCCGTCCGATCAAGTCTGTGAATACCGGACTGGATGCCAATGGTTTCATGACATCTCCCATTGTTTCAATTCCAAGGAACAAAAGACCAAAGGCAAAATCGTCTGGCCGATACTTTTTACTTTCTCTGATTTTGTTACAAATGAAATCAGAAATCCTATAAAAATAATCACATAAATATAGTCACTGATCTTAAACGCAATAATCTGTGCTGTCATGGTTGTACCAATATTGGCACCAAAAATGATGGAAATTGCCTGTGGCAGGTTCATCAGTCCCGCACTTACGAAACCGATCGCCATAACTGTCGTCGCACTGCTGCTCTGGAGTACCGCGGTTGTAAGCGCACCGGCAAGCACACCCAGAAGCGGATTCTTCGTCAGAAGTGCAAGAATGCTTTTCATTTTATCGCCCGCCGCCTTTTGCAGACATTCACTCATCATATTCATTCCATAGATAAAAACTGCCAGACCGCCAAGCAGTCCAAAAATGATCTGAATTTTCTCGTTCATGTTAATTCCTCTCTCAATTTACCCTGTGTTTGTTAATATCTTTTAAACTTACTTTTTACAATGATGTCTTCCCTTTCAGCTCATTTTCCATTTTATCTGTGGTCTATGCAATTCCAATCAAATCTATGTTAAGTTTAGGTTAAATTTTCTTTCTTCTATTCATTTTTCTTTCCATGATCATAGTTATAGTAAAATCTGCATTTAAAAAAGATTGTGCCTCTCCGGCACGCATGTGCCATTTTGTTTCATAGGAAGTTTCTTCGGAATTTCCTATGAAACAAAAATGAGAGTTACCCTCTTACAAATCTTCAAATTTGCAAAAGTAATAACTCTCCTGTTCTATCTATAAATCTATCCAATCCCAAGCACACCATATCCAACTATTCCAAACACCGCCACAAGAGTGATCACCTTCGGTACTGACCAGTTCTTCTTCAATATCAGATAAAACATCACCACTCCGATCCCGCACCCAAACCAGTCAATCCTCGCATCCGGAAAATAATTTTCCTGCATCAGATCCAGAATCACCGCAAGGATCATTGCGATGCAGATTGGCTTGATCACATTTAACATACAGCTCATAATATCATTGCCACGGAACTTTGCAAAGCACACCGCTACGCCAAGCGTCAGCGTATAAGCTGGCATCAGCACGCCCATAACCGCTGCAATCCCACCCAGAACACCTGCCGTCTGCATCCCGGCAAAAGTCGCACAGTTAATCCCAAGCGGTCCCGGTGTCATTTCTGCGATAGCGATCAAGTTAGTCAGATCCTCCGCCGTCATCCACTGATTGACCTTCATCTCCTGCATAATAACCGGGATCATCGACATTCCGCCAAAGCTGGTAAATCCGATTTTTATAAACGCTGTAAAAAGTCTGAGATAGATCATGCCGTCTGTCCTCCTCTTGTCTTTTTCACCGCTCTTATAGAAAGCGCCAGTATCACTCCCGCTACGATCATCACCACATTACTGATATCCGTAAATACACAGAGCGCCAGTGCTAACGCACAGATCGTGATTGCTGATTTTCTGCGGAACGCTTCTTTCCCCAGTGAAAGTGCCGCACTTTCCATAATCGGAACTACCGCACAGCGGATTCCGCGAAGTGCCGCATAGCACCAGACATTACTTTTCAGCACCTTATAAAATGCAGTAACAAACGACAGGATCAGAACCGCCGGACAGGTCATTCCGAGTACTGCACAGACACCTCCGAACCAGCCACCTACATAATAACCAAACAGCATACTGATATTGGTGATCATAATTCCGGGAACTGACTTTCCAACTGCAACCATATCCAGCAGTTCCTCTTTTGTGATCAGCTTTCGTTTATCTACAAACTCCTGCTCCATCTGCGCCAGAATGCTCCATCCGCCTCCAAATGTAAAACATCCTATCTTAAAGAAAAATGCAAACAGCATCAGTCCATTTTTGATTCTCTCTTTACTCATCTCTTCTTCCTCCTGTTTCTTTACTTTATCATCTCTATTGACATTAGTAAAATATATGTTTTATTATCAAAAATATAGTTTAAACCTATGGAGGATTTTTTATGAACTGGAATCAGCTGCAGTATGTCATCACCATTGCCGAAGAAAAAATGTATCACCAAAGCGGCGCAGAAGCTTTATATTTCCCCAGCCTTCCCTTTCCTTAAGCATTCAGGCTCTGGAAAAAGAAACCGGAATCCCTCTTTTTGAACGGAACCGTGGCGAGATGAAGCTTACCTATGCAGGCTCCCTTTTCTATGAATGGGCAATTTCTACCCTCCACTCTCATACCCAGTTGGAATGGAAGCTTGGTGATATCGTTTCCGGCTCCCGGACACTGATCCGGCTGGGTCTCAGTCCCCACCGAAGTGAACGACTTCTGGCACCGGTTCTGGAACGCTTTTATTCCATGTATGAGAACTGTGATATCCAGATCATTGAGCAGCCGACCTATATCCTGCGGCAGATGCTGGAAGAGGACAAGCTGGATCTGATTCTCGATATTTCCAGCCCGGACACTATCAATTATGAGAGTGAGCTTCTGGTAAAGGAAAGTTTTGTCCTGGCAATCCCTGACTCTCTGTGTCCTTTTTCCGATCCATCACAAAAAGAGGAGGACATCTCTGCCACTCCTCAAATTCATTTGCCTGCGTTATCTGCAATTCCATTTATTCTTCTTTCAGAGGATCACGATCTCGGAAAAATCAGCCGCAAGATCTGCGAGACTGCCGCTTTCCATCCGAATATCCGCTGCATCTGTACCAGCAGTAATACTGCCTTTTCTCTTGCAAGACGAGGGATGGGTGCTACGTTTCTTCCGGAAATTTATGCACGAACAACTTCCTTTCCGAATATTCATTTTTTCACCCCGGATCACTTTCATGACACCAGGGACATCTGTGCTGTCTATCGGAAAAATATTTATCATCACGCACAGTTCCAGGCGCTTCTTGCTCTCCTCCGCGAGATCGTCCCGGCAATCTACAGGGCAGCTTAGTCTGCCCTGATCCGTACCTTAATTCTCTTATTTTCTGCCTCTTACTCTACATTTTTCAGTGCCTCATCCATCGGCACATGTTTAATCCTTCGATATTCTATCATTGCCACAACTGCATAGGTTCCGATCCCGATCAGAAACATTTCCACATAGATCTTCGGATCGATCCAAAGAGCGATCCAGCCGGAAATACTCGTCAGCATCATTTCCCGGAACAGCACATTCATAACTGCTTTCTCAATCGGCAGGCTGAGAAGCAGACATATGACCACCACGATCGTCGTCGGCCAGATATAAAGCCTGCTGATCTCTCCATTGGTATATCCCAGGATCTTCGTCATGGAAATAGCCTGTGCATTTTTCTCAATAATGATCTTGGATAACAGATAGATCACGACCATGTAAATTCCAATTGCAAAGGCATTGACCATCCCATCATATTTCCCATAGATACGTCCAGCTGTCTCGAAATCTTTGTCAGTGCTTCCAGATCAAAGCACCGAACCGATGTATTTCCCGTCAATATCCTTAATCTTCGAATTGGAAAAAATATCCACTGTAATAATCGTTTCCAAGATCAAAGGTATCATTTAACTGTTCCTTTGACATAAAGACGCAGACGCCTCCGCTGTAGTTGTAAATTCCTTTGATTTAAATGTATATTTTGTTTTTTCGTATTTTTCTTTTAGTGTGATTGAATCCCAGGCTCCAACAGAAATTTTTCTGCATAAGCACTGGAAATATAAACTCCGTCATCATCGATAAGATCCACATCAACATACTTGCTGTCCGGCTGAATTCCATACAGAATCACTTCATCTGTTTTGTATTTACTTGGCAATGTCTCAAGTGAATACGCACTGAATACTTCTGCATCTTCATTATCCGTTTTCTTCGTTCCATAAGAGAACTGTAAAAGCTCCAGCATACTGTCCAGTTTGTTTCCGCTCATCGCACTTACCGGAACCTCCAGCATATACTGGTATTTTGCAAGCATATTGCTCCGGATATCCTGCTGATAATGCGAAAGTACTGATGGCAGCAAAAGCCCAAAGAACAAAAGCAGATTCGCAAATATAATTCCAATAAAAAGTACGATGTAATTACTCATATTCTGGAAGATCACACGAAGTCGGAACCGATGGAAGATTCCAAGCTTCGGACTTAGCCGGACTGCTCTTTTCCGCCTGCTTCCAGAAAGATCTCTTCTCAGGAATTTCAACGGTGAAAGCCTCAGCTTGTAACGAAGGATTCCATAGTTGACCACCAGCATGATCAGCACCGGAACTACCGTTGTCATCCAGAAAGCATCTGCATTCCATGCTGTCACATAGGTCGGCAGACTATAACTTCCATAATACATCCCCGCACATACCTTTTTCAGTGCTGTATAACCCAGAATATTTCCGATCACCGCACCGATCAGCGTGACGATCACCGGAAGTGCCATGTAATGTCCGATCAGTTCTTTTCTTGTATACCCAGAAGCCCGCAGAGTTCCGATCACGCCTGCTTCTTTCCGGATCGTATTGCTGATCGTTATTCCAAATACAAACGCAATGATCACAATGATCATATAGAGGAGCATTGTGATCATTGCACGGTCACTCCCCATATCATCACCGGTAAATGTAATTGCCTGGTTCAGATACTGTGGCACAAAAGACTCCAGAGTGACTTCTTCCCCTAGTGCTTCCATCAGATCTTCCGACATCTTTTTTTCCTGTTTTTCATTTTTCGGTTCTTTGTCATACACCCAGGAATAACTGTACTGAATCTTATCCTGATTCAGAGATTCAAACTCTTCCGGTGTTACAACCGATACCCCGAATTTGATTGCATCAAACATGCTGTCATTATTGTTCTGGAACAGGCAGCTATAGTCAGACAGTGCCACAAATCCTGTGACTTTCCACTTTTGTGAACCACTTTTCAGTGTATCTCCGACAGAAATCTTATTATTGTCCGCATTACATACGGTCAATTGCCATTTCTCCTGCTTTTTCAGGAAGCTTTCCTTCCATCAGGCACACCAGGTTGATCTTTCCCTGTTTTTGAAATACGCATGGTACTTCCATTGTCCAGGGCCTCTTCCAGATAAAATGCTTTTTCAATACAGCGTTACACCATTTTTTCTCAATGTTCTCCCTCTGCGACTTCGTGATTTTCTTCTTTATCCGGAAATTTCCATCTTCGATTTTGTACTTTTCCAAAGCCTTCATTATATGCTTTCAGCATACTTCCATCTGCAACCAGAAAACCAGATACAAATCCGATCGTTGCGATCATAAGAATCAGCACCACCAGATACTTTCCAATCTCACTTTTCAATTCCCGTGGAAGTCTTTTCTTAAAGGACTCTTCATAACCCGCGTCCTCCTTACCATTCCAGCTCACTTGCTGATAGCTTGTGTTCATTACAATAATTCTTGCGAATCATACCGTCACGCAGCTTTACTACCCGGTCCGCCATATCCTTGATCGCATCATTATGTGTAACCATCACGATCGTATTTCCATATTTCTGGTTAACGGTCTCGATCAGCTTCAGGATTTCCTTAGAAGTATTATAATCCAGCGCACCTGTCGGTTCATCACAGAGCAGAATATCCGGATTTTTCACGATTGCACGCCCGATTGCTGTCCTCTGCTGCTGTCCTCCGGAAAGTTGGTTTGGCAGCTTGTTCTGATGCTCATAAATTCCCAGTGTGTGCATCAGTTCATCCACATCCAGCGGACGGTCACTCAAATAAGCACCAACCTCAATATTTTCCCTGAGGGTCAGGTTCGGAATCAGATTGTACATCTGGAAAATGTAACCCAAATGCTTTCTCCGGTACAGTGACAGCTTCTTCTCTGTCATATCCTCCAGCTGTTCTCCGTCAATCGTAATACTTCCTTCATCTGCCCCATCAATGCCGCCTATAATATTCAGAAGAGTTGATTTTCCGGAACCGGATGGTCCCAGAAGCACACAAAATTCTCCTCTTTCAATTTCCAGATCAAGTCCTTTCAGAACATTTACCCGGCTGTCGCCTGTTCCAAACGATTTTTTGATCCCCTTAATCTCTAAAAACATTCCTCTACTCCTTCCTTTAGTTACTCGCATCGTAGTAATGTTATGTTTCATACACTCATGTTAGATTAGACTTACCTTTTTTGTCAATATTTTAATTTTTAAGTTTTTCAAAAAGATATTGACAAATGGGAGGAAAATTTTTAAAATAATTATCTGTGTAACTTTTATACCAAAATCTTTGTGGAGTTTTTCTGGATATCAAAATAGATGTCTACTTTTCGCCACATAACTTGTTGCAGACAGCGGCAGTTATGTGGCTTTTTATGTATCGGGCTTCTGCCCTTTTTTACAGATTTTGTACCTTATGCTTTATATTTATCAGGAGGAATGTTTATGAACCAGACTTACATGAAAGAAAAACCGATTCTGCCGCTTCTGCTTTCCATGGCTCTGCCAATGGTGATCTCAATGATGGTCAACTCTCTTTATAATATTGTTGACAGCTATTTCGTTGCACGGATCAGTGAAGAAGCAATGACTGCTCTGTCCTTAGTCTACCCGATCCAAAATTTTATCACCTCAGTCGGTGTCGGCTTTGGAATCGGGATCAATGCTGCCATTGCCTTTTTCCTTGGCGCCCAGGATCAGAAAAAAGCGGATACAGCTGCCACACAGGGACTTTTTCTCTCTGTCATCCACGGTATTGTTCTTACCGTAGTCACAATTGCCGTAATGCCGCTGTTTTTACAGATTTTTACAAAAGACGTGACCGTTATTCAGATGGGAAATGCCTACTCCCGGATCGCATTTGGATTTTCCATTGTAATCTCTCTTGAAATTACCTGGGAAAAAATTTTTCAGGCAGTCGGACGGATGCGCGTGTCCATGATCTGCATGATGAGCGGATGTATTTTCAATATCGTACTGGATCCACTTCTGATCTTCGGAATCGGACCGTTCCCGAAAATGGGAATTGAAGGAGCCGCACTTGCAACCGGTCTTGGTCAGGTTGTCACACTGGTACTGTACCTTGCCTTTTATTTTACCAGACCGCTTCCGGTGAAGATTCATAAAAGCTGCCACGTAGATCGTGCCATGGCCGGACGGCTTTACGCGGTTGGAATCCCTGCCACTTTGAATATGGCACTTCCATCCCTGCTTATCACCGCACTGAATGGGATTCTCTCCGCCTACTCCCAGGTTTACGTGGTGGTGCTCGGAATCTATTACAAGCTTCAGACCTTCCTGTATCTTCCGGCAAATGGAATCATCCAGGGAATGCGTCCGCTGATCGGATACAACTACGGTGCCGGTGAGACAAAACGTGTCCACAGACTGTTTGCCGATACCCTTTATCTGAGTCTTGGGATCATGCTCTTTGGTACCGTTTTCTGCCAGCTCTTCCCGGATTCACTGATTGCACTGTTCAGTTCTAATCCGGAAACCATTCATGCAGGAGGAATGGCACTTCGGATTATCAGCCTCGGATTTTTAGTTTCTTCCGTGTCCATCACCAGCTCTGGTGCACTCGAAGGACTTGGAAAGGGAACACCGTCCCTGATCATCTCACTGTGCAGATATACGATCATCATTATTCCGACCGCATTTATCTTAAGCCGGATCTTCGGGGCTTCCGGGATCTGGTACGCATTCGGAATTACCGAATTTGCAACTGCTGTGATCGCCTATATGACTTACCTGCGGGCAACCATAAAAAACTAGACATATCATGCATCAAAAAATTCTACTACTTTTTCGATACAACAAAAAACCGCAAATCCGGATTTGCTCTTTACAATACTGCAAATCTCCGGATTTACGGTTTTTATTTTTCTCTTTATTTTACTTTTCCATCCCAGTCCGACTTTTTATTTGCAGACTATTCTTCTTCGCTGATAATATGTCTCGCAACATAAACACCACTTGCAGATGCATGGGACAGAGAATGTGTAACACCACTTCCGTCACCGATCACATACAGTCCCTTATAGCAGCTTTCCAGATTCTTATCGATCTCTACTTCCATATTGTAGAATTTTACTTCCACACCATAGAGAAGGGTATCGTCATTTGCTGTACCAGGTGCTACCTTATCCAGAGCATAGATCATCTCAATGATTCCATCCATGATTCGCTTTGGAAGAACCAGACTCAGATCACCAGGCGTTGCTGATAAGGTTGGTGTTACCAGACCTTCTTCAATACGCTTTTCTGTACTTCTTCTTCCACGTACCAGATCACCAAAACGCTGTACGATCACACCACCGCCTAGCATATTGGAAAGTCTTGCGATACTTTCACCATATCCGTTACTGTCCTTAAATGGCTCAGAGAAATGCTTTGCAACCAGAAGGGCAAAGTTGGTGTTGTCCGTCTTCTTCTCATTGCCTTCATAGCTGTGTCCGTTTACTGTGATGATACCATTGGTATTTTCATTTACTACAATACCGTTCGGATTCATACAGAAAGTACGCACATTGTCCTCGAATTTTTCTGTACGGTATACAATCTTGCTCTCGTAAAGCTCATCTGTCAGGTGTGCGAAGATCACTGCCGGAAGCTCTACACGGACACCAATATCCACACGGTTTGATTTGGTCGGGATTGCAAGATCCTTGCAGACCTTTTCCATCCATTTGCTTCCGCTTCGTCCGACAGAAACTACACATTTCTTACATTCATAAGCGCCATTTTCACATATAATGCGGTATCCGCCATCAGTGATCTCGATTGTCTCAACCGGTGCATCAAAGAAGAAGTCCATTTTATCCTTCATCTGATCATAAAGATTCTGAAGAACGACGTAATTGATATCTGTTCCCAAATGACGTACAGATGCATCCAGAAGATTCAGCTTGTTCTGAAGACAAAGCTTTTTAAATTTTGTTCCGGCTGTGGAGTACAGTTTTGTCCCTTCTCCACCATTTTCCATATTGATCTCATCGACGTACTTCATCAGCTCAACAGCCTGCTTTTTACCGATATACTCAAATAAAGTTCCGCCGAAATCATTGGTGATATTGTATTTTCCATCTGAAAATGCTCCGGCTCCGCCAAATCCGCACATGATCGAGCAGCGTTTGCAGTTGATACAGCTCTTTACTTTTTCGCCATCAATCGGACATTTTCTCTTTTCCAGCGGATAACCTTCTTCAAATACTGCGATCTTGCAGTCTGGTTTCTTTTTCATCAACTCATAAGCAGCAAAAATTCCGCCTGGTCCGGCACCGATAATAATTACATCATACTTCATCCGTATATCTCTCCTTTTATTTGCATGATAAAATATAATTTTCACTAAATTGCCTGTGTCATAAATATAGACTGTAATATATGTACAATTCTATACTATGTCACATAATAAAACTGCCGCATATCTGTCTGTATCCAGATGATTCTGCACGGCAGTTGTTCTTCTTTTGCACAACCTTTCATATTTTAAGAGAAATCTTTCTTTTCGTCAAGGTGTTTCTTTCTTTTTTGTATGAATTTTGCATGAATTTATTTTGTTTTTTATATAGATTTTGTTATATTTTTCATTATCCAGTTTTTATATTTGCACTGTCAAAAATCTTTCTGTTTCTATATTGCTGTTTCTGCTACCCTTTTCATTTTCTGGCGGATTTACAGCTTCACGATGGTCGGCTCATGTTCCATTGCCGGAATAATCTTCTCCACCAGATCTTTTGTCCGAAGTCTGAGACTCGATGTATTGATGCATGGATGACATCCTATATATTCTCCTGTAAGCACATCTTCATCGATCAGAAGCCGTACCATCCTGTCCTTATCATTCATCAGTCCAAGCACACTTAAAGATCCCGGCGTGATGTCCAGATATTGTTCCATATACTCCGCTTTTGCAAAAGAAAGTCTGGACGAACCGATCTGTGCTGACAGCTCCTTTGTTTTAAACACCTTATCCCCCGGAAGCATCAGTAAATAAAATTGTGTCTCCTGTCGGTTGCATAAAAGCAGATTCTTACAGATTGTCGCCTCCAGCATCCGGTCAATTTCCTCGCATGCTTCCATTGTCATTGCGGCTTCATGGTCGATTCTCTGGTAGGTGACTCCTAGCGAATCCAGGAAATCATATACGCGGATTTCCTTATCCAATCTGCCTTGTGTGTCTGTTGGTCTTCCGTTTACTAATTCCATGTAGTTCTCCTCCGTCCTAGACTTTATTCTTTTTAAACATTTCATTCTCTGCATACTTGTATAGCAAATGTTCATCGCGGTGTAAGATTTTTCCAAACAGCTCTATCTCTCCATCAGAGTATCCTTCTCCCTAACAAGCTAATTATATCATAAGTCCTTTTATATTCAAATATTTTTCTATCAGATTCTCTATTATTTTTGAATTCAATACATTTTGTTCTGTCTCAAAAGTTATAATCAACCGATCGCCTGGATATACATGATTTATTTGATACAATTCTATTTTTCGCACAGCTGCTCTTGCATAATCCTGTTTATCCATCATTCCCTCATGTTCCCAGTATATTTCTTGATAAGTCATTTTTTGATAAAAATGTAAAATCTGGATACACTGTACCGTATCCTTTCAGATGAAGTGGATTTTTCATATTTGTAAAGGATGTTTTTTCTATAAAAATAATCTGCTAATATCTTCTCTGACTTTGATCTGACACGTTCTCCCTTCTCAGTAAGAATTAATGGTGTTCCCTCCTTAAACTCTTTCCCCTGATATTCTTCTTCATACCATTTTGTAAGCAGCTGATCCCATGTTGGTTCGATCGGAGTTACCAGTAATTGTCTCGCTTTATTCATAGACGTATAAATTTTTTCAATTTCATCATCCGAATAATTTTTTGTTATTCTCTTTATTTGTTTAAGCCTTGCTTCTCCCCTTTTTTACCACTGCCTTATTATAACCTTTTTGCGCCAGGCGCTTTGGCAATTCTTTATTATCTCTTGGAATGTAGACTCCTTTGTTATCATCTATACATTGATAATAGCGCGGCTTAT
>ENA-OQDC01001294-OQDC01001294.1-human-gut-metagenome-genome-assembly--contig:-NODE-1294-length-13153-cov-2.624904_pt1 | contig 13153 bp, 17 predicted proteins | sample MGYA00242770_ERZ504601 | MGnify/ENA primary metagenome ERZ504601 (study PRJEB26092, sample SAMD00036305) | human gut metagenome | host: Homo sapiens | study: EMG produced TPA metagenomics assembly of...
ATGGAAGGTATTTTTGGGAGCTTTCCTTGCCGGGCTGGTATTGAATCGTTTTGTTCCTCATGTTTCTCCTTTGATGAACCGGCTGGAGTTTGTGGGTAATGCGCTGTTTATTCCCTATTTCTTGATTGGGGTGGGAATGATTATTGATGTACGTTGCCTTTTTACGGAAGGTGAAGCGCTGAAAGTGGCGGTTGTAATGACCGTAGTGGCGACATTCAGTAAGTGGCTGGCTGCATGGATAACCCAGAAGATATATGGCATGAAAAAAGTGGAGGGCAGCCTGATATTCGGATTAAGCAATGCACAGGCTGCTGCGACTTTGGCCGCTGTGTTGATAGGTCACGGTATTATTATGGAAAATGGAGAGCGGTTGTTGAATGATGATGTTTTGAATGGTACGGTGGTCATGATTTTGTTCACTTGTATTATAAGTTCTGTTGTGACAGAGCGTGCCGCACGCAAAATGGTGACCCAGGAAAATCTGATGGAGGGCAGCGAAGGTAAGGAACAGGAACGCATCTTGATTCCGGTAGCTAATCCTGAAACCATAGAAGGATTGGTAGGCATGGCTTTGATGATGAGACATCCTAAACAAAAAGAGTCATTGGTGGCACTGAGTGTGATCAATGATAATAATACTTCAGAAACCAAGGAACTCATAGGCAAGCGTAACTTGGAGCGTACGGCGATGATTGCTGCTGCTGCCGATGCGTCTGTAAAGACTGTGTTGCGTTATGATTTGAATATTGCGCAAGGTATTATTCATACGCAGAAAGAATATGCGGTAACGGATATTGTAATAGGTTTGCATCGTAAGACGAATTTGATGGATTCTTTCTTTGGTACAATGACGGAAAACTTGTTGAAGGGCACGAACCGCCAGATTATGATCGCTAAATTATTGATGCCTGTCAATACGTTGCGCCGGATTGTGGTGGCGGTTCCCGATAAGGCGGAATATGAAAAAGGTTTCTTGAAATGGATGACACAGCTCTGCCGTATGGGTAAACAATTGGGATGCCGCGTGCATTTCTTTGCAACGGAAGATACATTGAAGCATTTGCGTGCCCTGACAGAAAAACAGGAGGCGAATACTTTTACGGAGTTTTCTTTATTGGAAGAGTGGGATGATCTGCTTTTATTGACCGGACAGGTGAATTATGACCATCTGTTTGTGGTTGTATCTTCGCGTAAAGGTTCCATCTCTTATCAGACTTCTTTTGAACGTCTGCCGTCACAAATCAGCAAGTATTTTGCCAATAACAGTTTGTTGATTGTGTATCCGGATCAGTTAGGGGACGATCCGCAAGAGATTGTTTCGTTTTCTGACCCTCGCGGGCAATCGGAAACACGAGTATATGATAATGTAGGAAAATGGTTCTACAAATGGTTTAAGAAAGGTGATGAACGAAATTAATATAGAGTGGCAGCAACGTACGGAGTTGTTGCTGGGAAAAGATAAGATGAAACGCCTGCGTCACGCTCATGTGCTGGTGGTAGGTTTAGGTGGAGTTGGGGCGTATGCTGCCGAGATGATTTGTCGTGCAGGAGTAGGCCGTATGACAATAGTGGATGCAGACATTGTGCAGCCCAGTAATATTAATCGTCAGCTTCCGGCCCTTCACTCTGCTGTGGGACGTCCCAAAGCGGAAATTTTGGCGGAACGTTTCCGTGATATTAATCCCGATTTGGAATTGACTGTATTGGTGGAGTATCTGAAAGATGAGCGTATTCCGGAATTGCTGGATAGTGCAAAATTTGATTTTGTGGTGGATGCCATTGATACGGTAGCTCCTAAATGTTACCTTATATATAATGTGCTTCAACGCCGTCTGCCCATTGTGAGTAGTATGGGGGCCGGTGCTAAATGGGATATTACTCAGGTTCGTTTTGCCGATTTATGGGATACTTACCATTGCGGATTAAGCAAAGCCGTGCGGAAGCGTTTGCAGAAAATGGGGATGAAACGAAAACTTCCGGTTGTATTTAGTACAGAGCAGGCCGATCAGGATGCGGTGATATTGGTAGATGATGAGAAAAATAAGAAATCTACTGCCGGAACCGTGAGTTATATGCCGGCAGTCTTTGGCTGTTATCTGGCGGAGTATGTGATAAGAAGAATTTGATTATGATAGAATTACAGGGAATAACGAAGAGTTTCGGGACATTGCAGGTACTGAAAGGTATTGACTTGATGATAGAAAAAGGAGAAGTGGTAAGTATTGTGGGGCCCAGCGGTGCGGGGGAAAACTACATTATTGCAGATTATGGGAACGCTGGATAAGGCGGATACGGGTACTATTTTACTGAATGGTACAGAAGTGAGTTGTTTGAAGGAAAAAGAGTTGTCGGCTTTTCGTAACCGGCAGATTGGCTTTGTGTTCCAGTTCCACCAGTTACTTCCTGAGTTTACAGCTTTAGAGAATGTGATGATGCCTGCGTTGATAGCAGGTACGTCTTCTTCCGAAGCTATGCGGAAAGCCAAAGAAACGCTAGCTTTTTTGGGCTTGTCCGAACGTGCTTCGCACAAACCGGCTGAATTATCGGGAGGGGAGAAGCAACGGGTGGCGGTAGCGCGTGCATTAATAAACAACCCGGCGGTTATCCTTGCGGATGAGCCGTCGGGCAGTCTGGATACTCGCAATAAAGAGGAACTTCATCAGTTGTTCTTTGATTTACGTGATAAGTTAGGTCAAACTTTTGTTATTGTTACTCATGATGAAAATCTGGCTCGTTTGACAGACCGTACTATTCACATGGTAGATGGCAGGATCTCTTTGAAAATTTAATAGAGCAAAGATCAGTTTAATGATATGTGAATACTGTCATGCTGTTCTTTCCATTTGTCTATCTGGAATTCTCCGGTATCTCCCTCTTCCAGTAGTACACCGTCCATACTCAGGTTGACTGTTGTTCTTGTCCCGGCATTAAGTTGTGTAGTTAGTTTTTGTTGGTAATGCTTTATTGTTCCGTTACTTAACTGTACAAAGATTTGAAACATAGGATTAGGCTGAGAGGGGAACACCGATACAAAATTATTGTTGAATTCTGTACGGTTAGTGCTGGGTTTCAACCCGAAGCTGATTGTTTTGAAAGTGCCTTCGGGCCGGGCTGAAAAATAATTCAGGTTGCTATAGATATTACTGATGTATATCCACATTGAATCAATGGCATCACTGAAAGCATCACCGTTTGTTTCAGACACTATGACGCTTAAGGCTGCTGAAGCATGTTTAAGATGTGCTTGCAGGTCATCTTTCCCTATATTTATATTTTGTGTTCCGTATACAAGGCTATGTATCGGGTAGTATACCGTATCTCCCGGTATTTTCCTTAGTCCTAAACTGGTTGTATTCAGTTTTTTTGCCTATAATTAGCGTGGGATCTGCCAGATAGGCATCACCTGCTGTACCAAAGTAATCGGGATATCCCCAATATATCACATTGTATGTACCTACAGGAAGCCTTAAAGGATATTTTTGGGATTTTCCTATTCCATTCGTGATTAAGTAATATGCTGGAAAAGGAACTTGTTTTCCCTTGGCTGTATAATTGCCTATATAAAAACTTCCATTCGTTTCACAAGGTAGTACTTCTAATGGACCATTGTAAGGATCTGTGCTACTTTGGCTCAGAGTGGCATATAGTGCCGGAGATACCAGATCTTCTGGTTGGGGAGTGACAATGTCACAATCCTCGTTTTTACCGCACGAAGCTAGCAGTGCCAGTAAAGGTAAAATAAAAACTTTCTCATGTACATCTTTAGTTTAGGTTTGAATACTCCCTATAACAAGATATGGATGAGAAAGTTTGAATGGTATAGGAGAAAGTTATGCTTATACTTTCTCGGGAAAACTGGCTTTCAGGATCTCAAATGCCCGGACATAATCTTTTTCGAAGACTAGAACCTTTATTTCCATTCCCGGAATATAAGCCAAAACTTGGGCTGTATATTCTCCCTGCAACATGGATTCTATACCTTCATTTTTTAGAAGATCCTGTAACATGTGTGCGCGGACATCACTTTTGAAAGAAGTAAGAATAACTGTTTTCATACTCGTTCCTTCTGTATCAGTTGTTTCTTTTTTCGATTTACAGTTTTGCAGAATCCGGCGTGCCACTTCTCCCGTTACATCACCGTCCTCTCCGTATGCTGCGCCTCTCTCATTGAACCGGCGTACTATTTCTTCAATGGTATCATCGCCTATTCCTGCTTCATCCAAGCGAGTCTTAAGTCCTAAATTTCTAAAGAATTCTTCAGTTTTTTCTATGGTTAGCGATACCCGTACACTGGGAACTCCTGAAGTAACCCCCCAGATACGTTCGCCATATTGTAGTATTTTGTCACGTTTTTTATCGGCGAGTGTCCGTAGAGTTCCGGGAAATACGATTGCCAGGGTCTGGCCGTGTGTCATGCCATGTAGTGCGGTCAGCTCATGCCCTATCATGTGGGTGGCCCAGTCTTCGGATACTCCCATAGCAATAAAACCGTTCAAAGCCATAGTGGCGGACATCATAAATTCACTCATCAAGTGATAGTCCTGTTTGTTTTCTTTGATTTGCGGAGCGATTTGTACCAATGTACGAAGGATGCTTTCGCTCCAGCGGTCCATTAGATAAGATTCGTTTGTTTTGGTCATGTATTGTTCCATGACGTGTACAAAAGTGTCTGCCAGTCCGCAAGCTATCTGATAGTCGGGCAGTGAGAAAGTTACTGTCGGATCTAGGATAGAAAATACAGGATGGGAGGAGAAAAATGGATATTTTTCATGAGTTTCACGGCATGAAATTACAGCTCCGTTATTCATTTCTGAACCTGTGGCGGGAATGGTTAGCACAGTTCCTAAAGGAATCGTGTTTTGTGCACTGCCTTTTTTAACCAGTTCCCAGGCATCTCCGTTGTAGGGAATACCAGCGGAAATCAACTTGGTGCCGTCTATAACTGAGCCGCCACCTACTGCCAGCAGGAAGTCAATGTTTTTTTCTTTGCCTGATTCTATCGCCTTTTTCAAGGTAGATATATCGGGATTTGATTCTATTCCCCAAAACTCCGTGTAATCACGTCCTTCAAGGGCTTGGATTACTTGTTCATAGACTCCATTGGTTTTTACACTGCCACCTCCGAAAGTGATCATGATTCTCTTGTCGGCCGGTATCTGTTGGGACAATTGGGCAATCATGCCTTTGCCAAAGATGAGGCGTGTAGGATTGTGAAAGATAAAATTATCCATAACTAATTGGGGTTTTCTTGGTTAATACTGAGTAAAGATAATGCTTTTTCCTATCTTTGAGAAAAAATTTAGCTAATGAACGTAAAACTGGGAAAATACAACCAGCTGGAGGTTGTAAAAGAAGTAGATTTTGGTGTTTATTTAGATGGAGGCGATGACGGAGAGATTTTATTGCCTACGCGTTATGTACCCGAAGGCTGTAAGCCTGGCGACGTGCTGAATGTCTTTCTTTATCTTGACAATGAGGAAAGGCTGATAGCTACCACTTTGCAGCCGTTGGTGCAGGTGGACGAGTTTGCCTGTTTGGAAGTGGCATGGGTTAATGAGTTTGGTGCGTTTTTGAATTGGGGATTGATGAAAGACCTTTTTGTACCTTTCCGTGAACAAAAGGATGAAAATGCAGAAAGGGAGAAAGTATATAATACACGCACATATAGACGAAGATAGTTACCGCATTATGGCATCTGCTAAAGTGGAGCATTATCTTTCTAAAGAACATCCCGACTATCGGCTGGGACAGGAAGTGGATATCCTGATATGGCAGAAAACCAGATTTGGGATTTAAGGCTATTGTGGAAAATAAGTTCAGTGGTTTGCTTTACGATAATGAGATTTTCCAACCTTTAGAAACCCGGTATGAGGCTGAAGGCTTATGTAAAGCAGGTGCGTGAGGATGGTAAGATCGATTTGGTTCTGCAAAAGTTGGGCGCAAAGAAGGTGGATGATTTTTCGGAAGTGTTATTACAATATATTAAAGGATCATGAAGGCTTCACTCCATTGAATGATAAAAGTGCTGCTGAGGATATCTATGATGCTTTTGGTGTCAGTAAGAAAACTTTCAAGAAAGCGGTGGGGGATTTATATAAAAAAAGCGCCTGGTTGTTTTGGAAGCTGAGGGGATACGCCTCACTTAGTGGAGCTTTTTCCCCTACCGGATATAGGAAAAGGCCCTATGAACTTATGGGGAAAATCAATTGTGGGGGAAAAGCGATTTCCCCTATTTTTGTGCCATAGAACTAACAAACTAAAAATCGGAACAGCTATGAAAAGATGGACTACATTACTGATAGTGATTTGTATGCTAGGTATAACTATTCCCGCAATGGGGGCCATGAGTATCAGCAAAATGAGACAGAACACTCGTTTCCTTACCGACCGTATGGCATATTGAACTGAAACTCACTCCGCGGCAATTACAATGATGTATATGAGGTGAATTATGATTTTTATCAATAATGTCCGTTATCTGATGGATGATGTGGTAAGAGGCTATGATTATGCGTTGGAACGTTACTATGATTTTCTGGATGTGCGTAATGATGATCTTCGTGGATACTTTCCAGTGCGCAATATCGTCGTTTTATGAGGGCTGAGCATTTCTACCGTCCCATTTATGCGCATGAGAACAAATGGCATTTCCGTATTTATCTGGTATATAATAATGTGAATTTTTTCTACTATGGCAAACCGCATCATTATGCTAGTTATTGCGGAGGGCATTATCGTACTCATTTCAATAATGTCAGTTATTATAAGACCCATTATCGTGACCATTACCGCCATGATGTGTACGATGGCCATTATCGTATCCGCCATGACAGAATGACGTATGATATGCACCGTCGTCGTGATTTCAATATAGCTGTTCGTCCTCCACAAAAGGAGCATCATCGCCCGGCCACTCCTCCTCAGACTCGTCCAAACAGACCTCAAATCCATCCTGACAGGCCGTCGGGTGATCATCGTCGTCCGTCTGTTCCACAGGCAAGGCCGGACAGACCGAAGAAGGATCAGAATAACAAGCATGATGGGCGCCCTTCACGACGTGGACAGAACTCACAGGTTGATAAAGACCGTCATGAAAATAGGCGTATTACTCCATCCGGCAGGGATGTGAGAAGAGGAAATGGTAAGAAAGAGAAAGATTCGGACCGTTCAGGAGGAAGCAATAAAAGTAATTCTAAGGAAAGAACAGCAGTGACGTATGCGTACGGTATAGTATGATTTGAAAAACAACGAAAACCGACGTAAATAAGAGTCCGAAACACAATGAATTGTCCGGAATTGTAAAGGCGTTTTTAGATGATTCACCACAGGTCAACGCAGAATCTGATTATGAATAGACTGTGAAAATCTGTGGTAGAATCTTAATAATTTATTCCAAAGTAAGAGGAACTCCTTTGTAGAATCCAGAAATCTTGGTACGGAACAGATAGTCATATTTTGCTTGAAGCATATCCGAAACGGCTTTCATCCAATTGGTACGTGCCTTCATTGTATTCAGTAGCGTTGGCTTTACCATTGGCATATTTTTTCGCTCATTCAGACGGAAGGAAGCCTCAGAAGCATCCGTAGCTGTATTACTGCTTTTATATTTGCTTTCGGCAGCTACTGCATTATAGTATGCTTGCTGTATTTCTTTGAAAAGAGCCTTTTTTGCTTTCTTCCAACTTCCATGATAAAGCAGTGCGCTGGATGCGTGCGTTCTTTACTTTATTTCGTGTGTCAAAACGGTTGAATAACGGAATGCTGAGTGAGAATTGCAGGTATTTATTAAAATTTTGATGCCACTGACTGCTGAATGAAGCATTTTCTACTCCTGAAATATTATAGTAGTTTGTTCCTATACCTGCACCGAAGTTTAATTGCGGATACCAGGAACTTTGGGCAATACGGATACTTTTGGCTGCACCTTCCAGACGAAATTGGGCTGCTTTAATACTTGGTTTGTTCAGAACAGCTTGTGCATAGATATCTTCGGGAAGTGAAAGCAGAGTGAAATTATCCTCTACACGGGGAGATACTACTCCAAATCCGTCAGGAGTAGGAAGTTCCAACAGCTGGCTCAGTTCTAACAAAGCTAACTGATAGTTATTGTCAGCCTGTACTGCTGACATTTCGTCTTGTGCGACGCGTGCGCGGGCTTCATAGACTTCGGCTTCAGATGCTTTCCCATTTTTGAAATAGGCTTCTTTCAATTCCAGCTGTTCCCGGCTTAACTCTACTTGGTTGTGAGCTACTTTTGCCAATTCTTCATTAAAAAGAATTTGTAGATAGGCAGAGGTGACAGAAATGCTGATATCTTCTTTGGCCTTGTTCAAGTCTTCTGTAGCTGCTTTCAGGTTCAGTTTGCTGAGAGCGATGTTGTTCGGTATCCGCAATCCTGTAAATAAAGGAATACTGGTACTGAGTGAGAAGTTGGTGTTTTTGGTATTACGGTCGCCATACGTATTGTCTGCCTGCAAGGCACGGCCGAAGTTAAATGACTGACCCACATTACCGTTCAGATTAGGCAGCCGGCTGTATTTAGCAGTATTCAAATCCACTGCATTCTGATCTCTTGCAGCTTCCTGTTGCTTGATACTCAGGTTGTGTTCTATAGCATAATCAATGCATTTACGTAAATCCCATTTTTCTTGGGAAACGGCCGGTAATGCAGTCAGGGTGGCCAAGGCTATAATGATTTGTTTCTTCATAATGATATTCTGTTATTTCTTTTCTGCTCCGCGTACTTTTTCATTGACATTCAGACCGTTCTTTATTTCAATCTGGATACCGTCACTCATACCTGTAATAACGGCACGACGGCTGAATTTTTGTGAAGGTACACTATCAGTCAATACATATACAAAAGTAGAGTCGTTTTTAAACTCAACAGTACTTTCGGGTACTGCCAGTACCTTGCTGGCACGTGCCAGAACGATTTCCGCATTTGCGCTATATCCGGAACGGATGGTAATACTGTCGGGGACTGTGATGGCTGCTTTGATCTCAAATTGGTTAGCACCATTTTCTTCTACACCTTTGGGGGATATATATTCTAGTTGTGCATCAAATTCCATGTTTTGTAAGGCTCCTAAAGTTATTTTTACCGGCATGCCTTCGTGTATGCGTCCTACTTCCGTTTCATCAATATTGCCGCGGAAAATCAGATCATTCATGTTGGCTACGGTGGCGATAGTGGTTCCGTCATTGAATGTGTTGCTCATTATGACGGAGTTACCGGCTTTTACGGGCACATCCAAAATCAATCCGTCAATAGTAGATCGGATAAGGGTACTACTGAATGAAGCCTTGTTTTTAGTGATACCTTCTTTGACTATTTCCAGGTTATCTTTGGCTGTTTGTAATTCTTCACGTGCCTGTTTTACGGCTACTTCACTCTTTTCATATTCTTCACTGCTGATAAGTTTGCTTTCGAACAGTTTTTTCATACGGGCAAAGTCCGTTTCTCCTTGTCTGGCATTGATTTCTGCCAGTCTTACACGGCTTTCTGCCGAGTTTAGTTGTCCCAGTTCGGGGATCACCTTTACTTTGGCAATCACTTCTCCTTTCTTTATTTTTTTGTCCGGCTTCCTTATATACCTCGTCAATGATACCTGAAATCTGCGGCTTAATCAGAATCTCGTCACGCGGTTCTATTTTTCCGGTAGCTACAGTGGTCTTTTTCAGATCGGTGATTTCTGCGTTTAATATAGTATACACGCTGGCTTTGGGTTGTGATTTTTGATAGAGAAATACAAATGTTCCGATGAATATCAGTGCAACGATGACTAATAGTGCAATTTTTACATACTTTTTCATATCTGTTTGTTTTATTACTTTTTTTATTCTTGTTTGTTCTTGCATGGAAACTTTATCCGTTACGTCGGACGGCTTTATTCGTCTCTTATAGCCTCAATGGGTTTGATGGCCATAGCGCGATAAGCCGGTGCCAATCCGGCCAGCATACCTAGGACCATCAATAAGATGCAGGCCCCGACGGCCATCCAGAAGCTGATTTGGAAATGAGCCTCTGTACCCGAAGCTGCCGTTCCTATTTCCAGCCCTTGTAAGATCAAGACTCCGAAACTAATTCCCATCAACCCTGCAAAAGTTGTCAATACCATGCTTTCAGAAAGAATTTGGTTTAGAATATCTTTAGGGCGTGCGCCAATGGCTCGGCGGATGCCGATTTCGGTTGTACGTTCTTTCACGGTAACCATCATAATATTGCTTACTCCGATAGCTCCTGCCAGCAATGTTCCCAAACCTACCATCCATGCCAAAATTTTGATTCCTGTGAACAGATTGTCAATCATGCTGAACATTGCTTCTGCATTGACCATGATCACCGCTTGTTTGTCGTCCGGGTGGATATAGTGCGCTTTCTTGATTACTTGTTCTATTTTGTCGGCTATACTGGTAACGGTCACACCCGGTTTTACGGTAATACAGACTAAATCAATGCGCTTTCCAAAATTGTATGCTTTTTGCATGGTAGTAAATGGAAGAGTTACACTATCCTCTGTTCCTGCATTGATATTCATGTTACTGGTTGATAAGCTAACACCTACAATCTGATAGTAAATACCATCCACACGCAAATATTGTCCGCATGGGTTTCCTCCTTGGGGAAACAGTTCGTCGTATACTCGTTTTCCTATGGTGCATACTTTCCGGCTTTCCAGTATGTCTACGTCATTGATAAAGCGCCCCATTGTAATATTTTGAGCTTCTATCTTTTCATAATCAGGTTGTAACCCTCTGACGGCACAGGAGCTTTTCTTGTCTCCGAAAATAGCAGTAGAGCCCCATCGGCTGATATTGGGAGTGATAACTTCTACTTCCGGTACGGCTTGGCGGATACGTTCCACATCGTTAAACTCCATATCCCAATAACGTCCTTTTCTAAATCCTTTATAGGCTTCACTGGTTTTATTACTTCCGAAAAAAACGGAATTGGTGGCGAATCCTTTAAAGTTGGCCGACATCATATCTTGTAGTCCCTGGCCACCCCCTTAAGGGCAACCAGCATGAATATGCCCCAAAAAACACCAAAAGCGGTCAATAGGCTACGTGTCTTGTTTCTGGTAATGGTGATGAATATTTCTTCCCACCTGTCTAAATCTATTCTCATAATTTTAATCTGCTCTAAGTGCTTCGATTGGTCGGATCATGACGGCCTTGCGGGCAGGAAAGAAACCTGCCAGTGTACCGGCTATCACCAATGTCATGGTTGCTTGTATGGCTATACTGATATCTACTGTGGGATTGAGGAAAACTGTTTCGGTGAAAACGCCTGCGTCTACAGTTTGGTTTCCTGCCACTGTGTTCATGTATTCCGTGGCAGCAATGCCTGCCACCATTCCTATATACCCGAAAAAGGTGGTAATTGTTACGCTTTCGGCTATGATTAGCCATAAGATAGATATAGGTTTGGCACCCAACGCTTTGCGGATACCAAATTCACGGGTCCGTTCTTTTACTGTGATCAGCATGATATTACTTACACCTACGATGCCACTCAGCAAAGTGAATATGCCTATTACCCAAATGGCTATAGTCAGAATGCGCATACCTTTTTCTTGTTGCAGGAATTGGGTGAAACGGTTCCACATCCAGATAGCGCCTTTGTCATCAGCTGTAAACCGGTGGTGTACGCCGATAGCTTTGCGGTACTCCTTTTCAAAGATTTCATTTTTTTCTTCTGTATCGAGTCCTTGTGTCATAAATATCAAATTGTTCAGCTTGTCACCTTTATTATATATGAGTTGTAAGGTGGTGAATGGGATGAAGGCGTTAGGTTGGAAACTTCCCTTGTCGGTAAAAAGGCCTACCACTTGATATACTACTCCATTGGCGTTGACAAATTTTCCGATAGCTTTGTCTGCGTCTTTTTTAAAGAGCATTTCTGCGGTTTTTGTATGAAGAATGATTACTTTTCGCCGTTGACGGATATCGATGTCATTGATAAATCGCCCCCCTGCAGGTTTTACTCTTTCTACATCCTTATGATTAGGGTATACTCCTTCCAATGTGGTGGATACATAGTCTTGTCCATATGTTAAAGTCACATTACTCTGACGTACGGTAGCTCCTACACTGATGACATTTTTGGGAAAATCGGTTTCGGTTATCCGATAGTCTTTATTGTCCAGTTCAATGCGGCGTCCTTCTTTTAATCCGTCGTATGCTTTGGAAGTCCAGCCGGGAAATACTTTGATGGAATTCATAGCCATATCTGCAGATGAGCTTTCGAAAGCATGGATTAGTCCGTTGCCTGCCCCCAGCAGTACGATCAGCATGAAGATACCCCAAGCTACGGCAAAGCCGGTGAGGAACGTGCGTAATTTATTGCGCTTTATTGTTCCGAATATTTCTTGAATAAGATCAATCATGTGTGTCAGTTATTTCATGAATCCGTTCTTGCCGAAAGGAGAGGCATTATGGTCTATGTTTTCTTCAATCCGTTCAATCAGTCCGTCCTTGATATGGATGATTTTGTCCGTTTGGTTCGCTACTCCACTTTCATGAGTGACGACAACAATTGTCAGCCCCTCGTTTTTATGCAGTTCTTTCAGAATATTCATCACTTCCACGGATGTTTTGCTGTCCAGGGCTCCGGTAGGTTCATCGGCAAGGATGATTTGCGGTTTGGATATCAAGGCACGTGCTATGGCTACACGTTGTTTTTGTCCGCCGGACAATTCATTGGGCATATGATGCGCCCATTCTTTAAGACCTAGTTTGTCAAGGTATTCTAATGCCATTTGATTCCTTTTTTTTCGGCTCACTCCTTGATAGAAGAGGGGAAGAGCTACATTTTCTACCGCATTTTTAAAAAGAAATCAGGTTGAAAGACTGAAAGATAAATCCTATCATCCGGTTTCTGTATTCGGCAGAGCGGGTTTCACTCAGATTCTTGATTAATACATCGTTCAAATAATATTCTCCCGAATCGTAATTGTCCAAGATGCCTAAATATTCAATAAAGTGGACTTTCCGGAACCTGAAGCCCCCTATAATGGAAACAAACTCACCTCCGTTCTATGTCGAGGTTGATACCTTTCAAAACATTGTAGCGGAGCTCCGTTATGATAGGTTTTGTTGATATTCTCTAAATCGTATCATTACCGATGAATTTAACTTGATGTTTTAG
>ENA-OQDC01001295-OQDC01001295.1-human-gut-metagenome-genome-assembly--contig:-NODE-1295-length-13146-cov-4.318688_pt1 | contig 13146 bp, 11 predicted proteins | sample MGYA00242770_ERZ504601 | MGnify/ENA primary metagenome ERZ504601 (study PRJEB26092, sample SAMD00036305) | human gut metagenome | host: Homo sapiens | study: EMG produced TPA metagenomics assembly of...
ATCACGTCCGCGCTCATAGGCCATGAATTTCAGCAAAGCGTTGAGCAGCGCAGGATTCTCCGCAAGCTCTGCCTGCTGGCAATAGATATCCATATCACGCGCACCGCGCAAAAACTCCTCAATATCACCGCCAAGGGCAGCCATCGTTACGAGTCCCGGGTCAGTCATAATGCAGAAGCGGCCGCCGATGCCTTCCTTGATATCAAAACGCTCCCAGTTAAACTTTTCCGCCAGCTGCAAAAGCGGTGCAGATTCAATCGGTGCCTTTAAATCAGTAACTACCGTGCAGTCAAGGTCGATGTCAGCGTTTTTAGACAGATTGTCATAAAAATACGTAAAGGCTGAAATAGTTTCCAGTGTAGTGCCGGATTTAGAAATCGGCACCAGCATAATCTTTAGCTTCTTGCCTTCTTGCGCACTTACTCCAGCCATACGGCGCATCTTGAACAGCAGTGAATTGCAGTCCACCGGATCAAGATTGTTGCCGGAAAAATAAATGCAGGGCTGGCCTTGGCGCAGTGTTGCACTGGTATTCCAATGATAACCGCCAAAGGCATCAAACAGCACCTTGTTGCCCAAGTAGGAGCCGCCAACGCCCAAAAAGATTACGACATCCTTACTGCGCAGATGCTTGCTGTAGCGCATCAGCTTGATAATCGACTGCTCCGTATTGGGATTGCCGTCGGCAATATACGGCATACGTGGAAAATAAACATGCTCAGGCGTGCCGTCCTTAGATAAATGCTTCTTGGCAAAGCCGCTGCGGCGCAGCTCGCACACAGCCTTATCTGCTGCCGCTCCCTGCTGCTGCAGTGCCTGCTCCACTTCCTGCGCTTGCAGTCTGCCCGCTCCAACCATATTGCTGAAGTCAAAAACAATACCACTGGGCACCACAATTCTATAATCCACAATACACACTCCTAAATATCAGTTACAAAAAACATAAATATTATTGTACCATATCAGCACTGCAAAATCTATTGCCAAAGCAAATTGCAGTTTACTGTATGGCAGCAGCAATACTTTATTTTACCTCTACCAGCTCAATGTGGAAGTTCAGTTCCTTGCCGGCCATTTCATGGTTAGCATCAAAGGTGATATTGGTATCATCCTTTTCGGTTACCAGTACAGGCACAGGCTGACCGAATTGGTTCTGCAGGTAAACTCTCTGGCCAACGGTCAGGTTTTCGGAACCAGGCAGCTGGGCTATCGGCATGGTGAAGATAGCCTTCGGATCAGCCTCGCCATATGCTTCTGCCGGCAGCAGATGGATGTCAACCTCAGCGCCGACCTCCAGGTCTGCAACAGCTGCATCAAAGCCTTTAATCATCTGGCCTGCGCCGCAAACAAATTCCAGCGGCTCGCCACGGTCATAAGAAGAATCAAATTGCTTGCCGTCATTAAAGGTACCTTTATAGTGTACGCGACAGGTTTTTCCTACATTACGTCCGGTTAATTCAATTGCTCATTAATTAAATCACCTCATAAAAATTTTTGATATATAGCCTGCATAAGCGTATATCAATCACAGTTATTTATATTATACTATAAATTTCGCCATTATTTCACCTCAAAAAAACGGCAGCCGGTTAAATTCCGACTGCCATCATATTTCAGGCTCATCACATCGGCCCTTTTATTCACCTCCCTGCAGAAAGATACTGCCTCATCAGGCCCTTAAAGCCCTGCTTTTTGAAGTCCTTCAACGGCAAAAATTCAATCTCAACACTGTTATTAGCGTATTCAGACCTCATTTCATTGAACTCTTCCACAGTCATATCTGTTTCCTGCGAAGCATCTGCCTCACTTCTGCAGGTCATGTTGCGGTAAACGCCAAGGCCGTCATCCTTCGGCCAGGTAAAATAAAGCTCATAGCACCCGAGGTTGCCGTCAGGCTGCAAATGCTCGACAGCAAGCACCTAATGCGAAATGCCGGTGCCGCCTCGTGTCACCAGGTTGTCATTTGCCATAAGCTGCAGGCTGCTACGGCTCCAGCCCTCCGCAACGTATTTCACGCTGCCATTCGCAAAGGTGTAAATCGCATAAATCTCCTTACCGTAATGCCCCACGCCGCGTTTTTGGCTAATCCAACCGATAAGCAGCTCCGGAACACCGTCGCCGCTGATATCCTGCAGCGTGTAGCCAAGCTGCTGCAGGGCCGCCTCCCGCTTGGCGAAATCCCGCACCTCACAGATGCCTGTTCTTCCCTGCTCCGGCAGGTTATCACTCGTACCATCAGCAATAAATTCATAAACGCTGTCTACAACCTTTGCATATTCCTGCTCATAGGCCGGCGCTGCTTTAGCAGCTGCCTCTGCCTTAGGCACATCCATCTGCGGTAATACGGCATTTTGCTCTGTACCGTAGCCGGCAAATGCCACCAAAAGCATTGCCAGACACATGCTCTTAAACAGCTTCCGCTTCATTACGCCACCTCCTGTCAAAATATGTTTCAGCAAAATTTGCTTCATCCGTCAGTTCGCTAAATGAACATCACTCTCACAATAAATAATTTCTGCAATCACATCACGAGAATCCAACTTTACATAAAAGCTCTTGTGCAGGAATTTTTGCCCTCTTGCGTTATAGGCATATTTCACCCAACCGATCATATAATGCGTATCAGAACGGCCTCCGCCCATATAATCATCCTCCCAGCCGTTCATTTTCAGGTAACCGTCCAAACGAATCTGGCTGTCAGTATTAAGCAGCTGGCCGACAGCATAGCCTGCCATGCTGCCATGAAGTTTATTAATCTTCACCTCATTTACTTTGTTTCTCGCTGAATCTATATAGAACAGACGCGGTCCGACCTGCATCTTTTTATCAGCATAGGAGATAGTATCATCCGTATTCTTTTCCACACGTTCCAAGTAATAGGCATTCGAAGCAAAAATTTCCGGATCCATAATCCAATCTGCTTCGAGGGCAGCATTAAAGCGTCCTGCTGCGCTGGCAGCTCTCGGGGTTGTATCAAGATATTTGCTTGCCATAAAACCAACATGGCCCTTTTCAGTAGTACCAAGAAGCCATTTGTATTCACTGTTTACTACATCCACAACTCTGCTTACATAAAATTTATCTCCCCTTTGCAGTATAGTGATAACATCACAATCGGTGTTAGGCAGTGTTCTGACATTAACATCGGTTGCGTTGCAATATACCTCCAGCGGCCATCCGGGATAAGACCTGAGCTCGTTGGCTAAATAAGCTGTATTAACCTCGGCAAAGGCAGTGTTGGCAAATATTGCTAGACCCAGCGCTGCGCTTAAGAATATTTTCTTTTGCATATCCATCCCTCCTATTCCTGCCATTTGCGTTACGTGCAGTTGTTTTCCTGATTATATTTTAGCGTGAAAATAAGAAAAGCGCCCCACCCGAAAGCGTGAATTCGGGTAGGGCGAGAAGGAATTTTGGGGGAGGAAGGATATATTCTTATGCCTCATCAAGCTCCTGCAAACGTTTCAGCCATCTTGTAACAGCGCCACTTTTGATAAAGCCTAATAACGCACCATCACAAAAGCGCTCTGCCCTAAGAGAAGCTATCAGTAAAGCCAATATGCATTGAGCATCTAATCCAGAAGCATCGGCTTTCATCATGGAATCATAACCCCATTCTATGCCATTAGCCTGAAGAATTTCTGCATATTTACCCGGTACTATTTCATTACTTTCTTTGGCAAATTTATAGATATCATCTGCCAAGTTATCAACCGCTATAGAATAACTGACGAAAGGAAGGTGCATCGGTCTTTCCGAAGAACCATCATTTTCCTTATCAACAATCCATTCACCAACATTATCATTTTCCAAAAGGTTGATATATTTTGTCAACACAGAGTATTTTTTCATCACACTTCATCCCTCTTACAATCTCTCCACACCATCATAGCACGACAATTCATTTTTATTGTCTCTATTATACCATTAAAACCAGAAAACTTTCTTGCCTCATGTGTTATTTTTATTAATTCAGTATATAATTAATGCAAAGAAAAATTTAAAAGGCATTCTACCGCATTTCGTGGTAGAACGCCTTTTACTCTTATACCATCAAATCACTTGCCCACATTCACATCACTGTAAAGCTCCGGATAAGCCTGTTCTGACATGAACAAAATAGCATCAGCCATATACTGCGAAGCACTGTAGCGATATCTGTCTGCAATAATAAAATAACTCTTATTTTTTACAGCCTTAACCGTCTGCAATGATTGGTCATTTAAAACATCCTCACGCAGCTTATCTACATCGCCTTTTTTCGTGGCACTGTACCTAGGGAAAATAAACAAATCCGGATCAGTGCTGACAATTTTTTCTTTACTCAGATGCTCTCCCCGCTTCAATCCGGCTATAGCAGCGCCGTTGCGCAAACCTGAACGTATGCAAATATCATGAAACAAGCCATTTTTACTGCCAAAAGCACCCATCAAAGAATAGGCAATAGCAATTTTACGCTTTTCTTCAGGTATTTTTCCTACTTTACTTTGCACAACTGCAAGTTTCTTATCCATATCGTTTATAATTTGCTTGCCACGTTCTTCTTCGCCAACAGCTCTAGCAATAAGAGCTATACGCTTTTGCACCATATCAAGATTCGTCGGCACCTTTGTTACCATAACCTTTAAGCCGGTATCCTTTAAAGCATCTATAAAGGCCTTATTGTGGTTTTCTTGTACAATAACCAGGTCCGGTTGCAGGGCTAAAATAGCTTCTACACCTATATAAGCGGGAACAACCTTTTTAACATGCTCTGCTTTTTTCTTAATTAACGATGTATTACCATCCAAAGCATCTTCAGAAATTGCAGCAAAACGATCCGCAGCAACTAAATCCACTAAAAGCTCTTCTATACTCAATGTTCCGGCATAAATCTTTTTCGGCTTGCTGTCAAACCGCAACACATTGCCGTAATCATCTACAACGCTATAAGTATCATTTGGCTTATTATCTGATTGAGGCTGCATACCACAACCGGTAAATATCATCATTAACAAAACAATTACTAAACAACGCACATTAATCACCATTTATCAAACTTAAAAAGTAAATCTGTACCCAACCTCAAAGTTCCTTCCAAGGCTTATATAGCGGGAGGACACGTGTGAAGTAATATCATTTCTGTTTAAAAGGTTATCCATATTCAGATAAAATTCATGCTCTTTAACCGGTTTATAAGAAGCATGCAGGCTTGTATATAAATAAGGTTTAACAGGAATCTGATATTTTTGCAGAACACGATCTGCCATCATGCTGGCATTCAAAGCAATATTAAATTTGCTCACGCTGTAGCTTACGCCACCATTAAGAAGCCATCTGCCATAATTACGTTTCCAGATGCCATTGTCTTCTTTCGGTGTTTTGTACTTGGGGTCACTGAAAGAAACACCCCAGTTATAGCTAAAGCCTTCTGCCTTATTCATTTCACAGGATAATTCAACGCCCATATTTTTCGTATCTTCATTGATAGCAACATTTTCACCTTGAGCATTTTCAGAATTGGTAATAAAGTCCTTTACATTACTCTTGAACAGAGCTAATTTCCAGGAATGATCACCGGAAATATGCTTTAAGCCTGTTTCATAATGCATGCCAACCTCAGGTCTGATATCGGAATTTCGAATTATATTACTTTGGCCATACATATCATTCATAGTCGGCAAAGTAAAGGATTTACCAACGCTGGCGTAAGCACTTGTATCCTCCGTAATTTTGTAGGAATATTGGATTTGCGGAGTAAATTCACTATAATTTGTTCCGTCCGGAGAACTGCCCGTCCATGTTTCGCGAGCACCGATAATTACATCATGTCTGTTATCAAATTTATGATCCAATTGGGCAAATACAGAGTAAATATTTCTGTCGTAAGCATAATTTATAGGCGTTGCAACTTTATAGCTGGGATCATAAAAATTATAATAGTTATATTTTTCATTATAGGCTTTAGCGCCAACCAACAGATTATTGTTACTATCAAGATCAATATCTTTCGTTATCTCTATGCCCTTGATAACATCATCATTACCATAAAAATAGGAATTTGAGTACAATTTTGTCCCCTTCCAATAATGATATCGGGAATCAGAGCTACCCTTATGATAGAAAATATTAGCCTTCAAACCATTATTATCATAGTTTAAAGTAAATCTATTATGTTCTTTCTCAATAAAACGTCTATCTGTCGGCAGCTTAGTTTTTTCAGACATGTAACCTTTGCTATAATCATGATTACTATAATCAAAGGTCATCTTCCAATGCTCATCAAAGGCATAATTGGTTGAAATAATTGTTTTCTCACCACCATAGAACTTAAAATACTTTCCATTCGGAGCATACCCACCCTTACTGTCCGTAGCAAGAGATGTCTGGTCTACACTGCCTTTTTTATTCCAGCTGGCACCAATGCCAAGTTTTACCTGCCTGCAGGCTTGTCTGATACTTTTGCACACGGTTATCGCCTACAGCTGCAGAAATTGAATTAGTGCGTTTCTTTTTGGTGATAATATTGATAACGTCCACCGCTAGTATTCACTGCCATACAGCACCGCACCTCCACCGCGAACAATTTCAACTTTTTCTACATCGGCAATGCTAAAGCGAGTCCAAATTCATAATAACCGCTTTCTGAAATTCATGGGCACGCCGTCAACCATAACCAAGGTACCACGACGCTTACCGCGGACTAAAAACTCACCGCTTCCCTCACCTATAGGCTCAGATTTATAAACAACGCCAGTGGTATACTTGATAGCACTTTCCAATGTGGTTGCACCGGTTTCTTCTAATCTTTTACTGGTAATAATTTCTGTCGTTGCCGGTACATCAACATCACGTTTTTCTGTTCTTGTTGCCGTTACAACTATTTCATCAATTGAGTATTCGTTTAAACTCTCTTCGGCAAAAGCTGGTGCTCCACCCCACACTACAGAGCTTGTCAACAATGTTGTCAGCAATAAACTTTTGGTAATACTTTTCTTCAAAACACATCACTCCTTATAACTTCTGATAAAACTCAAACCAAGAATTAAATTCCGTTACCGTTATTTGCAGAATGTATTATATTTGGAATCAATTCCTATTTTCATCACACTATGTTATAATAAACTGTCTAGCAGCTAGACTGTCAAGGGATTTTAAAGTTTTTTTAGATTATCTTAAAACTTCCTTTCCTCATGTGCCATTTTGAACAATTCAGTGTATAATTAAAGCATAAATAATTTTTCAGAAAAGGAGAATCCTCATATGAAATGCTTACTCATTAAAAACGCGGACGTATACGCTCCGCACCCCCTCGGAATTGTCGACATCCTGATCATCAATGACAAAATCGCCAAAATAGGCCAACAGCTTGCAGCACCGCAAGGCTTAGACTGCCAAATTCTTGATGCCCAAAAGCGCAAGGTAGTCCCCGGTTATGTTGACCAGCACGTACACATCATCGGCGGCGGCGGCGAATCCGGTCCCTACAGCCGCACGCCGGAAATCAACCTCAGCGAGCTGACGAAGGTTGGCATTACTACCGTAGTAGGCGTTTTGGGTACAGACGGCACCTCCCGACACAACGAAAGCCTGCTGGCGAAGGCTAGAGGCCTGACGCATGAAGGCATCACCGCGTACATGCTCACCGGCTCCTACGAAATTCCCCTGCATAACATGACCGGTGATGTGCGCCGTGACATCATCCTGATTAACGAATGCCTTGGCATCGGCGAGGTTGCCTTATCCGACCACAGAAGCTCGCAGCCTACTCGCGAGGAGCTGGAAAAGGTGCTTACGCAGGCTCGCCTGGGCGGTATGCTTTCCGGCAAGGCCGGCGTTGTGCAGTTCCACATGGGCGTAGGCAAGCGTGGCATGGATGTCCTGCTGGCGATTGTACGCGAAACAGAAATCCCCGCCCGCCATTTTATCCCCACCCACGTCAACCGTGCCTTCCATCTTTTTGAGCAGGCCAAGGAATTTGCCCGCTTAGGCGGTTATGTGGATATCACCTCCGGCATCAGGGAGCAGGACGGCTTCCCAGCCTGCGTCAAGCCCAGTGACGCCATCAAATTCTTTATAAGAAGGCGTGCCGATGGACAGAGTCACCATGAGCTCGGATGCCAACGGCTGCATGAGCGTAACGCTTCCCGACGGCAGCCAAAGCAGCTTGCCGTATCGCCGGATTCCTTCCAGGAGGAAGTTAAGGATGCTCTGCTTGCAGGCGTTCCCACGGAGGTTGTGGCAAAGGTTGTCAGCAGCAATCCGGCGCAGGCCAACGGTCTGTATCCTCAAAAGGGCTGCCTGCAGACCGACAGTGACGCCGATCTGATTATTTACAGCAACAGCTATGATGTAGATACCGTAATCGCCAAAGGCCAAATCATGGTGGCAGCAGGCGAAGCGCTTGTCAAAGGCACCTTTGAAAAATAAACATTGTAACGAAAAATCCCCTGCACAAGCCTCTGCTTATGTAGGGGATTAGTGTTTTATGATATTTTCGTTATAGCTTGACGCACTCAGGCCGTCGCTTATCTGGCAACAGAAAGCTGCTGCTGCATCAGCGGAATCATTTCCTCGATAGTTTCATATGCCAGCTCATGATTTACATACTGCGGCTGAACGCACTGCAGAATCTGCTTAGCTGCCGTGGTAGTAAAAGGCTTATGCCGATCAATCGCCGCAATATGACGCCAAATAGCTTCCGCACTCGAATTAGCCGGCACCTTGCGCTCAAAGCTGCGCAAATACTTGCCGGAAAGCGAGCAGGAAAGATGCACGCCCTTAATCAGCTCAGCATACGGACCGAGCTTGTCCACCGTGCGGCAGACAAAATCCGCTGCCTCCGCCTCTGTGCGCAGACGCGGATTCGTATTCATCAGATGACCGGTATCAAGCATAATGCCGACGTTTTTGCGCTCAATGCGCTCAAAGAAAAACTTCACCTTGCGCGCATCCGTCAGGCGCAGACCGGGCCACCACAAATTCTCAAACAGCACCGTAACATTGGCAGGAATCTCATCTGCCACAGCATTAAAAACATCTGCCGAAGCAGCCAATACCTCACGGTCATCGTAACGGAAATCAAAGGTAAAGATTGTTTCGGTATCGGCCTCCGCCACATGCCACACCAGATATTCCGGCTTCTGCGAAATAGCAGCGCAGATATTGCGGCGGATAACAGCCAGCCATTCATCACAGCTCATGGCTGTCTTAAAATATGTCTGGCGTTCGTGGATACTGCGGAACTGCTGCTGCAGGCGTTTAGCCTTTCTCAGCCAGAAATCCATCCAGTACGGCCAATAATTCAAATGTGCGCCAATAGTCAGCTCCTTGTAATCAGGGAATGCTTCCGGATCTCTGTAAACAAACTGTTCAATACCGTCGACCCCCAACTGCTGCACTAAACCGGCTAAGGTCATCCCCTTACGCTTCAATTCATCTTCATACCAATCAATCGGACAATAGTTAATAAGATGCTTAGTCATTTCTCACCCTTCTTTGCTACATACTGCACGCTCTTAGCGTTTGCTCTAACTGTGCTACCGGCAAATAGCTTGGAATTCTTGTTTCATAAAAAAACTGCGGCGGTAACGCTGCAGTCATAATTTAGCTCACGCAAGCAGCACTACTGAAATACTAAAGATGGTTTTACCATCCTTCCTTTCACCTGTACATCGCAAGCTTGCGGAAAAAACTTTTGGGCATAGGCACTCTGACTAAGCTCATCGCCAGGGCAGCATCTTGTGAGGATATGCGCTGCCAAGCTCACATTACAGTTGCGGTACAGTACCAGATTCGCACTGGTTTTCCTTCTGCTCAAAGCATATTAAGTTTTTATTGTCTTGCTTTCTTTATCTGACGAAAGCTGTGTAATAGTAATATCTACTATTTATAGCACAATTAGTATATCATTAATCAGCTTTTTTGGCAATAGAATTATGAAATTTTTTCCACATCTGTACTGCAGAAATAATAAACTCCCGCAAGCACGATGCTTTCGGGAGTTTGTTGTTGAATATGCGCCATGACGCAGACGGAGCTTTAGCGACAGTTTTAATAAAACAGGACTTTAGCGACAGACTGTAATTGGTACAAGTGCAAGAAGTCCATTACTGCACGCAAACTCATCCGCCTGCACGCGGAACACGTCCGCCAGCAGCTTGGACGTAACAATTTCTTTAGGCTCACCGCTGACTACCAGGCGTCCTGCCTTGATAACGGCAACATAATCAGCGTACTGAATGGCATGGTTCAAATCATGGATAACCATAACAACTGTCAGCCCCAACTCCTTATTGAGCTTGTCAAGCAGCTGCATAACCTCCAGCTGGTGACAGATATCAAGATAGGTCGTAGGCTCGTCAAGCAGCAGTACCTGCGGTCTTTGTGCCAACGCCATCGCTATCCAGGCGCGCTGACGCTCGCCGCCGCTCAGCGTGTGCAATAGACGGTGGCTCATCGACGTCATATTGGTCTGCTCCAATGCCCAGGCGACGTGCTGTGCATCGTCCTTATCCCCACGCCCTAAGAAGCTACGATGCGGAAAACGTCCCATTTCAACCAAATCCTGCACCGTCAAATCGGTAGGCGCAACCGGTGACTGCGTCAAAATTGCCAGGCAGCGGGCAAACTCGCGGTGCGACAGGCTATGGATATCCTTGCCCAGGAAGCTGATGCTGCCCTTGGCGCACGGCAGAATGCGTGCAATCGCCTTCAGTGTTGTACTTTTGCCGCAGCCGTTGGGGCCGATGATAGCGGTAATCTTGCCCTCAGGAATCGCCAGCGATAAATCATGGATGATTGTTTTTTTGTTAATTGCTATATCAATATGCGTTGCCTCTAAAACAGCTTTAAAGGGCGCTGCATTATTTTGTGTCATCAGATTTCCCTCCTTAACAGGAATAAGAAGAAGGGCGCGCCCAAAAAGGCCATAATAATACCAACAGGCAGTTCAATCGGCGCAAAAATTACACGCGCAAAGGTATCACTGAGCGTAACAATGGCAATGCCCAAAAGTGCGGAGGCAGGCAGCAGAAAGCGGTAGTCGCTGCCTATCAGCAGTCGCGCCGCATGCGGCACCACAAGGCCGACAAAGCCCAGCAGGCCGACAACGCTGACAGCGCTGGCTGCGAGCAAAGCCGCAATAGCCGTAAGAATAATGCGCGTTACCTCAACATTGACGCCAAGACCGCGCGCCATCTCATCACCCAGCTGCAGGATATTCAGATAAGCGGCGCTGGCAAGTGCCAGAATCAGACCGATAACAGCATACGGCAGAATAATATTTACATGCGGCCAGCTGCGTGCGGCAAGACCGCCTACCATCCACATTAAAGCGCCATGCACTCTGTCGCTGTAAAAAATCATCAGGCCGCTGATACCTGCACCCAAAAAGGCAGATACCGCAACACCGGCAAGAATAATACGCACCGGCTTAATGCCGTTTTTCCACGCTAAAATATAAATGCAGACAGCAGCCAACATCGCACCGATGAAGGCAACAGGCGTAATCAGATATTCCATCGCCGGGAACAAAATCATGATTACAACACCTGCCAGACCGGCACCGGAGCTGATGCCGATAATATGCGGGTCTGCCAACGGATTACGCATAATCGCCTGCAGAATTGCACCGGAAAGCGACAGGTTGATGCCGACCAAGGCACCGACGATAGTGCGCGGCATACGGATGTTCCAGATAATCTGACTGCGCGGATCATTACCGGGATTAAGCAGAATATCGGTAATCTCCTTGATGCTGATAATGCTGGAGCCTTTTGTTAAGCTCAAAAAGCTGCCCAATACTGCCAAGAACAAAAATATCACAAGAATAGTAATACGCCATTTAGTACGGCCGATACCAAAATGCTCCGTCTGCTCTACAGACTGCTTATTTTCCATTAGTAAAGACCTCCGGATAAACCTGCTGTGCCATAAACTTTACAGCCTCAGGATAGCGCAGGCCGGGGTTAATCAAAAACAGCTTTTCCGGCAGCACATATACTCTGCCTGCTTTTACAGCCGGCAGACTGTTCCATGCGGGGTTATTTTTAAAGTCGGTGCGCAGACGGTTTTCAATTTCCTCAGGCTTGCCCATAGAGGTAATAAAGATAATTTCCGGGTTCTGCTCAACCAGTGTTTCCATGCTGTAAGGAGTTTTATTGGATTTTCCCTTGAGCGCTGCAGCAGCAACGTTTTCAAAGCCCAGGATATCGCTTACACAGCCGGCAATGCTGTGCGAGCCTTCTACCGTAACGGCGCTGGCTGTTGCATGCATAATAACGATGCGTTTCTTTTCCTTAGGAAGCTTACTGGTAACGGCGGCAACCTGTTTATCCAACAGCTCATTTTCCTTTTTGGCCTTATCCTGCGTACCATAAATATCGCCCAAGGTTTTGATGGTACCCTTTACATCCTCAAAGGTTTGGGTATCAAACTCCACTACGTTGATTTTGTTGGATTGTAGCATCGGAATAAATTTATCATGCTGATTTTTGCTGGCCAGAACCAGATCAGGCTTCAGGCCCACAAGCGCTTCCATATTAATATTGTAGACCATGCCTACCTCCGGCACAGACTTCATAGATTCGGGAATCTTGCCTACCTTAGAGCTGGCGCGACCGACTACGGTGCCACCGACAGCCTCAATCATACTCAAATATGAAGGGCTGAGGCTTACCACTCTTTCAGGCTTTTTGGCAAGCGAAACCTGTCTGCCTGCAGCATCGGTAAGCTGCAGATAAGCCTTGTCACCGCCAGTCTGCGTTCCTACACCGCCGCAAACCGGCAGCAAGCAGCATAGCCGCACATAATAGACCACAAGCAAGTTTTTTTTCAAGAACATGTTAATCACCTCATACTCAACTTACATTGCCCAAGTCCCAAGCTTTTGGCAATATATATAACTCTCTGATGAAAAAAAGCTTAATAATATCGCCCTCATAATAGCACAAATCAGAAGTGTAGTCAATGAAAGTTGCTAAGAAGCGCTCATAATAGTATAATAAAATAATAAGCTTGTTATAACAAAGACTAACTATAAAAGTCAAGGGGGTGAAGGTAAAAAATCTTAAACCACATAGATATATTGACTTTTTATTAAGTTAGTCGAAAAAACGCATGACAAATAAAGCATCGTTTACGGTGCTTTGAAAAACAGTATTCAAT
>ENA-OQDC01001296-OQDC01001296.1-human-gut-metagenome-genome-assembly--contig:-NODE-1296-length-13146-cov-2.110147_pt1 | contig 13146 bp, 18 predicted proteins | sample MGYA00242770_ERZ504601 | MGnify/ENA primary metagenome ERZ504601 (study PRJEB26092, sample SAMD00036305) | human gut metagenome | host: Homo sapiens | study: EMG produced TPA metagenomics assembly of...
ACGGCACTGTAGATAAGATTGCAGCGAAGTATCCATCCATCAATACAGCCAATATCTGTATTAGTGACAATGAATAAGAATTGAATAGAGCATCTTGGCTGCTGCAAAATTCATCAATTAATTTTGTGGCAGCTCTTTTGCTCTTATAAAGGAGGAAATGAGAATGACGGTCATGCAGATTGTCCAACAGTTATTTGGCAGTATGGGTATCACGATGGAAATCTTTTTTGTTACACTGATTACATCGCTGATTCTCGGCCTTGGTCTGGCCCTGATTCGTATGTCAAAGAATCCGATATTGTCAGTGATTGCCAAATTTTATATTTCTGTCATGCGTGGTACACCATTGATGCTGCAGCTGCTTGTTGTATATTTTGGCCCTTTTTTTATTTTCGGGATGCAGATCACGCCATCTTACCGCCTGAAAGCTGTCCTGATCGGCTTTGCTTTAAATTATGCCGCTTATTTTGCAGAGATTTACAGATCCGGCATTGCAGCGATTCCGGTTGGTCAGTATGAGGCGGCCAGAATGCTGGGATACAGCAAAACACAGACATTTGCCTATATTGTGATGCCTCAGGTCATCAAGCGGATTATTCCGCCGGTAGCCAATGAAACCATTACCCTGGTCAAGGATACATCTCTGGCTTTTACATTGGCGGTAGCAGAAGTATTTACCGTGACGAAACAGCTGGTGGCTTCCCAGTCATTCCGTTGTTCCGTTTATTGTGGCGGGTGTTTTTTATTACATTTTCAATCTGATTGTGGCGGTAATTTTTTGATTATCTTGAAAAGAAAATGGATTATTACAGATAGGAGGAGAGCCCATGCGTTTACTGGAAATGAACCATATTAAGAAAAGCTTTGATGGGCAGGAAGTCCTGAAAGATATATCTATTCATGTGGATGAAGGTGAAGTTTTGAGTATTATCGGGCCCTCCGGTTCCGGTAAGTCTACCATGCTGCGGTGCGCGACGATGCTTGAGACCATTGATGACGGAGAGATTATTTATCTTGGGGATAAGGCGGCTTTCAGCAAGGATGGACATGCAGTGTATGCCAGGCGGCGGATTGAGAGATCCATAGTTACTATGGACTTGTTTTCCAGAATTTCAATCTGTTTCCGCATTATTCCGTCATAAAAAATATTACAGATGCCCCATTGAGGGTGCAGAAGAGAAATAAATCCGAAGTTTATGCAGAGGCAAGAGAACTTCTGAAGAAAATGGGCCTTGAGGACAAGGAGAATGCCTATCCCTATCAGCTGTCCGGCGGTCAGCAGCAGAGAGTATCTATTGCAAGAGCCCTGGCAATGAAACCGAAGATTTTGTTCTTCAGATGAACCGAACATCTGCGCTGGATCCGGAGCTGACAGGTGAGATCCTGAAGATTATTAAGAATCTGGCAGCAGAAAAGATGACAATGGTCATTGTTACCCATGAGATGAATTTCGCCAAAAATGTGTCGGATTATGTGGTTTTCATGGACAAGGGTGTGATCGTTGAGGAAGGCAAACCGGAAGATGTGTTTAATTCAGAAAATCCTCGAATGAAGGAATTACCTTGGCAAATTTGAATCATAAATCAAAAATAGCGTAAAAAAAGGATTTTTTTTCGGTGTATTCAGTGGTATGATAGTCAATGCTGATCAAGTCGTGTGTGTGTGTCCGGCTTGAAATAACAGTTACAGAAAGGATTTGTAAGACAATGTTATTTTGCAGTATAGAATTCATATTTCTGTTTATGCCGACTTTTTTGTTGATTTATTATACTGTTCCGGAAAAATATGGCAACCTGGTACTGTTTTTGGGAAGCCTGTTTTTTTATGCCTATGGTGAACATCGGTTTTTCTGGCTGATTCTTGTTTCGCTGGTGATCCATTACGCATTGACCAGATATTCCCAGGGGAAAAGCCGGAAATGTCAGAGGGGTTGTCTGGTGGTCATGCTTGTGTATGGCTTTGGCATGCTGTTTATATTTAAATATATGGATTTTTTTGCAGCCAACTGGAATCATCTGGCCGTCTGGCTGGCGGACAGGGGAAGCAGTGTGAAGCTGCCCCATGTGAATGCACCGGAGGTATCGCTGCCTTTGGGCATCAGTTTCTATACTTTCCAGATTGCAGCTTATGCCATTGACATTTACAGAGGTCAGGTGAAGCCGGAGGAACGTTTTGTTGATCTGGGCGCTTTTCTGAGTATGTTTCCTCAGTTGATCGCCGGTCCGATTGTATTGTATCATGATGTGTCAGCGCAGCTGAAAAAGCGTGTTTTGAGCTGGCGCCATATGGAAAATGGTATTAAGACCTTTATCATTGGTCTGAGCCTGAAGATGCTGTTGGCGAATACCTTTGGTATTTTGTGGAATCAGGTTCAGACGGCAGGTGTCAGTGCAGCATCTGTTCCGATGGCATGGCTGGGAGCGCTGGGATATACCTTTCAGATTTATTTTGACTTCCAGGGTTATTCTATGATGGCTATGGGGCTTGGAGAAATGCTGGGATTTAGAATTCCCAGAAACTTTCGGCATCCGTATATGGCGACTTCTGTTACAGATTTCTGGCGTCGCTGGCATATGACCCTCAGCGGATGGTTTAAGAATTATGTCTATATTCCTCTCGGTGGCAGCCGACACGGCAAAGTCAGGATGCTGTTCAATATGTTTGTTGTCTGGTTATTGACCGGGTTATGGCATGGCGCCGGATGGAACTTTATTCTGTGGGGCATGTATTATTTTGCCCTGTTGATGATAGAAAAGCTGTTTTTGCTGAGATTTTTTGAGAAATATCCTGTTGTCGGATGGTGTTTCACATTTCCGGCAGTGGTGACCGGATGGGTAATTTTTGCATCGGATAATCTGAGTGCAGTCAAAACCTATCTGATGCAGATGTTCGGACATTTGAGTGATGTCGGTTACTGGACAATGAATCTGGATCTGTTTGGGCAGACTGTACGGCAGTATGGTATTTATCTGGTGTTGGCCTTTATCTTTTCGACGACGTGGCCTTATGGGAAATACCGTGAGAATAAGAACAGGCCGCTGACAATTTTTATTCTCCTTGTCCTGTTTGGTCTGTGTGTCTATAAGATGCAGACAGCAGCCAGCAATCCGTTTTTATATTTCAGATTTTAGGAGGTGCAGAGGATGCGTGGATGGATCGATTGGGCCAGAAAGTACCCGATGACGATGCTTTTGATCATCTGTTGCCTTATTGGCGGCCCTTACTTTGGCGGACAGCGTGCGATCGAGGCCTATAAGAATTATACAGGGAAGGCAACGGCGGCGGATGTCCTTGGTACATGGACCCAGAAGGCAGCAGAGCATCCGATACTGCTGAAAGCGGATGCCCAGGGAACGAAGGAACAGCAGGCCGCCAAAAAAATGGCGGACCGTTTACGGATGTGGATCAGAGTTATCTGGATGATGCGGTGTTTATCGGTGATTCCAGAACGGATACATTGAAAATGTATGCGGGATGGAAGAATACGACGTACTATGTTAAGACTGGAACTAACATCTGGGATATCATGGATGTGGTGCCGGATGATGAAGACAGGACCATTGATGAGGAACTTCAGAATAAACAGTTCGGCAAAGTTTATATCATGTTGGGAGTGAATGAACTGGGAACCGGTACAGCGGAAACCTATTACCAGCAGTTCAAAAAGGTTGTGGCGCGTATCAGGGAACTTCAGCCGAATGCGTTGATCTTCGTGGAGTCTATTATTCATGTATCCGCCGAGAAGGATGCAGAGGGTACAGTGATCAACAATACAGAAATCAACGCCCGCAATAAGTGGCTTAAAAAACTGGCGGACAACAAGACGGTTTTTTATCTGGATTACAATGAAGTTCTGGATGATGAGAACGGTGCATTAAAAGCCGATTCCACCTTTGATGGTGTTCATTTGCAGGCGGATAAGATTGAGCCGTGGAAGCAATTTATCCTGAGTCACGGCGTGAAATAGGGCGGCCGCTGAATAATGAAATGATTGCGGTCATAAGTATTAATATTGGGATTTCAAAAGAGCAATTCAGCACAGGTGCTCTTTTGGAATCCCATTTTTAGTTTTTGAACCGCAATCGATTTATTATTTAATGCGGCCGCTTTCCCTATGGCAATCTTATATAAAATCTGCTAAAATAAAGTATATGGAAAATCATTTTCATGAGATGACTTGATTTATGGATATTCAGAAAATAGCAAAACGCTTGTTATTCTTGGATAAACATTTAAATTAACAGTTTGCAGCAGGTGGTTCAACCTCGCCGGTCCTTAGGCGCTGTTTTTTAGCGCCTTAGTACCGTTGCAGATGTTGTGCAGCGGAAGCGTACCTGCGGTGAACTGTTAATTTAGATGTTTTCGAAGAACAAGGAAGCATTTTGCACCATCTGAATTTACAGAAAGGGGGATTTTTATGGGATTAAAGACGGTTGTTTTGAATTCAGAGAGGATGAATTACGATGGCAAGCTGGATCTGTCCGTTTTGTCATCTGAGGTCAAGGAATATGCTTCTACAGAGCAGGATCAGATCCTTGAACGTGTGCAGGGTATGGATGTTGTTGTGACGAAGGAGATGCCCGTTGACGGCGATACAATTTGCCCGTTTTTCCGGATTCTGTTCAGTTGATCTGTGAGGCCGGAACAGGATACAACAATATCGATATTGAAGCTGCAAGGGCCAGAGGTATTACGGTATGCAATATTCCGGCTTACAGCACAGAACGTGTGGCCCATACAGCGATTATGATGATTCTGAATCTCAGTTCCTCCATGCAGATCCAGCAGGCAATGCTGGCAAGGGGAGACCGAAGCAATTTTACGAAATGTATGCAGGTCAGTCATGTGGAAGTCAATGGCAAGGTCCTGGGTATTGTGGGAGCCGGAAACATTGGACGTGAAGTGATCAAGGTGGCACAGGCCCTTGGCATGAAAGTACTTGCTTATGTAAGGACACCGAGAGCCGATGAGGATAATCTTAAGTACGTTTCCTTTGAAGAATTGCTGAAACAGAGTGATTATATCAGTCTGCATTGTCCGCTGACACCGCAGACAAGACATATGATCAACAAAGAGACCATTGCCATGATGAAACCGACAGCTTACATTATTAATACCGGACGCGGTGCCCTTATTGATGAACCGGCGCTGATCGAAGCGCTGAAAGAGGGGAGAATTGCCGGTGCAGGTCTGGATGTACAGGAGACAGAGCCGCCGGTACAGGATAATCCGCTTTATGATATGCCGAATGTTATTCTGACGCCGCATATGGGCTGGAAGGGCCTTGAGACGCGTCAGAGACTGGTGTCTATCCTGGCTGCCAATATTCAGGCGTTTGACGAGGGCAGACCTCAGAATGTGGTCAGCTAAGCTTCATTTTGGCTTATATTTAGCTAAAGAGCAGATTCTTTAAATGAAAAGGTTTGATTTCCTGCATATTTGTGATAGAATAGCTTATGTTCGATTTGAGTAGGATGGGTATTATAGTAGAATTGCAGAGGTGCAGGAAAGATGATGAATTATATTATTGTATTTTTAATTTCAATGGTGCCGCTGATTGAACTCCGCGGCTCCATTCTTTATGCCACCGGAATAGGACTTCCGTTTTTGCCGGCCTATATCACAGCCATTATCGGCAATATGCTGCCGGTCCCTTTTATCTTTCTGTTTGCGAGAAAGATACTGGTCTGGGGAGCTGATAAGCCGGTCATCGGCAGATTTTTCAGTTTTTGCCTTGAGAAAGGCGAGAAGGGCGGCAAGAAGCTTCAGGCGAAGGCAGGCAGAGGTTTGTTTGTGGCGCTTTTATTATTTGTGGGCATTCCGCTTCCGGGAACAGGTGCCTGGACGGGAACTCTGGCAGCCAGTCTTCTGGATATGGATTTCAAGTCCAGTGTGGTGGCTGTTATGTGCGGTGTACTCCTGGCCGGCATTATCATGGGAGCCGCAAGTGCGGGACTTTTTGGCGCGCTTGGCGCATTGATTGGCTAGAAACCTACAAGGAAGTCTTTGAAATATGCAGGAATCGGATAAGACGCATGACTGCCGGGCAGATATGTATTTTATGCCGGTGATGCCTGATTTAGAATGAGAGAGGAAAGAGCTAATGATAAACATGTTGTTTACCGGTGTGCCGGCGAATATAATGGCACTGGCCGGTCTGGTATTTGCTTTTATAATGACCTGTCTGCTCCTTGCCAAGTGCAATGACAGACTGCCGAAGGATCAGGGAAGAGAATTTGCTGTGAACGGTGCCCTGTCTGCGGGAAAGCCGAGAGGTGCAGGATTTATATTTATCCTTGTATTTATTGTATCGATTGTTTTATTCTGTGAGTTGAATACAGAGATTATTATTTACCTTGTATTACTGGCAGCTGCCATGATGACAGGATTTCTGGACGATTGTTCCAGAGCCCCTTGGGGAGAACTCAAGAAAGGGCTTCTGGATTTCGCCATTGCGGTCATGGTTGCCATTACATTTTTGAACTTTAACAGCAACGTTGTAGAGTTTGCAATCTTCGGCGGCAGTATCACGATCCCTCCGGTGATCTTCGGTATTCTGACCGTTGTTCTTGTATGGGTATCCATCAATGTGACAAACTGCAGTGATGGTGTGGATGGTCTGTCCGGTACGCTGACGATCATCACATTGATCAGTTTGTATATGGTGGATCAGATCAAGGGAATGGATCCGGTCTTCTCCCATACGATTTTGCTGTTTGTCATCTGTATTCTGGCTTATCTCTGGTTTAATGCAACACCGAGTAAGCTGATGATGGGCGATGCAGGTTCAAGAGCCATGGGCTTTTTCATCAGTATTGCAGCCCTGAAGACGGGAAGCCCATTTGTTTATATCCCTGTAGCGATTGTACTGATTCTGGACGGCGGTCTCGGTCTTCTGAAGGTATCGCTGCTTCGCTTCCTGAAGATCAGGATTCTTGTGAATACAAGAACACCGCTGCATGATCATGTCCGTAAGGTGATGGGATGGTCCAACACACAGGCTGTGTTCAGATTTGCCATCATTCAGATCATGATTTCAGCAGCAGTTATTTATCTGATCATGTAATAGAATAGCGTTTATTATATAAAAGGCCAGTTCCGTTGATGACGGGACTGGTCTTTTTAGACTATCTGTATTTAATGTTTAATTTTTGCATTTTGCGCAGGCACTTGGGGATAAGCACATCCGCCAAGGGCCGTTTTCGCGCAGTTCAGCAGGCAGTTTTTTTCCGACGGTATACATGATATCCATCATTTCATCCAGCGGGATCAGCTGGTGAATACCTGCAAGGGAAATTTCAGCGGCCACAATGGCGTTGGATGCACCGGATGCATTTCGGTTCTGGCATGGATATTCTACCAGGCCACCCACCGGGTCGCAGACAAGACCCAACATGTTCATAAGCACTGTTGAGGCGGCATCTGTACATTGTTCCGGTGTTCCGCCCATCAACTCGACAACAGCGGCAGCGGCCATTGCGGCAGCAACGCCGATTTCGGCCTGACATCCGCCGACGGCACCGGCAACGGTTGCATTGAGCATGGCAAGATAGCCAATGGCAGAACAGGTGAAGAGTGCGTCGATGATCTGGTCATCGGTGAAATCATATTCTTCCTGAAGTGCCAGAAGGACACCTGGAATAACACCGGATGAGCCGGCTGTCGGTGCGGCAACGATGAGCCCCATGGAAGCATTGACTTCCAGCACACCCATAGAGTAGGCAATCGCTTTGGAAATCAGATTGCCGGCAATATTTTTCCCGGAGGACTGCAAGTCAGACAGTTTTCTGCTTTCACCGCCAATCAGACCGCCCATGGACTGGGAAGGCTGGTTGATGGCTTCTTTGGTGGCATCCTTCATGATTTGAAGGGAGACAGCCATTCTGGATCTGATTTCATCCAGAGGCTTTTCTGTCATCTCACATTCACGATCCATCATGATCTGAGAGATGGGTTTGTCATATTCTTTGCAGAGAGATAATAACTCTGCAGCTTTTTTAAAATCCATGTTGTGTTCCTCCCGGATTATGGTTCGATAATCATAACGTCGTGTACATAATGATTGTCAGAGATCATTTCCTTAATACCCTTCGGAAGGTCTCCGTCGACTTCAACAAGGGTGTAGGCCGTCTGACCTTTGGATTCGCGGAACAGACGCATGAAGGCAATGTTGACTCCGAAATGGCTGAGAACGGCAGTGATATGCGCAACAAGACCTAACTGATCCTGGTGTACCACAATAACGGAACTGTATTCACCGGTGAATTCAACTTCAACATTGTTGATCCTGGAAATACGTACTTTGCCGCCGCCAAGGGATTCACCACGGATAAGCATGGTTGTTCCGGCTTCATTTTCCATCAGGATATCCACAGAGTTTGGGTGAATATCGGTGACGGTGTCATTCGGTATAAAATGATATTCAATGCCGCGTTCGGATGCGATTCGGAAAGAATCCCGGATACGTTTGTCATCTGTATGGAAACCAAGTAACCCGCCTAAAAGCGCGCGGTCTGTACCGTGGCCGGAATAGGTATGGGCAAAGGAACCATACAGCGTAAATGTTGCTTTTATAATAGGGCCGTTGATCATCTTCTGGGCGAGATAAGCAATCACGGCTGCGCCCGCTGTATGTGAGCTTGAAGGGCCGATCATATTAGGGCCTAATACATCAAATGCGCTGAGTTGTGCCATAATTATCTCCAATCTGCTGTAAATAATAGGATGTTGTGTTAGACTTCTTCGTCAAATGTTTTGCCTGAGTAAGTCATATCTACAAAAGTACCACAAATGTAGAGTGGAAGTAAAGGGATAAAATATTATTTTTGTCGTTGAGCTCTGATTTTGTACAGGATAACATACAATGTTAAATGAATCAGATTTATGGATTCGATAAAAATAATATCTGTCACTTCTCTAATTCGATACACGGTTATAATGTGGAAATTCTGCGACAACCCATATGTAGCATAGTGTAGTTGAAAATTGTAATATATTACCATAGGACTTGAATTATATTCGATTATAAAACATGCATTAAAGTCATATAATAATTGTATTATATTTCAAAAGGCGGAGAGCATGTGAAATTGACGATTGGCAAAAGAGTAAAAGAACTGAGAGTGAAGAATAAAATGACGCAGGAGCAGTTGGCGGAAGCTGTAGATGCCTGTGTTGGATATATAAGCAAGATTGAGAATAACAGAGTGAATAATATCAGCCTGTCATTGGCATGTGAGCTGGCATCTGTACTGAATGTTTCATTGGGATATCTGGTTGGTGAATCCACAGAGAATGAAATGATGGATGAAGAGATGCTGAGAAAATACGGTGCGTGTACGGCAGATGAGAAGAGAAAGCTGTTAAAGATTGTAGATATTTTAAGGGATGAGGATTAGTCCCGGGATACGTGCTTTTGGCTGAATAAAACGAGAAGTCTGATAGTAGGCAATACAGATTTGGAGAATCGGATGCAGCCGATACTGAAAAGAAAAGCGGCAGTTCCTGAAATACAAAGTGTAGATCAGGCTGTCGCCTTTTGTGCGTTCTGAATCAAATGATGTTGGGGTCAAAAGGTCAAATAGACAATTTCATATCGCCGCTTTTGATCCAGTTTTTCTTGCGCATGGCTTCTGAGAAGACCAGGGTAAGAAGACCGGGAAGAATAAAATGAAACAGAAAAATCTTGATCAGGACGAGAACCGGACTTTCAACGGCCGTCATTGTCTGCCATGTCATATCTGTCCTACCAGGCCGGATGTACCCATACCGCTTCCGGTGGCATTATTGGTCATGCCAACAAAACGGCTGATGGCAATTGGCCCCAGAATAGCTGATGAGAGAATTTCAGGGATCCAGATCTGGGGATGGCGGATGATATTCGGTACCTGAAGCATGGAAGTGCCGATACCCTGTGCAAGCAGGCCGCCAACGCCGTTTTCACGGAAGCTGGCAACAGCGAAGCCGATCATCTGGCAGCAGCATCCGATGGTGGCAGCACCGGCAGCAGGACCTGAGAGACCGAGGATGATGCCAAGGGCAGCAGAACTGATGGGAAGGGTGAGTACCATACCCATGATGACAGATACGACAATGCCCATGATCAGAGGCTGTTGAACCGTGCCCCAATTGATGATATCACCAAGGCGTGTCATGATCGTTGACACAGGCGGACCGACGATAATGCCCACTGCACCGCCCGCGATAATGGTGACAGCAGGGGTGATCAATAAGTCCAGTTTGGTTTTGCCGGCAGGGAGAGAACCAACAGCAATGCCTGCAAGAGCAGCAATGAAAGCTGACAGAGGATCGCCGGGACCGCTGTAGACCAGGGCAACATCAGAAAGAATGGAACCGGAGATAATCGCAGTTGCATAAGCACCGATCATACCTGCGGCAGCGGCAGATAATGTGACATAAGTCGAGGATTTATACTTGTAGGCGACACCGATACCGATGCCGGCGCCGGTGAGACGCTGGGCCATAACGGCAAAAACACCCAGATAATAACCGAAATCGCCGCCGATCAGATCAGCGGCCTGTTTGAGGATTGTGCCGATAATCAGGGTGGAAAACAGGCCGAGGGCCATGCCGCTCAGACCGTCAATAAAAATCAAATTTAAAAACTTCTTAATTGTTGACATAGAAAAACTCCCTGTATACACATGTGTCTTGTCAGTCTTTGCCAAATAAAAAGGTTGACCTTATGCGCGAACAAGGAACCTTTTTCACGAAGTGCAATTCGATATTGTCCAACATGACTTCGGATCGGGCTTCAACTGTGTGATAATGGATGCCGCCTGCGATGATATTCAGCGGTTTGGCATTGGAATGCTTCAAACGGTCACAGAATTCTGCCACATCCCGACGGTTCTCCAGAATGAGATTGGCTGTGATTTGCCCGTAAATCTCATGTTCAATGATGACATCAAGCACCTTGCCGCCGTTGTCAACAATGGTATTCAATTCATCTGCAATGGCATCATCGCTGTGGTTGACACAGTAAATCCGGTGACAGGCTTCCGTCTGCTGACTGTACAGAACATATCCCTTCGTGTCGCGAGAATATCCTTATTCACTGCACGCAGCAGCGCAATATCCTGAACAATAACCTGACGGCTCACATCATAATCCTTCGCAAGTTTCGAACCCGAAACCGGTCTGTCACTTTCTTTTATATTCTTCAATATCTCCTGTCTTCTATCAGAACCTGTCATACTGCTTTCGTAATCTCCTTCATCATCAATCACAAAATCTATCATTAAAAAACTGTTTTTAGAAGCATTTCCACTTACTGTCTTAATCATTATAATGCACATTTATAGTGTGTGCAAGAATGCTCTTGCTGATTTCAGATCATTTCGGGCTGTTTCCAGACGATATAACACCAGATCCCGCCTAGTACCGATTCCTGATTATGCTGCTCCATACAAAACTACCCCTTCTTTATGAATATTGGAATAAAATGGGCTGTTGTGCATATGCCTTTAATTCCAGATCTGATATATCCACCAGGATCATAATGTCTACATCATCACCTCATTTTCTGCTGATAATACTATAAATTTCTTGATTTTATTATAACCAGTTTACCCTCGTTTCTCAATCAATATTTTCCATGTAACAATGTTACTGTTTTCTTCGACGAATTTTGTTCACCGTTATGGTATACATCTTGTTCTATATTTTTACTGAAATCAAAAAAAAAGCAGAGCCCGCTCCACTCAGACTCTGCCTCTCACTTTTTTCTTTTTATACTGCCGCTACTCTTCTACTTCTCTCTCATAAACGATCTCACCGCCAAGAATTGTCATATCCACTTTCGTGGCCTTGATCTCATCCGGGTCGATCTCATAGATATTCTTCTCGAGAACTACGAAGTCCGCATTTTTCCCCACTTCGATGGTTCCGTTCTCGTCTTCTGTATAGGAAGCGTAAGCTGCGTTTTTTGTAAAAAGCTTCACCGCTTCGTCTACGGATATTTTTTCGGATGGGATCCAGCCTTCCTGTGGCTGACCGCTGATATTTTTGCGGGTAACTGCAAAATAAATATTCTCCATTGCATCAAAGCTTACCACAGGAGCATCCGAGCCGCCGGACGTATGGATTCCCATATCCAGCATACTCTTCCATGCATACACCTTATCCATACGTTGTGCGCCGATGGCTGGTTCCACTGTGTTCATATCCAGATCGATAAATACCGGCTGGATATATGCCAGCAGATCCTGGTCTTTCATCCCCTGCAAAATACGCGGATTGGTGATCTGGCAGTGCACGATACCATGTCTGCCCTTTTTGTTATCCTTCCGGTAAGGAGATTTCGCAGCTGCCTCAATGACCATATCCATAGCACGATCGCCTATACAGTGTACCGCCGCCTGCATCTGATGCCGGTCAAAAAAAGCAAACAGATCGTCAAGCTCATCCTGACTGAATGTGATGATCCCGGTATTTTCCGGCGAATCCTCGTAAGGCTCATTCATGGCCGCTGTTCTTGCACCAAGGGAACCATCCTGGATCAGCTTCATCGGTCCAACAGTAAAGTGATCTCCCCTCTGCCCGGTACGATATCCTTCCTCGATAAAAGCCTTCGCATCCTCCGCCCGCTCAAAAAAGGCACTGCTCATAATGGCGGATACTCAGCTCTCCTCTGGCATCCAGTGCCTTGTAGGAGGCCATGATCCGACGCCAGTTTTTTCCCGGAAGGGAGGCAAGATCATCTGACTGTACACCTGTAAATCCACATTCATTCAGCTTCTTCGCACTGTATCTGATGTAGCCTTCCACTTCTTCCTGGGATGGTGCTTCCAATACGGAAGAATAAAACTGTACTGCATTCTCCTTCAGAAGTCCGGTATCCAGATCAACCTCCTTCTCAATCTCCGGAAACTCCGGGATTTTTTTTCAGAAGCTCCAGACCACAGCTGTTGCACACAGCCACATGCCCGCAGACACGCACCATAATGATGGGGATTTCCGTTGAGAGTGCATCCAGCTCATCCTTATGCGGATAGCGCGGCTTATCAAAATGCTCCTCATTCCAGCCTCTGCAGTAGAGCCAGGTCAGCTTCTGACCTTTACTCTCCTCCAGTCTTTTTTTTGCTGCAGCAAGCATTTCCTCAACACTTGTGCAGTCAAACAGTT
>ENA-OQDC01001298-OQDC01001298.1-human-gut-metagenome-genome-assembly--contig:-NODE-1298-length-13110-cov-2.511746_pt1 | contig 13110 bp, 17 predicted proteins | sample MGYA00242770_ERZ504601 | MGnify/ENA primary metagenome ERZ504601 (study PRJEB26092, sample SAMD00036305) | human gut metagenome | host: Homo sapiens | study: EMG produced TPA metagenomics assembly of...
ATTCTATAATTATAAAAAAATTTGTAAAAATAAGTTGAATTATGTAGAAAATAAGATTATATTAATATAAGGCAATTTTCGATATGAAGTTTGCAGGAAAACGGCGCAAGCCTGCCGAAGGAGTAACACTCTCAGGTGCCAGCATCTGCTGGCGCAACTGTAAATGGATCGACTCTCTGGAGAGTTCTGGATAAACACAGAGGCCGAAGGTGCAACATATAGTTCTTTATAAGCAGTTAATAATGGATTACAAGACAATATTATGACTTCTTATAAAGAGGGTATATGAATCTCTCAGGCAAAAGGACAGAGAAGGCATAAAGTATAATATAACTTGTTATATGATAAGTTGTATATTCTAAAATGTTATTTCTGATTTTATATTTATTCAGGCAATATTGTCTATAATTCCAATGCATTAAGTAAAAGTCTGTATATTAGTAATGTATGATTTTGCAGTGTGGGATCAGTATAGGCTTATACTATGCTGTAGTTTAGATATGAAAGGTAGAAAGTACAATGTGGAATTCAATTAATCAGATTCTTACGAACATTGATAATTTCGTCTGGGGTGTGCCGCTTATGGTAATTATCCTTTTTGGCGGAATATTATTGACAGTTCGTCTTGGTTTATTACAGCTCAGAAAGCTCCCTTTAGCATTAAAATGGATGGTTAAAAATGAAGAAGAGGCCGAAGGCGAAATTACAAGTTTTGCCGCATTATGCACAGCTTTAAGTGCAACTATTGGTACTGGTAATATCGTTGGTGTTGCAACAGCAGTCTGTGCAGGTGGTCCGGGTGCATTATTCTGGATGGTTATAACAGCATTTTTTGGAATGGCAACTAAGTATTCAGAAGGTCTTCTTGCTGTTAAATACAGAGTTATAGGAGAAGACGGACACAGTCTTGGCGGACCATTCTATTATATAGAGCAGGGAATGGGCAAGAACTGGAAATGGCTTGCTAAGTTATTTGCATTTTTTGGTGTCTGTGTTGGACTTTTTGGTATTGGTACATTTAGTCAGGTAAATGGTATTTCAAGTGCCGTTAATGGTTTTTTCGATGCGAATAATGAGCATTGTGTCAATATTCCATTTCTTGGCGAGTACTCATGGTCAGTAGTAATCGCTTCACTTATTCTTGCAGTCTGTGTTGCACTTGTGCTTATAGGTGGTGTTAAGAGAATCGCAAGCGTAAGTCAGGTTGTAGTGCCATTTATGGCAATTATATATGTATTATTTGTTGCAGTTTTAGTAATAGCTAATATTACTAGAGTTCCTGCGGCATTTAAGGTTATCGTAGAAGCAGCATTTTCTCCTAGGGCAATCACTGGAGGAGCAGTCGGAAGTATGCTTGTTGCTATGCAGAAAGGTGTGGCACGAGGCATATTCTCTAATGAGGCAGGACTTGGTAGTGCACCTATAGCTGCGGCTGCGGCACAGACTAACGAACCTGTAAGGCAGGGACTTGTAAGTATGACAGGTACATTTATTGATACAATTGTAATCTGTACTCTTACAGGACTTTCAATTGTAATAACAGGTGCATGGCAGGTTGAAGGCATTGAGGGTGTAGCAGTTACTACATATGCGTTCCAGAATGGACTTCCATTCCCGGCACAGGTGTCTTCTTTTGTGCTTATGCTCTGTCTTGTATTCTTTGCATTTACAACAATTCTTGGCTGGGACTATTACAGCGAGAGATGTCTTGAATATCTTAGCGGTGGTAATATGAAACACGTTAAAATATACCGCTGGATATACATATTAGCAGTATTTATTGGACCTTATATGACAGTAAGTGCGGTATGGACAATCGCTGATATATTTAACGGACTTATGGCACTTCCTAATATGATTGCGTTATTCGCATTGAGTGGAGTTGTAGTTAAGGAAACTAAGAGCTTCTTTGAAAGACATAAGAATCAAAAGCTTTAATTTATAAATATTGTAGATATCCAAGAGTTCTTTAAAATAAAGCATTGAGCGGAAAAACTATAAAATAATGGCAATATCTCCTGTCCTTAAGTGGCGCGGAGGTATTGCCATTATTTGGTATATTAATCCGGTGTATTGACAAAAAATGATATGTTCATATATACTTATCAAGGTTAGCTGTGATTAACTAGGGTTAGTCGCTACAAGACAATAAGAAAGGACATCGAAACATTAATGAAGAATATCATTAAATCCCCAATTAAACTTTTATGGCTTATGATAGGAATTGTGTCAATGGTACTCGGTGCAATAGGTGTCGTACTTCCAGTATTGCCAACAACGCCATTTTTATTATTAGCATCTTTCTGCTTTGCCAAAGGCTCTGACAGATTTCATAAGTGGTTTATTGGAACAAAGCTTTACAAAAAACATCTTGAAAGCTTCGTTACCAGTCGTTCAATGACATTAAAGACTAAGTTGTGCATACTTCTGCCAGCATCAGCAATGCTTATATTGGCAATGCTTGCAATGTCTAATATATATGGGCGTGTATTTATTGTATTTTTGATAATATTCAAGTACATATATTTCTTTACAAGAATTGAAACAGTTAAGGCGTAAGCTTATGCCTGTTAGTTAATTATAGGCTTGGAAAATGTTTTCACGAGTTCTACAAGCATATCAACAGTTTTGTCCATACCTTCGATGGTTATGTGTTCGTAAGGACCGTGGTAGGCGTGTCCGCCAGTGCCAAGGTTAGGGCAGGGAAGTCCCATATAACTTAACATACAGCCGTCAGTGCCACCTCTTATTGGAAGTATAAGGGGTGGTATATTAGTATTCTTGCAGGCTTTCACAGCATTTTCTATAAGAAACATACATTTTTTTGATAATCTCAGCCATATTGCGGTACTGGTCAGTGATAGTGAGCTGTACAGTTCCAGCACCCCATTTTTCATTCATAATCTTTTCAATGTGGCACAGTGTGGCTTTCTTTGCTTCAAATAATGAAGCATCGTGGTCACGGATTATATAATTAAGGTGTGCTTCTGCAACATCACCAGACATACTTATAAGATGATAGAAGCCTTCGTAATTCTCCGTTTCCCTTGGTATCTCCATAGCCGGCAGGCAATTATTAATTTCCATAGCTACTAAGGAAGCGTTAATCATAGTATCCTTAGATGAGCCGGGGTGGACATTAAAACCTTTCACAACATATTCAGCTTTGGCGGCATTGAAATTCTCGTACTGTATCTCACCCTCAGTATCGCCATCAACAGTGTATGCGTAATCAGCTCCGAAGCGTTCAACGTCAAAATGTTCAGTACCCATACCAATCTCTTCATCAGGCGTAAATGCTACGCAAATTGCAGGATGTTCAATATTATTAGCAGTGATATATTCAATCATAGTAAGAATTTCAGCAATTCCAGCCTTATCATCTGCACCAAGAATAGTTGTTCCATCAGAAGTTATAAGAGTTCTGCCCTTTAAAGAAGCAAGATGTGGAAAAGTATCAGGACTTAGTATAAGTCCGCTGTTACCAAGCACTAAGTCCCCACCATCATAATCAGGAGTCACAACAGGATTGATATCACCATTGCAATAATCAGACACAGTATCCATATGGGCAATAAAACCAATTGAAGGAAGCTTCTCAAGCCCCTTAGTTGCAGGCAGTCTGCCATAAAGATAACAATGTTTATCAAGCTTAACATCACTAAGTCCAAGCTCAGTCATCTCGTCTTTAAGAAGCCCAGCCAGCTTAAACTGACACTCAGAAGAAGGTGACTTTCCACTCTCTTCATCACTAGGAGTTCTGACAACAACATACTTTAATAATCTTTTATAAGCTTTCATAACAAATCCTCATTTCTGTATATATTATAATATTCCCCGTCCTCATAAAATTAAAACCATAACCTAACATAATTCCCTCATATAATATAACACAACCCACAAAATTATGTTAAAATAAATCAGAGGTTAATAGACTAATAGATTAGGAGAAATACTATGAACAACATTAAAAAACTTTCCACTGCTGGTGTCCTATGTGCAGTCGCAGTAGCTGGAAGCCTGATTTCATTTCCGGTATTTGGAAGTAAATGTGCACCAGTACAACATATGGTTAATATATTCTGTGCCGTCCTTTTAGGACCCGGATACGGCGTAATGGCTGCATTTGTTGCCTCACTTATAAGAAATCTGCTTGGAATGGGAAGCCTTATGGCATTTCCGGGAAGTATGTTCGGTGCATTGATATGCGGTATTGTATACAAAAAGGACCTATAATATTATTGCAACAATGATAGGAGAAGTAGCAGGAACATCAATACTTGGTGGTTTGTGTGCATATCCGGTTGCAATATTCCTTATGGGAAAAAGTGCCGCAGGAATAGCATTTTATGCGTATATAATTCCATTTTTTATATCAACTGCCATGGGTGCGGTCATATCTGGAATAATAGTATTCAGCATAAAAAAGGCAGGCTTGTTAGTTAAGATTCAGGACAATCTTGCAGGATAGACAATTCAATATGCAAAATCGATAGGCATATATAGGAGAATACAAGCTATTGTAAGCAATGATAAAAGACGTTGTAATATTCAATACAGTGATAATCATATATGGAAAAAGACAAGCTTTCTGTATAGAAAAGAGGGTTTCAGTGAATGTTTGAAAAATATAATAAAAAAGTGTGCATAACAGACATCCGCATTATACCACTGCATAACGAATTATGTGAGCATTAATGATTGTGCCAATATAGTGCTTGCGTGCGGTGGTGCACCTATAATGGCGGAGGATATTAATGAGGTGAGCCAGATAACCTCATTATGCCAGGGACTTGATATTAATATCGGGATGCTTAATGATAATAAATTATCATCAATGCTTAAAGCAGGTGCTACAGCCAATGAACTTGGAATACCAGTAATACTTGACCCCGTTGGCGCTGGTTCATCAGATTACAGAATTAAAGCTGTCCAAAATCTTATGTCCAATGTACAGTTTGGTGTTATAAGAGGAAATGTATCCGAGATAAAAGCAATAGCCGCAAAGCAGGGAATTCATAATATAGCAGCTGGAGTATATGACACTATGCAGAAAGATAAGTCTGCTATGGGTGTTGAGGCGGGGATTGCCGATAAAATTACAGATGATAATATAAAAGAAATGGCAGATTTTATTAATAAGCTGTCCCAAAAGACAGGTGCTGTGATTGCGGTTACAGGCGGAATTGATATGGTTGCTGATGAGAACCGCGTATATGCAATAAGGAATGGTCATAAGATGATGAGCCTTGTTACCGGTGCCGGTTGTCAGCTGTCAGCTCTTACATCAGCATATGTAGCAGCGGATAAAGAGCATATATTAGAAAGTGTATGTGCAGCTGTTAGCGTAATGGGAATAAGCGGAGAGCTTGCATACCGCAGAATGGCAGAAGTGGATGGCAATGCAAGCTACAGGAATTATATAATTGATGCTGTATACAATATGACAGACGACACTTTGAAAGAATTGGGAAGAATAGAGCGTATATAGTGTGTAAAAATATGAAATATATACAAGATATGTGAAAACATGGTGTATATAAATGATACAGAGATATATATCGTGACAGTGCATAGGTATATAATATTTGATAGCAGAGGAATAATATATGAGCAGTTATTTTTATTTTACAAGACACGGACAGACTATATGGAATGTAGAGAATAAAATATGTGGTGCAACAGACATTGCACTTACAGAGCTTGGACATAAGCAGGCAATAGAATTAGGTGAGTGTATCAAAATGGGAAATATACATATTGATGAGATATTATATTCTCCACTTATAAGAGCGGCTGACACAGCAAAGCATATATCAGAAACCGCTGGCATACCGTGCAGAATGGAAATGCGTTTAAAGGAGCAGAATTTTGGAAAATACGAGTCTACACCAAGAGATGGCAGGGAATTTGCGGCGGCTAAGATGAACTTTGTTGATGATTTCGATGGCGGAGAGACAATGCTTCATCTGAGCCAGAGGATATATAATCTTATAGATGATATAAGAAATGACAATTCTGATAAAATATATCTTCTGGTTGCGCATAATGGTATTTCGAGGATTGTCGAGTCATATTTCAGGAATATGAGCAATGATGAAATTTTCAGGCTTTGGAATTAAGAACTGTGAACTTAAAAAGTATGAATTTAAAGATAAAAATGCTTAGAAAATGCGTAGAAGGTGTGTGTAAAGGAGTAACAATATATGGATTATAAGCTTCTTATTGATACAGCGGCTCTTGCGGGTATGATTATGTTAGAAAATGGAGCTGAGATATACAGGGTTGAGGAAACAATCGATTATATGCTTAAAACATCAGGTTTAAAGACTACACAGGCATTTGTTGTATCAACGGGATTTATGATTTCTTTAGATGATCCGTCAATAGATGCACTGACAGTTGTCAGGAGAGTGGACAGAGGGGCAACCAACCTTAATATGATAGCTCAGGTCAATGACATATCAAGAAAGTTTTATAAAGGAATAATATCATTAGAGGAGGCATTTTCGCAGTTAAAGCATTTAAAGAAGAATCAGTATCCGTGGTGGTTAAAGGATATATGCACAGTATTCGTTGGGCTTTTCTTTACGGGAATGTACGGCGGCAATGGCGTGGATATGCTGTTTACAGGGATAGTTGGCGTATTCTTGGCTATATGGTTACACGCCGCCGGCAGTATGAAGCTTAATTCCCTTATAAAAGACCTGACAGCTTCTATTATATTGTCAGTTGTGGCAAGGGTACTCATTCATCTTAATCCACTTGCCCATCTTGATTTAATAATAATAGGTTCGATAATGGTACTTGTTCCCGGGGCTGCAATAACCAACGCAATAAGAGATACTCTCCACGGCGACTACGCCTCTGGCAATGCCAATATCCTCCAAGCCTTCACCGAAGCCGCCCTAATAGCCCTGGGCGTCTACATAGGCCTGGTAATAATATCCTAAAAACGAGCCGCCGGTCCTTAGCCGGCAGCCCAAGCTGGCGGCTGAGTACCGCTGCGAGCGGCACTCAGCGCAAGCGTGTCGCCGTTGTACTTGCTGGGAGCTGGCAATCCAGCCACAACGTAAATAATATCACCCACACATCAAGGAAAAGATAAAATTCAGGAGGCCATCCATATGCTACTTCAATGCCTATTCGCTTTCGGTGCAATCATAACATTTTCAGTAATAATAGAAGCCCCAAGAAAATGCCTGCTAGTTAACGGCATACTAGGTCTTGCAGGCTGGGCAATCTATTTGTATACAGAACAGTTCACATCAGTTCTTATGGCAACCTTTATGTCAGGACTTGTGCTTGCAATAATCTCCCACATACTGGCAAGACTTTTAAAGACACCGGTTACAACAACACTTATACCGGCGATATTAACAATAGTTCCTGGAGCTGGAATGTACCAGACGGTATATTACCTGTTCACATCAGATACACAGCAGGCATTATCAAGTCTTGTTGGAACAATTGGTGCGGCAGGGGCAATTGCGATAGCCATATTTATTGTTGATGCATTAGTTGCTGTAGTTAAACGTATTGTATTATAAAGGAGAGATGGTATGACATTACAACAGCTGTCTTATCTTATAAAAGTTGCTGAGTGCGGCAATATAACAGAGGCTGCGGAACAATTATATATATCACAGCCAAGTCTTAGCACGGCAATAAGCAATCTTGAAAAAGAGATGGGTGTTACAGCTTTTATAAGAAACGAAAAAGGGCGATTATAGTAACCCACGAGGGTGAAGAACTATTGTCGTTTGCAAGAATGTTATTAGAGCAGGCGGATATTATGAAAGAGCATTTCGGGGTTGTTAATAAAAGAGATCCGAAGTTTTCAGTATCGTGCCAGCATTATTCATTTGCCGTTAATGCTTTCGTTGATGTTGTTAATCAATTTGATGCAGATAAATACAGTTTTATATTAAGGGAAACACAGACAGGCGAGATTATAGATGATGTTGCTTATGGCAAAAGTGAACTTGGAATACTATATCTGTCAGATAATAATGAGGAAGTAATAAGCAAGCTTCTTAAGAAAAATGACCTTGTATACGAACAGCTTATTGAAGCAAAGCCGCATGTATTTATATGCAAGAAGCACCCGCTTGCAGATATGGATTTTGTGACGATTGAAGATTTAAAACCGTATCCATATCTTGTATTTGAGCAGGGCGAGAGAAATTCATTTTATTTCTCAGAAGAATTCTTAAGCGTGCTTGATTTCCCTAAGAATATACAGGTGCGTGACAGGGCTACTTTATTTAATCTCGCAATAGGACTTAATGGATTTACCGTAAGTTCGGGGATTATTGATGAGAAGCTCAATGGCTCAGATATCATTGCCAAGCCGTTAAAATCCGATTGCATTATGAGGATAGGACTTGTCAGAAAGAAGAATATAATGCTTAGCAGATACGCAGAATTCTATATAAAAGCATTGAAAAATAACTTATCCATAGTTTAAAACTATGATTAGCGTAATAAATTAAGTATTTTATTAAAAATTCATATAATGATAATATGACCTCAGGTTGTTCAGTATATTAGTCGAACAGCCTGAGGTTAATTAATTTGGAGGATATATATGCAGACATCGGTTATTGGGTTTCCAAGAATTGGAACTTTAAGAGAATTAAAATTTGCAAGTGAAAAGTATTTCAGAGGTGAGATTAGTTCACAGGAATTATTAGATACAGCTAAGAATTTAAGAAAGATACATTGGACTATACAGAAGAATGAAGGAATAGATTTCATTCCAAGTAATGATTTCTCATTTTATGACACATTGCTTGATACAGCAGCTGCACTTGGAATTGTTCCAAGAAGATATAAGGAGCTTAATTTATCAGGTCTTGATACATATTTTGCAATGGCAAGAGGCTATCAGGGAGAGTCTGGTGATGTTAAGGCACTGGCAATGAAGAAATGGTTTAATACTAATTACCATTATATTGTACCAGAGGTTGAAGATGATACAGTTATTAGGCTTTCAGCAGACAAACTCCTTAATGAATACAAAGAAGCTAAGGAACTGGGCATTACAACAAAGCCGGTAATCGCTGGTCCTTATACAGTTCTTAAGTTATGCAGATTTACAGAGAACAAGGGCATTGATGATTTTTTAGATGATTTTATTGCAGCTTACAAGGAGCTTATAGCTTTATGTAACGATAATAACATAAGCTGGTTACAGCTTGATGAGCCTGCACTTGTATATGATTTGAGTGATGCTGACAAGGCTTTATTTAATAAGATATATGATGAACTTCTTAAGGAAAGGGGTAACTGCAATATACTTCTTCAGACATATTTCGGAGATGTAAGGGATATATATGAGGACATTATTAATAAGCCATTTGCAGGTGTTGGACTTGATTTTAATGAGGGAAGAAAGACATTTGAATTAGTAGAAAAATATGGTTTTCCAGCTGGTAAGCTTTTATTTGCTGGTGTTGTAAATGGAAAGAATATATGGAAGAACAACTATAAGAAGACATTAGATTTAATAAGCAGTATTAAAAATGCCTGTGATAATAATATAAATGTTGTTATATCAACTTCCTGCTCATTATTACACGTTCCATATACATTAAAGCACGAGGATAAATTAGCTGACAGCTATAAAATACATTTCTCATTCGCAGAAGAAAAGCTTACAGAGCTTGCCGAGTTAGGTGTTCTTGCTGATAAGAAACAGGATAAGGTTAAGAGTGAAAATGCCTATATTGATAACCAGAAGGTATTTGAGGAAGAAAGAAACTGCCATAACGCAGAGGTTAAGGAAAGACTTGCTAATATTAAGGAAGAAGATTATGTACGTCTTCCATTAAGAAGTGAAAGACAAAAGCTTCAGAAGGAGAAACTTGGTCTTCCGGAATTTCCAACTACAACTATTGGTTCATTTCCTCAGACTAAGGAGATTAAGGCAGAGAGAGCGGCTTACAGAAAGAATGAAATATCAGAAGAAGAGTATACACAGTATATTAAGAAGCAGATTGCTGATTGCGTAAAATGGCAGGAGGAGATTGGTCTTGATGTGCTTGTACACGGTGAATATGAAAGAAATGATATGGTTGAGTATTTCGGCGAGGCACTTGAGGGATATTTATTCACACAGAAGGCGTGGGTTCAGTCTTATGGTACAAGATGTGTTAAGCCACCAGTAATATGGGGTGATGTATACAGAAAGAAGCCAATGACAGTTGACTGGTCAGTGTATGCACAGTCATTAACTAATAAGCCGATGAAGGGTATGCTTACAGGACCTGTAACTATATTAAACTGGTCTTTCCCAAGAGAAGATATAACTATAAAAGAGTCAATATTGCAGATTGCACTTGCAATAAGAGATGAAGTTCTAGACTTAGAGGCGGCAGGAATTAAGGTAATACAGATTGATGAGGCAGCATTAAGAGAGAAGCTTCCACTTAGAAAGTCAGACTGGTATAATGAATATCTTGATTTTGCAATTCCTGCTTTCAGGCTTACACACAGCGGAGTAAAGAATGATACACAGATACATACACATATGTGCTATTCAGAATTCACAGATATAATTCCAGCAATAGACGATATGGATGCTGATGTTATCACATTTGAAGCTTCACGTTCAGACCTTTTAATATTAGATTCTTTAAGAGAGAATAATTTTGAGACAGAAGTAGGACCGGGAGTATATGACATACATTCTCCAAGAGTTCCATCAGTTGATGAAATTGTTAATGCGTTAAATATAATGCTTACTAAAATCAGCAGGGACAAACTCTGGGTTAATCCAGACTGCGGCTTAAAGACACGAGGTGTAAAGGAAACAGATGCCAGCTTAAGAAATATGGTTGAGGCGGCTAAGATAATAAGAAACAGATAAATAAGTTATAGGCAGAGCCTGTTCCTCTTGAAAGATTATACTTAAGTCCACAGTGCAGATTTGCATCTTGTGAAATAGGTAATAAGCTTACAGAGGAACAACAGTGGGCAAAGCTTAAGCTTGTAAAAGAAATCGCAGAGGAAGTGTGGGGATAATCCAATCTATCTTACAGAGATTTCTTCATTACAGTAAAGACAGCGGTATTTGCCTGATGGATACAGCTTGAAAATGTGTTCACAGCCTGTTTCGATACTTGTAATACAGCGTGGATTTTTACATTTTTATAACATTGGTTAAGATTTTAGGTGGAAGAGGATGATATTTTTTATCAACTTTTCCATCTTTAATTATAATCAGAGTTATCTGTTTATTAATGTAACCAAGAATATCTAATCTTTCAGGAAGCTCAGTTCCTTCTATCTTGATTAAATCTTTACAGCCGTACTTTTCGCTTTTTACATATTGAAGGAGTGCAACAGAATGTGACTGTGCATCAAGGTTTAAAAGGCGGTATATATCTAACCCCTGTCCAGCAGGGATATGGTCGATTACTACACCATTTTGCAAAGAATCTATATTTTAACATTATAATCTCCATTCTATTTTACTATAGTACTTTTTTTTCCTGTGAGTGGGTCTGTAAGTTCAAGTAAACTCATAATAAGAGCCATACGGATATATTTGCCATTCTGCACCTGTTCAAAATAGGCGGCACGCTTATCAGTATCTACATCAGTTGATATTTCATCAACTCTTGGCAGAGGGTGAAGAACCGGCATATCGGCAGGGGCAAGCTGTAATTTCTCTTTATTAAGTATATAAGTATCTTTAATCTTATATAATCCTCTTCATTAAAGAAACGCTCACGCTGTACCCTTGTCATATAAAGCACGTCAAGCTCTGGGAGTGTATCTTCAAGGCTTCTTACTTCTTTATATATTGATTTATTAGGAATAAGAGTATCTTCTATAAGATAATCGGGAACTTTTAATTCTTCTGGTGATATAAAATAGAACTTATTTTTCATTGAAACGTACAAGGCTGTTCACAAGAGAATGTACAGTTCTTCCAAAGTTTTAAATCACCGCAGAAACCAACAGTCAGGTTATCAATGACGTCCCTTTCTATGGCGTATTGTCATCAGGTCAATTAATGTCTGGGTTGGGTGGTTGTGACCGCCGTCACCAGCGTTGATAACTGGAATTGATGAATACATAGAAGCTCTTAAAGGCGCCCCTTCTTTTGGGTGGCGCATTGCAATAATGTCGGCATAACAGCTTACAACACGGGCGGTATCTGCGACAGTTTCGCCCTTGGTGGCACTTGACTGGTTAGCACCGGCAAAGCCTAAGGTCTTTCCTCCAAGGCTTAACATTGCTGACTCAAAGGATAAACGAGTTCTTGTGCTTGGTTCATAGAATAAAGTAGCAAGCTTTTTGCCGTCAGCAACGTGGCTGTAGGCTTCTTCATTAGAAGCAATCCTGTCAGCTAAGTCTAAAATGCTTATTGTTTCATCAAGTGTAAAATCAAGAGGGTCAATTAAATTTCTCATAGCCATTCTCCCTTTGTTAAATATTGGTTTCTCTCTGCCCCGACAGATATGAACTGGATTTCGTGATTAAGCAGCTTTTCAAGCTTTTCAATATAATTTCTTGCATTATCAGGAAGTTCATCATATGTGCGGTATTTTGATATGTCTGTAAGCCAGCCTGGCATAAGTTCAACAACAGGCTTGTACATATCTATTATTGTCTGTCGGGTCAAATTCTGTTACGACAGTATTTTTATATTTATAACCTGTTATAATAGGGATTTCTCTCATATAGCTTAAGATATCTAATTTGGTTAATGCTATTAAATCTGAATTCTGGCATTTAAGGCCATAAGCACTGGCAACAGCATCAAATGGTCCGACACGCCTTGGTCGTCCTGTAGCAGCACCATATTCGCCGCCGTATTTACGAAGGAGCTTCTGCCATTCTTCAGACATTGCATTTTCTGCAACAAATGGACCAGCACCTACACAGGTTGAATAAGCTTTTAAGACACCGACAATATGGTTAAGTGGGGCATAAGGTATGCCAGCACCTAAAGGGCCATAGGCAGCTATTGTAGATGAGCTTGAAGTGTAGGGGAATATACCATAATCAATATCCCTCATAGCGCCTAACTGGGCTTCAAGAACTACTTTTTTATTATCAGCTAAGGCATTATTTAAGAAAATGCCTGTATCACAT
>ENA-OQDC01001303-OQDC01001303.1-human-gut-metagenome-genome-assembly--contig:-NODE-1303-length-13080-cov-3.702540_pt1 | contig 13080 bp, 7 predicted proteins | sample MGYA00242770_ERZ504601 | MGnify/ENA primary metagenome ERZ504601 (study PRJEB26092, sample SAMD00036305) | human gut metagenome | host: Homo sapiens | study: EMG produced TPA metagenomics assembly of...
ACAGGGCAAGGCGACCTACATCAAGGACATGACCGACAACGAGGGGAACCTGTTCAGTGCTTTCGTCCGTGTCAACCACGAGCGGGCGAAGTTCGATTTCTTCAAATGGAACCCGGACAAGAGCAAGAAACAGGAACAGTCGCAGCAGGCGGCCGTCCGTCAGGACGGAACGAAGCCGGCAAACGCCGTCAGCCGGAACCGCCCGGTACAGAAAGCCGATAAGAAAGGGGTATCCATCTGATCATTCACATGAATAATACAATAATTATATGAAAGTTATCATTGCAGAAAAGCCCAGCGTGCACAGGGCATAGCGTCCGTAGTGGGCGCACGCCAACGGAAAGACGGGTATCTAACGGGGGACGGATATGCCGTAACATGGGCATTCGGGCATCTGGTCGGTCTTGCCATGCCCGAAAGCTACGGCTTTTCCGGCTTCCGCCGGGAACACCTCCCCATATTGCCGCAGGAGTTCAGGCTTGTACCCCGTCAGGTGCGGGAGGGTAAGGTGTACAAGGACGATCCCGGAGTGGTCAGGCAGCTGGAAGTGCTCCGGGAGCTGTTCGACAGGTGCGAGTCCATCATCGTCGCCACCGACGCAGGTCGTGAGGGAGAGTTGATTTTCCGTTACGTGTACAACTATCTCGGCTGTACCAAACCCTTTGTCCGTCTGTGGATCTCCTCGCTCACCGACAAGGCCATCCGTGAAGGGTTGCGGAATCTCAGGGAGGGAAGCCTTTACGACAATCTTTACCTCTCCGCTAAAGCCCGCAGCGAGGCGGACTGGCTCGTGGGCATCAACAGTTCTCAGGCGCTCAGCCTTGCCGCCGGGCAGGGCGTGTTCTCTTTGGGACGGGTGCAGACACCCACATTGGCGATGATCTGCTCACGATACCGGGAGAACAAACAGTTCAAGCCCCGGACCTATTTTCGGATAAAGGTTTCGACAGCTAAAGACGGTATCGACTTTTCCGCATGGTCACAAGACCGCTTCGATGACCTCGGCTCAGCCACCGCCAAGTTCCGTGAGGTGGAGAACGACGGTAAGCTCGTTGTCACTTCCGTGGAGTACAGGGAGGCTGTTCAGGAACCGCCATTGCTCTATGACCTGACTGCCTTGCAGAAAGAGGCCAACAGCAAACTGGATTTCTCCGCAGACAAGACGCTCACGCTTGCGCAAAGCCTATATGAAAAGAAGGTACTAAGTTATCCACGTACCGGCAGCCGTTATATATCCGAAGATGTTTTTGAGGAAATCCCCTCACGCATAACGCTCTTGCAACAATATCCACGCTTCGCCGCCATCGCATCCGTTCTACGGGACACACCGCTCAACCGTCGGTCGGTTGATGATGCCAAAGTCACCGACCACCATGCGCTGCTCATCACCGAGAACCTGCCCGAAGGGTTGTCGAAAGACGAGCAGGCTATCTACGAAATGGTGGCCGCACGCCTGCTCGAAGCCTTCTCCCCGCATTGCGTCAAGGAAATGACCGACGTGACCTTGTCCGCAGGCGGTGGGATATTCACCCTCAAAGGGACGGTCATCAAGTCTGCCGGCTGGCGTGCCGTGCGTGGCGAGCCGGAAGAAGAGGGGGAAGAAACCACGTTGCCGGGGCTGCAAACAGGTGAAACCCTGCCATTGCTCGCTTCCGAAACGGTGGAGAAGCAGACCAAGCCCAAACCGCTGCATACCGAGAGTTCCCTGCTTTCCGCTATGGAGCATTGCGGCAAAGAGATCAGCGATGAACAGTTGCGTGCCGGAATCCGGGAGGTCGGTATCGGCACTCCGGCTACCCGTGCAGCCGTCATCGAGACATTGTTTACCCGTGGCTATGTACGCCGGGATAAGAAAAATCTGATGCCTACCGAAAAAGGGCTGGCGGTTTACGATACGGTAAAGGATAAGAAGATTGCCGATGTTGAAATGACAGCGACATGGGAGAACACCCTCGCCCGGATAGAAGCCGGAGAGGCCGATGCCCTCTCTTTCCACCGGGACATAGAGGTCTACACCGCACAGATCGTGACCGAGCTGCTGGCTACCACCCTCAATGTGACTCCTTCAGGGGAACAATGTACTTGTCCCAAGTGCCGAGAATGCCGCATCCTGTTCTTTGATAAGGTCGCCAAATGTGCCGATGTCGATTGTAACTTCACCCTGTTTCGCAACAAGGGAGGCAAGGTACTGACCGATAAGCAGATCGTTGAGCTGGTGACCAAAGGACGTACCTCTCTTGTCAAAGGCTTCAAGAATCGTGAGGGCAATAGCTTCGACGCCGCACTGGTGCTTCATCCTGACTTTACCGTAGGCTATTCCTTTCCGGAAAGGAAACCGCAGGAAAAGAAAGGTGGCAGGAAGAAATAAACCGAATTGTATCACTAATAATCCGATAATTATATGAATCAGAATAAATCCAACGTGCCGGTATCCGTAGCGGAAGAGCCGGATGAATTATCTTATTACCGTCTTACCCTGTTGTCTTTCCTGCGTGAATCGCATCCGGATTTGGCGGATGACGAGTCTTTTGTCGCCACCCGTAGTACCATGCCGCCGAAGCCTTCAGCGCAGCCATCCGTTCCGGCCTGACTTACGACGATGCGGCACAGCAGGCGAACGACCTGCTTTTTCAAGGGTTGCATTTCTCACCTTTGGACACGCTGATCACCGTCCTTTTGGAACGAGTTCGCCGCCGAATCCCCGAAGGTAACGCACGCAACGTGGCCTTGCAGTTGCTGCCCGAATGCCGGAAGGTCTTCTCCGGCTATACGCTCTCGGATGATTTCATGTTCAACCCGGAGTTCGATCGGCTGTATGACGAACTGACCGACACGGTTACAATCTGGTTGGAAGAGAATGGCTTATAATAAAAAGGCGCATCTCAGGGACAATATAGAGGCAATCCGGCTGATGTTCCGTTTGGAGAAGGAACAGCGTACCGCCACCCCGGAGGAAGCGGGCATACTCGCCGCCTACTCCGGGTTCGGGGGTATCAAGGCGGTTCTTTCTCCTTTCGGGAAACTCACCGACATACTCCGCTGGACACAGGCCGACCGTGAGCTGTTCCCCCTGATTACGGAACTTCACAACGTCCTACGTGACGGAGCCGCTGACGAACGTGAGTACAAGCGGTTGGTGGAAAGCGTGAAGGCATCCACCTTCACCGCTTTCTACACGCCACCGGCCATTATCGACGCTATTGCTTCTTCTTTGGGCGAACACGGGGTATCGCCCGGCCGTTTCCTCGATCCTTCATCGGGAACCGGCAATTTTGTTTCAGCCTTCCAACCGCAATGCTACTCCGCATCCGGCAACTCGCCGGAAATGGTCACCTATGAAAAGGATTTGCTGACCGGCCGCATCCTTTCCCGGCTTCATCCCGAAGCGCAGGTCAACATCAAGGGCTTCGAGGAGCTTCCCCCGCATCGCAACGGCTATTTCGACGTGGTGAGCAGCAACATCCCTTTCGGTGACATACGTATTTTCGATCCCTCCTTCGACAACGGTACGGCCAGACGTTTTGCGCTGAACACACTGCACAACTATTTCTTTGTCAAAGGGCTGGACGCTGTCCGTGAGGGAGGTATCCTTGCTTTCATCACCTCGCAGGGGGTGATGAACTCCGCTATGGCTCATCCCATAAGGCAATACCTGATGAACCGATCCCGGCTGCTCTCGGCTGTCCGCCTGCCCAACAACCTCTTTACAGACTATGCCGGTACGGAGGTGGGCAGCGATCTGATCCTTTTACAGAAGGATACGCTTTCCCAAAGGGAGTACACCCCGCTCGAACACGCTTTCGTGGAAGTCGGCACGCAGGCCGACGGGACAACACAGAACGAGTATTTCGAGCGTACCGCCGCTATTGTGCATACACGTGGGCATGTCGGTACCGATCCCTACGGTAAGCCGGCACGCATCTACCTGCATGACGGGGGCATGGAGGCCATCGCCGCCGACATGAAGTCTTTCCTTGACCGCAATCTCTCGGAACAGCTCGACTTGGACTTGTATCTCCGACATTCACCTGTACAGGAATTACGTGATTTGGTGAACCGTCCGGCAGAAACCATGCAGCAACGCATCGCACAAGTGCGGGAACTCAGTCAATCGGCGAACATAGACGGGCATTCCTCTTCCATGAATCAACAGACGGTACAGGTGGATCGTCGGGCTGTCACGCCGGAGCAACCATCAGCAGGTGCTCGGCAAACCACCGGAAAGACCACGCCGGAGCCGGTCATGTCTCTATATGACCTTTTCGGCTTCACTCAAGAGGAACGTTCACAAGTCAGGAAAAGGAAAACAAGGCGCAAGAAAGAGGACTCCGGGCAGCTGTCCCTTTTCGATATGCCTCCGTTGGAGCAACATTCTGCCATGCAGACCACCCCGGCCGAACCGACTCCCCAAGAAAAAGAACGGCAGGAGCAGGAACGACTGAAACAGGAACGTCTCCGGCAAGAGGAAAAAGCCGCCCGACAGGAACGCATGAAGCCCCGTCCTTATCCGGCCGGTCTGCTGGAGCATCACCGTAACGGCTCCCTTGTGTATGACGACGGACAGATAGGTTACCTTTCCGCCGTCGGCGAGGGCGCACCGGTATTCAACCCGTTGGAACTGCCCGAACGCCAACGCCGCCGTGCGTCGCTCTACATCGAGATACGTGACACCTACCATCACCTGTACGAGAACGAGGCCGCTACTCATACCGGGAATCCGGCGTTGCGCACCATGCTCAACACCCTTTACGATGATTTCATCCGTCAGTTCGGCAACCTGAACGACAAGAAGAACATCGACCTGTTCCGTATGGATGCGGGCAACCGTGAGATCTTGTCACTGGAGCGTTACATCGACGGCCAAGCGGTCAAAGCGGACATCTTCGACCATCCCGTTTCGTACAACATCAACGAGATCACCCATACCGACGACGTGCACGAGGCACTTACCGCCTCACTCAACAAATACGGCAACGTGGATATGGCGTACATGGAGTCCCTGACCGATAAATCGCAATCTGATCTGTTGGAGGAACTGCGTGGACGGATATTTTACAATCCCCTCTCGAAGAACTACGAGATTGCCGACCGTTTTATTTCCGGCAATGTCATGGCCAAGGCCGAACATATCGAGGAATATTTGCAGTCGCATCCCGATAACGGCGAGGCACGTATTTCTCTCGAAGCCCTGCGGCAGTCGCTTCCCACGCCCATACCTTTCGAGGATCTGGACTTCAATTTCGGTGAGCGTTGGATACCGGCGGGAGTGTACAGCCGCTATGCCTCATGGCTGTTCGACACGGACGTGTCCGTCTGCTATACCGCCAGCAACGACGAGTACAGCATCAAGGCCGACATGACCTCTCCACGCATCATGAACCAGTATTCGGTGCGTTCGGAGAGCCGCATCTTCAACGGCATCGCCCTCATGCGCCATGCCATCCACAACACCACGCCCAACATCACCAAGACCGTATTGGACAAAACGGGCAAGGAAATGAAGATACGTGACCCGGAGATTACCTTGCTTGCCAACAGCAAGATTGACGAAATCCGTAACGGCTTCTCCGACTGGCTCATGGAACAGTCGCCGGAGTTCAAGCGGAAAATGGCGGACATGTACAACCGTAAGTTCAACTGTTTCGTCCGTCCCAAGTACGACGGCTCGCACCAGAACTTTCCCGACCTCGACCTCAAGGGGCTGGGCATTCCCGACCTGTATCCCAGCCAGAAGGACTGCATCTGGATGCTCAAACAGAACGGAGGGGGGATCGCTGATCACGAGGTGGGAGGCGGCAAGACGCTCATCATGTGCTGTGCCGCCTACGAGATGAAACGTCTGGGACTGGCGAACAAGCCCCTTATCACCGGCCTGAAAGCGAATATCCACGAGATCGCCCAGACCTTCGCCACCGCCTACCCGAACGCCAAGGTGCTCTATCCCGGCAAGGAGGATTTCACGCCGGAACGCCGTGTCGAGATTTTTCACCGGATGAAGAACAACGACTGGGATGCCATCATCCTCTCGCACGAGCAGTTCGGCATGATACCGCAGTCCCCTGAAATCCAGCGTGACATCTTGCAGCAAGAGCTGGACAGCGTGGAGGAGAACCTCGAAGTCCTCTACCAGCAGGGGGAGGAAGTGAGCAACGCACAGATCAAGGGCATGGAGAAACGCAAGATGAACCTTGAAGTCAAGCTGAAGGAGCTGCTTCACGAGATCGAGACCCGCAAGGATGACGTGGCGGACTTCAAGCGCATGGGCATCGACCACCTCTTTGTCGATGAATCGCACCGGTTCAAGAACCTGACGTTCACCACCCGCCACGACCGTGTGGCAGGTCTGGGTAACAGTGAGGGAAGCCAGCGTGCGCTCAACATGCTGTTCGCCCTGCGTACCATCCAGCAGCGCACCGGCAAGGACTTGGGAGCCACCTTCCTGTCTGGAACCACCATTTCCAACTCGTTGACCGAGCTGTACCTGCTGTTCAAGTATCTTCGTCCCAAAGAGTTGGAGCGTCAGGGGATCAACTCCTTTGACGCATGGGCGGCGGTGTTCGCCCGGAAGTCCGTCGATTACGAGTTCTCCGTCACCAACGAGGTCGTGCAGAAAGAGCGTTTCCGTTACTTCATCAAGGTTCCGGAGCTCGCCTCGTTCTATTCCGAGATTACCGACTTCCGTACCGCAGCCGACATCGGCATCGACCGTCCGAAGAAGAACGAGATACTGCACAACATACCCCCGACACCCGACCAGCAGGAGTTCATACGGAAGCTCATCGAGTTCGCCAAGACCGGCAATGCCACCGTATTGGGACGCCCGCCCCTGAACGAAAAGGAGGAGAAGGCGAAGATGCTCATCGCCACCGACTATGCCCGGAAGATGTCGCTCGACATGCGGCTCATCGACCCGCTGTCCTACGGTGACGATAAAGACAATAAGGCCACCCATTGCGCCGATATGATTGCGGAGTATTACAATAAATACGCCGGGCATAAAGGTACGCAGTTCGTCTTTTCGGACTTGGGAACCTACAAGCCCGACCAGTGGAATCCGTACAGCGAGATCAAGCGCAAGCTGGTGGAGGATCACGGCATCCCCGAAGACCAGATACGTTTCATTCAGGAAGCCAAGACCGAGAAAAAGCGCAAAGCCATGATCGAGGCGATGAACGAGGGAAAGATACGTGTCCTCTTCGGCTCTACTGAAATGCTTGGCACGGGCGTCAACGCCCAGAAACGATGCGTCGCCATCCATCACCTCGACGCACCGTGGAGGCCTTCGGACTTGCAGCAACGGGACGGCCGGGGTATCCGCAAAGGCAACGAGGTAGCCAAGCTCTATGCGGACAACAAGGTGGACGTGATCATCTACGCCGTGGAGAAGTCGCTTGACAGCTATAAGTTCAACCTGCTCTACAACAAGCAGCTTTTCATCACCCAGCTCAAGCAGAACAACATGGGTTGCCGCACTATCGACGAGGGAGGCATGGACGAGAAGGGAGGCATCCCTTTCTCTGAGTACGTGGCGGTGCTCTCCGGGAATACCGACCTGCTCGACAAGGCACGGTTGGAGAAACGGATTGCCGGCATGGAAGGCGAGCGCAAAGCCTTCCAACGGGGCAAAGGGGAATCACGCATCAAGCTGGAAACCTTCTTGGCGAACCGGGCAAGCAACGATGACATCATTGCCCGTGTCAAGAAAGACAAAGCCGCCATCGAGAGCCGTATGCAGTACGACAAGGAGGGCAATAAGCTCAACCTCTTGAAGATTGACGGCGTGGCAAGCGATGATCCGAAAGTGATTGCCGCCAAGCTCCACGAGATAGAGGACAGGGAACGCACGCACGGCCAGCCGAAGGTCATCGGTTCGCTCTATGGCTTCGACATCCTTGTCAAGACCGACACCACCGTCAAGGACGGTCTGGACTTCTGTGAGAAACCGTTTCTTCGTGCGTGGCGAAGGCAACTTCCTCTACAATTACAACAACGGCCGCTTGGCAGTCGATCCGAAAACCGCCTGCCAGAACTTCATCAACGCCTTCGATAGCATCCCCCGCCTGATAGAGAAATACACAAAGGACAACGAAGCCATTGAGAAGGAACTCCCCGTCTTGGAACAGGTTGTCGGGGAAGTCTGGAAAAAGGAGGACGAGTTGAAGCAGCTCAAAGCCGACCTTGCCGCCCTCGACCGCAAGATCCTGCTCTCCCTCAAATCGGTGGATGCGCAGGAAAAGAGCACCGATGGCGTGATCGAAGTCGTGCCCTCCCAGCCGATAACGCCCGACGGACAGAACAACACCCCTGCCGCCGTCGGCATACCCGCTGCCGATGCTTCGCCCGGCACTCCCTCGTCGGATACTCTCCCCACACCGGGCACGCCCCCTGCTGAGCCTTATGTCCACCGAATGCCCGACTTCCTTACCAACAAACAGCGCACCCCGCCCAAGGTAAGCGAGATGCCCAAAAGCATCAGCATCAAAGAGGCGATGGGAGCACTCGGCGGCAAACTCGTCATCGGCGGCATCCCCAAGCCCGGCAACAAGGATGATCCCGATCCTGACCAGTCCCAAAGACCCAAACCGAAGTTGAAGTTATAGCCCCTATAACCGAAGCCATAAAGACAACCCCACCCTGCCAGCTTCCACGAAGCAGCAGAGTGGGGTTTATAATAATAGAATAGGCTTTTCAACGTATCAATATTTTTAGAGCATCAGGAAGTGGTTTATTAACATTTTCCTGTATTTGATTGATGCTGTCTTTGCTTGCAACGAGGAATGGAGCCATTGCCTTAATTTCATCTTTTGACAAATCTGCAAACATATTCACAACAATTCCCATAGCCATCCAACGATTATAATTTATTGATATCTCTATTGAAAATTCTAAAAGCTCCTGCTTCTCTTGCAATATTTGTGTGTTTTTCATCAATAAATGAGCATAGCTTACTAAAATATCAACATCCTCAAATTGAATCCAATAGTAATTATTTTCTTTATACGTTGTCAATAACAAATTTGCGATATTACCAATTTCTTTTTGTTTATGTTTAAGAAGTAATTGGAAATCATCTTTCTTCAATACTTTTAAATCTTGAATTAAAAGTCCTAAATCATTTTGCGATGTAAGCAAATATTGATAAATATCTTCTGCAAATTGTACATCATTTACTCCTGCTTTATGTTTTGAAACTATATCCTCTAAAGATAAAGCTGTCATTCTGGTTTTTTTGCAAATGTTCAATGCATTAATAATTTCTGATACGTTCTGATAACGATCATTTGGCATCACTTTTGTACATTTACCAATAATCGAAAAAATATCAGCACTCACTTTTGAAGAATTAACAAAAAGTGGACTTTCTCCATCTGAAAAGACGTAATAGAGCAATTTACCAATAGAGTATATATCACTCCTTTCATCAGCATCTCGACCTTTCCCGTCTATATATATTTCAGGCGCTACATAGTCATAAGTTCCCATAGTTTTATCATTTGTTGGAGTTAGGCATACAGAATCACGATTAATGAATTTTCCTAACCCAAGATCTGCAACTTTGACAATTCCTTTATATAATAGAGCATTACTTGGTTTAATATCTCGATGAATAATCTTTTGATTATGTAATAATTGAATACCTTCACATACTTGTAGAGAATAATCAAATTTTTCCTCTTCAGTTAAAATTCCATCTACAGCATCTTCTAATGACTGCTCACATAATGGCATGATAAAATAGGGTGGAATAGCATCTAAATTTTCATCAATTACATTGATTATATTAGAATCGTGAACTGATTTCATAATTCTAACTTCACGTTTAAATCTCAAAATAGATTCTTCATCATCCGTTCTACACGTTTTTAAAGCATAATAATTCCCATCTTTGCATACACGAAAAACAGTTCCCATACCACCTTCGCCAATATATTCTATTATCTCATATTCATCAATTTTATTTCCTATTTTCATGTCTATATTTACTAATTGTATATTATTCCTTACATATCTTCCATTGAAAAAAGCCTGCTCTCTATCTCATACTTAAACAAGACTTTCTTCCGTAATTCCTCTACTTTGAGCGCAAACAAATCCGGCTTGAAATTTTTGGATTGTCTTTTCACCTCTGCCACCAGAGCTTTTTTCTCTTCCGCATATAGTCCGACAATATCTATTTCATCCTGATCTTTATTATTCCTGCCTTGCCACCAAGAGCCTATATCTGCAAATTCCTTGCTTTCCATCATCTGTTGGCGGAAATACATTTCCAGAGCCAAACCGGAGAATGTCGGATAATCCTTTTTTATAATATCTGCCAAGCGTTCAAAATTCTGTATCTCTATATAATTTTGATACTTGATAAAATACCGGAACCAAAAACGTAAAAACATATCCGAAACATCATAACGGACGGTCTGGGAACCCTCCTTGGAGAGTATGGGCCGTTTCTTCTTTACCAGATCATAATCTTCATCCAATCTCTTCAATTGTCCGCCCAGACTCATTCCCCCCATAACCGCTTCCATTTCCGGTAGGGTGTTCTTACCATTGGAGATTGCTGATAAGATAGAAAAGTAATTACCATACTTTTTCCCGAACTCCTGTATCAGCAAAGCCTGTCCTTCAGTCAGAAAGGAGGAATCGGGTTGCAACATGAAATCGACCATGCTTTCCATGCTTGTACATCCATGGTCCATAAACTGCTCGATATACTTTGGGACACCACCGGTAAAGGTATAGAGTGCCAACAAGTCATCTTTAGTATAGTCAGCCTTATGATCCGATATGATTTCTTTCAATACGGAAGTAGTAAAAGGTGCTAACTTTATGATACTGTCAGCACGGCCATACAGCGGTTCTTTTGAATCCCTGAAAATTTTATTCATAAGGGTATAGACCGAACCACTCACGATAAGATTGACATGGCTCTGTTTCCTCAGTCGATCCCAAGTATCCTGCATCAAACTGTAAATCTCTTGATTTATGTAATAGAACTCCTGAAATTCGTCTATAACCAGATTATATTCCATCCGTGTTCCCAAATCCATTAAAAAGCGGAACATTTCTGCAAAGTTGGTAAGTTCCGGTACATAAATATCAAGTGCCTGCCGGATCTCGGAAGTAAAGCGTAAACAGAGATCTGCTTCATTGCTTCGACTGACAAACAAGTACACCGTAGGAGTATCCTCGCAACTCTTGAATATAAGACTGGTCTTGCCGATACGTCGCCGACCGGTAAGTACAGTCATTTGGGAATGCACGGAAAAGGATACTCGGCGAACCTTTTCCAATGATGCTAACTCTTTTTCTCTATTGTAGAATTTCATATCCTTATCTTTTTATATTCGATTTCACCGCCGCAAAGTTTACCACTGTAAAATTTACGGCGGTAAACTTTGTGTGCAATAGCAAAGTTACTAATAATTTTGAGAATATAATATGATTAAAGTACTGAATCCCCCAAAAGAGTAAATGTTTAACGTTTCAACTCATTTACGATACCGTATCATACTAAACCAGCTAACATATATTCCAACTTCGAGACGCTATCTTCCACTATATCACTACAAAGCAAGAAAAAAACTTCCTACAAAGATGACGAAACCATAAAATAATCCCACTCCAGCAATTCTAATATACAACTGACAGAGTGGGATTGCTTAGTCTGAAGAACTAAATTTTATCTGTAAATATTTTGTTTCTAAAAACAGCTCGTTCTAACAGGGTTTGAATATTTTATTACTTCAATATACATTTCTCCGTCTCTTCTGTTCTCTCCTCCATCTACTGGATAATTGGGGCAAAATAAATAATCAAAGTAATAAGCTTTTTTAAAAAATGGATTTGCTCGTTTAACTTCACTAAGGGTAAAACTTTCTCCTATCAAATAAGCATAAAATGTCGTTATTTCAAATCTTTCTTTTGCGTATTGCCTGATTAAGCCTGCATATTGAGAAACTTGTGATACAAATTTAGACACATCTGCATCCATACTTTTTAGTTCAATGATAATACATTTATGTTCTTTAGGAAATAAAAGTATATCTGGACGATTTCCTAATTTATCTCTATTGTAGGCTGTAAGCTCTTCAAGCTCTTCTTTTGTTAAATCTTCTCTAAAAAAAAGTTCACTTCCTACCTTTATATTTCTTAATTCAGATTCAGAAATTCCCTTATAGTGTATAAAATCATCATTTATCATCCATAAGTTACTATCCAATGGATTATCAGAATGTTGACTAAATAATATATTATGCAAGAAACTTTCATGATTAATCTTTTTCCCCTTGGAATTCTTTTGTTGACAATCCAATTGTTTATCTAACGTTTTCTGCATTAAATCTAATATTATTTTTCTTTTCGAAATATAACGCACCAACTCAGTTCTGTTAATTTGTGGAACCAATTCAGAAACTTTCTTTACTTTTTCATTAAGTTTCTTCTTAAAGTCTTTTGAACTTGGAGTAAGTTCCTTCAATGAATCCATTACTGATTTTATTCCGGCATCATGTTTCGCTGATATATCTGCATTATATTCATATACTTTCTTTAAAATACTTTGATCTGAATCCCCTGCTTTATATCCTACTTCATTTAAAACCGTTCTATCTAACGAAAACATTTCTGCAAGTTCATCTATCTGAGCCTCGAATGATTCCTTAACTTTACTTATAGATTTTATAATGTGTTGTTATAGAGGAAGTAACTTTTTCCTCAATGTCATCGGTTAAAATCTGTTCTTCACCAGAGAAAAGGTTTCTTTTTTTAAGAAAGTCTTTTCTTGAATAGATAGCTAACTGTCCTCTCAAATCACTATCTTGTTGTAGTTAGATAGGAACTTGAAATCAAAAACAACAAATAACTATTATTTATTTTAGGAGAATCTTTTATTAGTGAAAAATCAATACCTGACACTTCCACTGTTTCATTCTTGCTTGTCAGTTTACCTCATTTCTTTTTTGTATAGAACAAGGTAAACTTATACGAATTAATTATGAATTCTTCCTGTATTGGGTGTTTTTATAATAGTATTTCCATCTACAGATATTTTAGAATAATTCACTTGTACATGAATCGGTA